>Ga0066376_10001028_pt1 | contig 26982 bp, 27 predicted proteins | sample Knorr_S15_td_Bot_FD_77009 | JGI IMG/M metagenome (GOLD analysis project Ga0066376, IMG submission 77009) | Marine microbial communities from Southern Atlantic Ocean transect - Knorr_S15_td_Bottom_ad_5009_LV_A | ecosystem: Environmental > Aquatic > Marine > Oceanic | place: Southern Atlantic... | reverse complement strand
GACCGGAAGATTGGACTTCATCCCATGGATTCCATTCGCGGCCATTTTTTCATTCTTGATTGGATTCAGTACCGATAATAACTTCTCACACTTCACCGGAGGCGAAATCTTCTCACACAGCCTTTTGGGTACGGGCTTATTCACCTTGATTATTCACCAAGCAGCAGACAGAGGAATCCTTTACCGTTGGGCTGATGAAGCAAGTGATGATGTTACAACCGTGATCTCCTCCTTCGATCTCAAATCGATAGCAGGCCGTGAACAATTGCTCAAGGTGATGCAGATTTGGACCATGGTCTGCCTAGTTCTAAGTTGGGATGCCGTCTACGGTATCGGCACAGTCATCGGTGCCGGTTGGATAACCTGGGAAGTTTTCGGCAAAGGTCAGAGCAGTGCTCTGTTATTGATGCCTATTCTACACGGCTTCGCATTATGGAACTTGATGGAACAGGTGTTGCCGGCTGAGCAAGTAGCTCAAGATTGGTTGGTCGGATTATTATTGGTCGCAGAGGGGGCAGCATTCACCTGGATCGCAAGTAACTCCGACATCGCTTGGAATTGGCAGGGCTTCGAATTCGAAGACGAGACCACCTATTTCACCTGGCTAGATCGTATCGGTATGATGTCCATCGCCTATGTCCTATCCGGTATTCTATGGATTCTCGACAGTAGTGGACTCGACTCGCTCACCTGGGGTATAATCTCAATCTACATGGTCTCAGTCGCCATTCAAGGATTCAGAGAGGAGACCGAAGCCGGCTGGCGTAGAGGATTTGGCGGCTTCGGCTCGATAATCAGTCTGTTCATGCTCTCGCTGACTATCGAAACCGCGACCTATCGGGCCGTGGTCTGGTTATCACTGGGCATACTCGCCTTTGGCTTCGGCATTCTCTACATGCAGAGATTCAGCGGTGAAGAGCAGCCGTTCACCGAGGTATTTGCCGTAGAAGCAAGCACTAGTGAAGATGTTGTTGAAGTATCCGAGCCAGAGGAAGAAGAGCAAGAAGAGGAGGAGAATGCTATGCAATTGGCAAGCGAGCCTGCATTTATCCCAGAGCCGGTCACAGAACTGGTTCCAGAGCCGGTAACAAAGACTCAGACCCTCAGTGAAAGGATAGAGAGCATGGTCGAAACAGTGGTCGAGAGCGGTTTGGTCGAGACCAGCGAGGGTTTCAGTTTCAGGTTACCACCCGAAGTGCTAGCAAATATCAGAGCCTCACTAAGCACAACACCACACGACGGTTTCATGCCGGTATTGGATTTCGACTCACGCGGCAATGTCATCCTCAACTTCGAGCCCGTCTGATTCGACCGCGACCATTAGCGGAGAACTGAACAGTGAAGACTCGGTTGGATATACACCCCAGTAGGCCTCTCTAGCCTCTTGATTGACTTGCATGCACAGACGAACATCACTAGGACGGTCTGGAATTGGGGAGGTGCCATTTAGATGGGCTATCATGCCATCGATATTTGACCAGTTGAGCACTCCCCAGCCCAATTGAGTACAGGGAAGGATTGGCGAGACTGGAGTGGTACCACTGCTTGGGTCCCAACCCAATGCACTAGGGTACCAGCCCGACCGGTTAAGCGCATCGCGAATCTGATGATTGAAGATAATCTCACTGCCGTTGACAAGGGCTGAATCACGTGCGCCTGAACCGAAATCACCGTATTCCCCTCTGAGTGAAGTGATTACATGGGCGAGAAAGCCCGCGGTTCTTGGTGTAGCGAATGAAGTGCCCGAAGTCCAGTGATATTCATCGACATCTTGGTGATTGGGAAGATATTGGGTCCAATCGCTAGCCATGTCTGGATAGGAGCCCGACATGGTCTCCTTCTGGTCGTCATCACCTTCGGCATAGCCAGAGACCCCTATCGACCATGGTGGGCCAGCGGTTGCATCCTGCACCGCTGGCGAAGGTGAATTATCGGCTGCGCCGGTGTGAATCTTGTGATTATCGACCACTGCAACCTTGGTCGCATCCTCGATACCAGGCACTGGCACCGAGCCAGGAGCGCCGAAACTCGTAGTCAGAATATCGACAAGTGGTTGGTTAGCAGCAGTCAAGACCGCGTTCTCACTGAATCCTTCAACGAAGAAGATGATGGCATCAGGGTCGGCATCGAGCACCGCACCGGTTACTGCAGTACCGTGACCGTCATTGGGATCATCGAGAATTGGAGTGCCAGAATCCCAATCGGGTGAGGTGCCGAAGATTCTGGTGCCCTTGAAGTAGACTACATCTGAAGCGGTTATTTGTGACCAACAGGATTCTTGATCGGCATCGACCCGCTCTTGATAGGTACCTTCCATAGTCAGATTACAGATGATGGTAGTTCCTAGTCCCTCGATAAGCCATTGAGGCAAGGTCTCATTGCTACGAAAGTGATTGTGATAGGGATTGATGCCGGTATCGATTGGTGCAACCACCGAATAAGCACGAAAACCATCACCGAATTCAGTGATTTCATCCTCTGCGACATCATCCTCTCCAAAGCAGCCGCTAAAAAGCGAAACCGCGATGATGAAAACCATAGTCAAGCCGTTGCGCATATTCCATAGCGGTTTGGCTGACTGGTTTGAATCCTGCGCCAACCTGAAAAGCAGGTGATTCGAGGATAGGGCATGGACGAGCGCATGGTTTGGATCGATCTCGAGATGACCGGCTTGGACATCGACTCCTGTTCGATCATCGAAATCGCTACCGTGATTACCGATGGTGATCTCAATATCATCGCCACCGGACCGAATTTAGCGATACAGGCTAGTGAAGAGGATTTGGCAGCGATGGACGAGTGGAATACCACACATCACAATGCCAGTGGTTTGGTCGCAAGAATTCGTAAAAGTGAGTATTCTATCGCTGATGCTGAAGTGGTGACCTTGGAATTTTTGCGCAAATACGTGGCGGAAGGCAAGGCTCCTCTTTGTGGCAATAGCATTTGGAGCGATCGTAAATTCATCGAGCGCCAAATGCCTGAACTAGCGGCTTATTTACATTATAGAATGGTCGACGTATCCTCATTCAAGGAGATGGCCAAGCGCTGGTATCCAACCCTGCCTCCCTATGAAAAAAAAGGTGCTCATCTCGCTCTTGACGACATATTGGAGTCGATCGAGGAGTTGCGTTACTTCAGAGAGAACATCTTCGTTCAAGATTGATCACGCCAAGTGTCACTATTGGGTTCGACACCTTTGTGCGCAGCCATGATCTCAGCGATGACGGCGATGGCTATCTCCTCTGGACATTCGGCTCCAATGTTGAGGCCGATTGGACAATTTACCGCATCGAGGGCATGTTTGGTGATTCCTGTGTTCAATGCTTTTTGCTCAAATGCTTGCCATTTTGCGCGCGAACCTATGACTCCGATTCGGCCTGAAAAATCACTATTGAGCAAAATCAGTAATCTTTCTTCGTCCTCTTGCCAATCATGACCCAACAATAAGATATCAGAGAATCTGTTGAATGAATCAGCAGAGCCGAAGAACTCCGCAACCGAGCAATGATGTGATTCCAATGCACCTTCTAGGGTAGAATACCCCTCTCTTGTGTCGTGTACCGAGAATGACCAGCCCAGTGGACCGATCCCGATAGAAATGGCTTTTGCACAATGCCCTCCGCCCATGAACAGGATGTGTGGCATTGGCATCATCACCTCGAGTGCGAGGGTTACACGACCGCCGCAGAGACTGTCAAGCGGGATGACCTCATAGCCCTTGGCCCCTTTGTTGAGACCGTAGGTTTGCACTTCACCTACCGCTGTTGTCGCCTCTGAGAGCATTTCTTGTAAACGCTCTATGACCTTTCTTTCCAGACCTGCTCCGCCGATTGTGCCGATGATGAAATCAGTGGTCAAAGCGAGACGAGCACCGGTTTTTCCGGGGACAGAGCCGCTGGTTGACAGAACCGTAGCCATTGCAACCTTCTTAGAAACGAGCAATTGGTCAGTCAGCCATTTTAGCACTTGTAAAGTCATGGCAATGCCTCCACATCTTCAGGGGAATCGATATTCAATTTAATACCGGGTGCTGCTATCCTCTCTGGATTGAAAAGACTGCGAAGAGGGGTATCGCCATCAGCAGCGAGTACCGCTTCAATCTCGTAGAGTAGAACTGGATGGCCAGCAGGTTCAGGAGTGCTACTTCGCTTTTGTTCGAGCAATCTCTCGACGGTAGCGACTTGCCAGCCACAGCGGTCGATAGGTACTATCAATACCCGCTGCGGGGTTCTGCCGCTTTCTTTCATCAGCGAGAGCAGGCCGACTTGAATCGAGCTATTGCGGCCTGCCTCGGGGTCGGAATTGATGGCTATCTGAATGCTTGAGGTCAATGCCAGTAAATCGACTGCCAGTTCACTGCGGGTAACGATGACTATTTTTTCCACGCCTGCTGCTTCTAATTGACGAACCGCACGCTCAATCAAGGTCTCACCATTCCACTCGACTAAGGCCTTGGGCCGGCCTAGTCGAGTGCTTGCACCTGCTGCGAGGATAATCGCAGGGGTTGCGGTGGCCAAGAGAATCACCTTCAGAAATCTTTGGTGATCTCACGGCCGATTATCATACGCTGCACTTGGCTGCTACCCTCGTAGATTTGCATGACTTTGGCTCCACGCATCAGTCGGGCAACAGGATATTCCTCTGAATAGCCATAGCCGCCGTATATCTGCACCGCATCGGTGCTTACTTCCATCGCTATATCGGCGGCGAAGCGCTTGGCGTGGGCCGCCGATTCTGTATTGCGAATGCCTGCGTCTGCCTCGCTTGCTGATTTCCAAGTCAGCATTCTCGCCGCTTCGACCTTGGTTTTCATATCGGCGAGCATGAATTGAATCGCCTGATGTTGATGAAGGGGCTTGCCAAAGGTATGACGCTCATTGGAGTATTGTAATGCATGCTCGTACGCAGCACGAGCAAGACCGGTGGCGTGCGCGGCGATATTTGGCCTTGACATGTCGAAAGCCTTCATTGCATTCATCCAACCGCCAGACTCGGATTCACCGACCAGATTGGCGGCTGGCACCCGCATATCATCGAAGTTGAGCGCCCGGGTATCAGAACATCTCTGCCCCATATTGGACTCCTTCTTGCCAAGTGATAGACCAGGGGTATCGGCATCGACGATGAAACCAGACAGCCCTCTGTAACCTGCATCGACAGCGGTCTTTGCCAGCACGAAGAACCAGTCGGCATGACCTGCGCCGGTGATGAACATCTTCGAGCCGTTGATGACATAATCATCACCGTCACGAATAGCGCTGGTCTTGCAGGCGGCGACATCTGAACCGGCGTCTGGTTCGGTGACCGCGTACGATGAAAGGGCACCTTCCTCGGCCACTTTGCGCAGATAGATATCCTTCTGTTCATGACTAGCACCGGTGATCAATGGCGCACAGGCGAGAGAGGTCGCATAAGCAGCGGTAGCAAAACCGGGGTCACCCCAGCCCAATTCCTCGTTGACCAGAACCTCTTCCATACTACCTAGGCCAGCACCGCCATAATCCTCTGGGATGTGGAGGTTGAGCAAACCCATCTCTGCAGCTGCGGCAATCGCCTCCGTTGGAAATTGAGATTTCTCATCCCACTGCTCGGCATTAGGCCTTACTTCATCGACGACGAATTCATGGGCCAATTCTCGAAGCATCTCCTGCATCTCATCGAGTTGAAAGTCGACCATGTTGGACCGAGTCGGCCCCTTCGCATAAGCAGTTGGTCTGAAATAGGGGCTGGAGATGAAGCAGCATGGACAGAGCTGGGCGCTACGATGAGATCATCGGCTCAATCTGTGCCCAAATCGAGGGTGAAAGCGATTGGATAGCGGTTTTATCGACCGTGGTCTCTGAACTCCACAATGCCTTCGCATGGTATGATTGGACCGGTTTTTATCGGGTAGTAGCACCTGAATTGATGAAGGTGGGCCCCTATCAGGGCGGTCATGGTTGTCTTGAGATTACTTTTGATAGGGGAATTTGCGGAACCTGTGCTCGCAGCAAGCAAACCCAATTGGTCAACGATGTGACGCAAAGGGCAGAACACATCGCCTGTTCATCCTCCACCCGCTCGGAAATAGTGCTACCTCTGGTCACAGATGAAGGGGAATTACTGGCGATTCTCGATATAGACAGCGATAGAGATGCGGCGTTCAATGCCATCGATGCTGATAATCTGGAACGGTTATGCTCGTTATTAGCCCAACATCCCGCTAGGCCTAGAGCACGATGAAACCCTGTCTATGCAACTCGAGCAAGACGAGGAAGAATACGTAGAGTCCGATTAGGATTCCACCTTCCATGCGGGTGAATTGCATGCCGGTGTACATCATCACTAAGCAGATGGCGACACCGATTATCGTCGCTGGAACGATCAAATGCATTATCAGGCCATAGGATTCGGTGCTGACCACCAGTGGATTGACCATTGCTGCGATACCGATGGAGAGCAGTGGGTCGGTGATATTCGAGCCGACAAGGGTGCCGATAGCCACGCCACTACTGCGTTTTGCCGCCATCAATGCTACCGTCAATTCGGGTAGAGAGGTGCCCAGTCCCGACATGACCGTGCCGACAATAGCGGGTGGAATATTCATCGATTTGCCGATTTCACCGGCGAGTTCTACCAGTTTAGTGGCTGCAAAAATAGCGAAGAATAAGCCGATGATGACCATTATCAAATAAGCCGCAGTCGTCCATGAAAAATCACTCGACCTTATCTCACCTATCACCTCGATTTCATCTTCGCGAATGTGCTCACGATTCTTCAACAACCACCAGATATAGGCGAAATAAGTCGAACAGAGGATGAAGCCTTCAAAGCGCGAAAGACCTCCACCTTGCCACAGTAATAACGAGCAAAAAATCACTGCTCCGAGCATTATCAAGCCATCACGGCGCAGCCAATCGGGACGAATATTCAGTGGCCTTACCAGTGCGACAATACCTAAAATGAAGGTTATTTGCACCAATACCGAACCAAAGATATTGCCCACAGCCAAATCCATCATCGCCGAATCACCAGTTCTTCCCGCCGATGCTGCTGCGGTTGAAGTGACTAGAATCTCGGGAAGGGATGTGCCGATACTGACGATGGTCAGACCGATGATTATCTCGGCGATGCCGGCTTTTTGCGCCAGGCCTTTGGCACCTTCGATAAAGAAGTCGGCTGCGGTTATCAGAAGGATGATAGAGAGGACCAACAATCCGATAACAATCGAGATATGAACCCCGTCCAACCTACTGGTGAAGGTGGTTAAACCGACCAAGGTGACGAAGATTGAGCCGGTTATCAAGAGGGAATTCCAGTGGAGGAGGGCGCCGATACCAAGGGGTTCCTCCTCTCCCATGAACTGCGAAGTTAACCTCACTCTATCACCATTTTCCAATATTGCACATTGTGCAAGGAGAAATGCGTTTCAAGATGTTGCTATAGTCCGAGACATTTCAATAATATGAGAAAGGCTAGGGATACTGTGGTCCTCAAGTGGTGGGCTGAACGGTACCGGGATATCCAATGCTCCGATTACCACCGGGGCTGCTTCCAAGAGATAGAAGGTCTCTTCAAGGATTCTGCTTTGAATCGTATGACCGATTCCCCCGGCCCATTGCCCCTCTTGTAAGACCAGTAAACGCCCGCTGCGTTTTACCGAATCGATACAGGTTTGGGCATCGAATGGAATCAGGGTTCCAAGGTCAATAATCTCAAGTTCGATCTCCTCTTTGGCCAACTCATCGGCCGCTTGCTTGGCCAGATGGAGCATCGCCCCCCAAGTAACTACGGTTAGATCACTGCCGCCACGAATGACCTTTGCCTTGCCGAGGCGATGGTGCTTTCCTTCAGATATGGCGATTTTGACCGAATCGACGTCGACCTTTTGGTTGATATTCATACCCCAACCAGTCAGGCCGCCTCTTAAGCCATAGAGACCGATGTGCTCGAGGAATAACACAGGTCCGTCCAATTCTGCGGCTTCGAGTAAAAGGTCGTAAGCATCTTGCGGGGTTGCTGGAGTCAGCACTACCAATCCCGGGTCGTTCGCGTACCAAGATTCAATCATATTGGCATGGAAAGGTCCAGAACGGGTTTTCCCACCGAGAGCAACGCGTATTGTCAGTGGAATCTCTGCACCCCAGCGCCATTTGAGCATGGCGGCATTATTGATGAGAGCATTATGGGCAAGAGCGGCAAAACCACCGAATTGAAGCTCGGCTATCGGACGCATTCCCGCCAAGGCCGCGCCGGTTGCCGAATGGATGATGATGGCTTCACAAAGAGGCATGTCGAGAAGTTTGTCACCATGTCCCGCGTTTTTCAGGGCGATATTCATACCGAAAGCACCGGCTATCTCCATATCCTCGCCCATGAATACGGTATCGTTACCATAGCTCTCAGCGATTTCGACCATCGCTTGTTGAATCGCCCGAGCATAGGTCCAACCTCCACTTTCGGCATAGCTCAATGTACACTCTCCTACCTCGAGTGGAGCAGGGGGTTCCTCGAAGTCCTCCCGGCCAATCCTTTGCAGATGGTCGTCGTGGCTATCGGCATCGTGCAGCAAAGTAACACCTTTGGTAACCGTCTCTGGCTCTGGCCATGGCATCTGTTCAAGTTCGGCTCGCGCTGCATCAGCAGCGTCCTGTTCCTCTGATTCCATCTGTACCAAATCCGCTTCTGCCACCCCCATGTCCAAGAGGATTTGACGATGATTTGGTATCGGGTCTTTTTCTTGCCAATAGGAGAGTAAGTCGCGGTTGACATAGCCGGGAGGATTGCCGGATTCAGCACCGAGATAAAGATCGTCGTGGTGGTGAGCGTGGCCACAGCCACGCATGGTTTCGACGTGAATCAAGGTCGGACCGCCACCTTCGAGAGCAAACTCTCGTGCGGTCGCGGCTGAGGCGTGCCAACCGGCGGGGTCAGAACCATCGATAGTCCACGAGGGCATGCCCATCGCTACGGCTTTATCGGCCCACAATTCGACATTGGATTGATTTGTGGGTGGGGTATCGAGTGCGATTTGATTGTTTTGTAAGACATAGGAAATCGGTAATCCTCTGGTCGCAGCGAGATTTAGGGATTCCCACCATTCGCCCGAGGAAGAAGAGCCTTCACCAATACAAGCGATGTGAAACCTTTCGATTCCTTGCAGCCACGCGGCCAAAGCCATTCCGGTCAAGGTCGCAGTGGCGATTGGTAGGGGAGCGGTAGGTGGCAAAACCCCCCGATGGAAACAACCGACGTGTAAATCGCGGCCACCTGCTCCTGCATGGCCGCCATTCATCCGCGAGTCGGACTTACCCAATTGGGCTGTCATCACATCGAGCACGCTATCGCCCATAGCCAAACACAAACCGATATCGCGAATCATCGGAGCGACAAAATCACCATCGTATTCGTCATCGGGAGTATGCTGTGGACGGCGTTCCAATGCGGTTGCTATCGCTACTACACCTTCTTGCCAGGTCGAACGGAAGCCCTTGCCGCCAAATTTTCCACCATCTGGAGTAGGGATGCCTTCGGTAAATACCAACTTTAGGTGTTCATCGAGGGCTCTGGTCCGAGTCATCATCCGCTGCCATTCGAGACGATGGTTGAGTTTTACCGCCATATAGTGGGCTAGACGACGCATGCACAACCTGAGGTCGATCAAGAATCGAGATAGACGCCTTTCGAGATGTTCTTCCACAGAAGTCCTAGGTATCACCTCACACTCATCATCCAAACCGACGATCTTTACCCTTGCTCGCATACCTCTTTGCACTGCATCGATGAAGTCGGTTGAGAACCCGTGCCATGAATCACCGTCAAAGGTCGATATGTCACGAATGATGTGATCCCAAATCGAGGCGATCAACTGTAATTTGCCGTCGTGACGTTCGGCGACAAAACGTAAAATTTCTATTCGCGCCGCGTCGACGGGTAATGGATGTTGAAAGGTGAGAGACGTCATCGGCACCCAGTCTTTGCCATAGATGGTTGGTCGTTGTCCTTGATCCATCTCATTCCACCTTGTCCTTGCGAGCCAACACATACTTTCAAGCGTTGGGTTCAACCTATTACGACTCCTTTCTCATCGACATCTCCGCCTCGTAACAATCGTTGAGCACATGGCCGTTAGCGATAGTTATTATCAAGCCGATTATCATTGGTAGTGCCAATATCCCAAAGGTGATTGCCCATGAATTAGAATAGTCGAGTACCGGTCCAATCAGCATCGGCCCGATGATGGTCCCAGCAGCCCAAGCGGTACCAAATGCGCCGAATGCCAGTCCTGCTGAACCGCCACCATAGGCTTGGGTTGTCGCAGCGTCGATCATCGGCAGCATTGGTACTTGGGTGGCGGCAATGGCGAATTGGAAAGCCGCGAGGATGCCTATAATCAACCATATCGTTGATTTATCCGAAAGGTCGGTTGCCACATATCCGCAGGCGAGCAAGGTTATTGTGACGATTATCCAGCCGAATATCATGAAGCGAACCGGGCCCTTCTTATCGACTTGAATCCCCCAGATCCAACCGCCTAATCCCTGAACTAAAACCATCACAAGAATAACCAAACCGATCATCGCTGAGCCCATCCCCAAACCCTCGTCGAGGAATAGAGGTACACCAGCTTCCAAAGCACCGGTCGCGATTGTTGCCAAGACCACAAGAACCCCTAGGCGAAGCAGAATCGGGTTGCTCAAAAAAACCCTGAGCGCTACCGTTCCTTGGGCATTGCTCTCCGATTTACCACTGATTTTCTTGGCGGCAAAATATGCAAAGGGAATTACCAGCGCCGGTATTACCGCGAGAATGATAAATGCAAATGTTTCACTATACTCAAAGGTCACCCCGCCGAGAACAGGCCCGAGTAGACCTCCAATCACCGCAGTGCCGACCAACTTTCCTGAGATCTCGCCAAATTTCAGCGGCCAAATCTCACTGGCCGCAGCGAAGCCGGCGGTCATCACCGCCGCTCCGGCCAATCCGTGCAATAGTCTGGCCAGTGCTAGAAGGTAGAACGCACCGCCGACCATCTCTGCAGTCGCTACCAGATATAGCAAAGAGGTTAGACTGAGAAGAATCATCGAGGCGAGAATGATGCGACCTGCACCAAAGCGGTCGACGAGGCGACCGGTTTTTGGTCCGAGAAAAAACAACGGTACCGCCCAAAGTGAAACCAATGCAGTGGCCTCGGTATTGGAAAGACCGAATTGCAATTTCCATGCGGGAAGAATCGGTACGATGAAGGCATAACCGAGCAGATTTGCAATGAAGGCTGCGGAAAGTGCACCAAATATCATGCGCTTTTCCTTTTCACTAAGCGTCATTCCTCCTCATCCTCCACCTTTTCAGGCAATGAGGTCAAAAGGTCGCCGAGGAACATCGCCGCATCCTCGATTCTCGTCATCAAAGTAAGGTCGGTTACATTACCGGGTTTACCAAGGTCCCACATCAATTCATTGACCATCTCGCTGGTCAAGCGAATATATTCGACGAGTTCGGGATCGAGACCGATTTTTTCATCCTCTTCGAGCAAGGCTACCTTTTCAGGTAATTCCTCAAGGATTTCAGCCATTGTTTCCTCTACTTCGGTGGCGATTTTCTGGGCTTGGTGCTCCAATATATCTTCCATCGACTTGGGTGCTTCACTGATCAATCGGCCTTTTTGTCCAGGTAATATTCCTGCTTTTGCTTCGGATTCATCGGCGAGTTGGCTTTCTTCGGACTCGGATTGTCTGACCAATTGATTCAATGCAACCCTCAGCACGTTTGACATGATATTTGGGTCGATATCGGTGTCGAATTCGATCCCTTCATCGTTTAATTGTTGAAGGATTTCCTCGATGAAATCGGCATTGATTTTTTCAGGCCCGATCAGCCCTTTTAGCATTGGTAGAGCCCATTTTCCCCCACCCATGACCATGGAGACATCGAAAGAACCACCGCCACCGCCTAAGGTTTCGACATCGGCTGGCGGTGGCACGAATAGCTTCTGGCAATGCTTTTCCAATTGGCCCATGAGTTTGGGCATATCGACCGGTTTGATGATGACCTCGTTGATTCCAGCTCTTGCGGCTTGGACCATGTAATCCTGACCTGAAGAACGCGAGAGAAGCACTATTCGGCATTTGAAGGCGAATTCGGGGTCAGCCATCAGACGCTGGCTGGAATCGATGGCATCACCAGCGTCCCAATCACCGTCTATTAGCACTACTTCTGGCATGGTTGCTAAGGCGGTTCCTTCGGCTTGACGCAGGGTTCCAGCTCTGGTGACATCATAGCCTGCACGCTCAAGCGTATTGGCCAGTAAATTGCGCCGTCCCTGATTCTCATCAGCCACGATTATCTTTGCCACGAGGAGCACACCTGCCGATGACCTTTGAAGATTCACCCACCATAGGTGGGTAAGAGTTGCTTTCAACCGCGGATGGTCTTAGCCGGGACCAAACGTTGCCAAACATTCATCCCACCTTCCAAATTGTAGAGTAATGAGCCATCTCTGCCCGCTTCCATCAACAGCATTATCACCAGTTGTGATCTTATTCCAGCCGCGCAGTGCACCAAAACATCACTATCAGCAGGGATTTTTTCGACAGCGCTGAGAACTTTATCGTGGGTTATACGTAGGTCGACGCCGTCGATATGGGAGGTTGCAAATTCACTTTCCGACCTAACGTCGAGGATGAATGGACTCCATCCTCCTTCCATTTTGGCGAGCACACCGGCGACATCGATACTCTGAATCATCAATTCCCCTGAGGATTCAGCGGGTTTTTCAACATGTCTAAGCGAGTCACCAGCATTGGAAAAACTCAATTCACGGAATTCCATCGACAATGAATCATAGATTAACAAACGGCCAGAGAGGGTCTTGCCGATGCCAAGGATGACTTTTATCGCCTCATTGGCCTGAATACTGCCAACTACACCTGGTAGTACTCCAAGCACACCCGCTTCAGCACATGAGGGGATTACCCCTTCTGGTGGTGCTTCTGGGAATAGATCGCGATAACCGGGTCCACCGTGGTGATTGAAAAGAGAGATATGACCTTCAAAACGGTAGATTGAGGCGTGGACCCAAGGTATTCCAAGACGGCGACAAGCATCGTCGAGCACATATCTGGTTGGAATATTATCGCTACCGTCGATAATAACATCGTGGCCGGCGAGTAATTCATCGCAATTTTCAGCATCTAATCGCTGTTGATGAATCACTACTTCGACATTGGGGTCGAGTGCTACAATACGGTTTTTTGCCGATTCGGTTTTGGCCATTCCAACATCGGCTGTAGAGTGAATCACCTGTCGCTGAAGATTGCTCAATTCAACGATATCGTCGTCGATAATGGTCAATTTTCCGATACCGGCCGCAGCGAGATAAAGCAGGGCTGGGCTGCCCAATCCACCTGCGCCAATACAAGCGACACTAGCGGCTGCCAGTTTAGCAACCCCTTCTACTCCAACCTGCGGTAGGCTGAGGTGTCGCGCATGCCTAGTGAAGTCCATCGAATGAGCGAGATGGCCATCACTTTCAATCCCATCGCTTTCAATGGCTGTTTTCCTCGAGCCAGTGCTCGGCATCAATCGCCGCTTGGCAACCCATGCCAGCTGCGGTGATGGCCTGTCGATATCGGCTATCGACGATATCACCGGCTGCGAAGATGCCAGGGACCGAGGTCATGGTATGCTCTTTGGCGACGATATAACCTTCAGCATCGGTTTCCACTTGGCCCTCGAGGAAATCACTGATGGGCTTATGACCGATGGCAATAAAGGCGCCTGTGCAAGAAATCTCCTGTTCTGAGCCATCGCGGGGATCCTCTATAATCGCCCCGCTCAAACCCTTATCATCGGAAAGCCAGCGCTTGACTTGACTGAAGGTTTTGATTTCGATTTGCGGGTGCTCTCTTGCCCTTTCTAACATGACTTTCGATGCTCTGAAAACCTCACGGCGGTGGATGATGGTTACTTTGGATGCGAAACGGGTTAGGAAGATTGCCTCTTCCATCGCCGAATCTCCGCCACCGATGACCAGCACCTCTTCGTCGCGGAAAAACGCGCCATCACAAGTTGCACAGGTACTGATGCCGCGACCTTTTTGCTCAGCCTCACCCTCGACTCCGAGCCAGATAGCCTCGGCTCCGGTGCAGATAATCAGAGTGTGGGCTTGGAATTCCTCGCCTTCGACATAGACCTTGAACGGACGTGAAGAGGCATCGATACGTTCGACGTTCTTATCCTCTATCTCCAAGCCAAAACGCTCTGCTTGTTCTCTCAATTCCATCATCATCTCGGGCCCACCGATTCCATTAGGATAGCCGGGGTAGTTTTCGACGTCACTGGTCAGCATCAATTGGCCTCCTGACATATAGCCGGCGAACATCAAGGGCTCAAGCAGCGCTCTGGCATTGTATAATCCAGCGGTATATCCAGCTGGGCCTGAACCGATGATAATGACATTGCGAACCGGCGACATGATACTAATCGCTTAGCAGGTGATTCATGAACATTGCCTTGAACCGACCAAAGGTCATGGCTCAAAGTAATGTTGTAAGTGCCTCGATCGACGCTCTTGCATGAGGCTCGAGTCGCGCTTCGATATGGTGGGGTTCCGCTCCGGGACCGATGATGCCTAAGCCGATTGGTTTATCGTGCACCAATTGTAACTCAAGAATGGTTTTTATCACGGCATTACCCATCGCTGCGCCGTGACCAGTCTCACCTTTTTCAATTATAGAAAGACATGCTGCACCGTTTATTTCCTCGTTAGCTAACAGACGGTCCAAAGCCAAAGGAATCTCCATCGAGCCAGCGACCCAGATGACCTCGACGATTTTCAAGCCGAATTTTGTGGCTGAATCCTGAGCGTATTCGAGCATTCTTTTGATTTCGGTTTCGTGGAATGATCCACAGACAACCGCTATTTTATTCATGATTTCGCCTCCAACATTCTCTCGACGGTTTCGACAACGGTTTTCGTCATGCTATCGATTTCAACATTGACATAATCCCCTTCCAACTTATGATTTATCGTGGTTAAGCGTAAGGTTTCTGGGATGAGATGTAAGGCGAAGGAATCTGCGCTGACCTCGCCGACGGTCAACGAGATGCCATCTATTGCAATGAAGCCTTTTTCCTGGATGAAGCGCATGATTCTCGTATCTATTTCGATGCGAAGGTCATGATGTTTTTCGCTTTTTTGCCGTTGGATAATCCTCCCCTTGCCCATGATGTGGCCACTCAAGAGATGACCTCCTAATTCATCACCCATGCGCAATGCTCGCTCGACATTTACTTTTGCACCTGCTCTCAAGTCAGCCAATGTGGTTACGGATAGGGTCTCAGGAATGACGTCAAAAGAAACTACTGAACCAATGATTTCAACCGCGGTCAAACAAACTCCATCGATGGCAACACTGCCGCCGATAGCCAATTTCTCGACCGAGGGAAGTTCGATGAAAAGGCGAATTGCCGCTTCACCTTCAATCTCGGTAATGCGGCCAATCCCTTCGACGATTCCGGTGAACATCACTCATCCTCCTCGCGTTTTAAAGATGCGGACAATTCTAGAATTCTAGCGATGATTTTGCGAGTGCCATCGAGGTCGTCGGTCAAGCCCTCGACCCTCGTCACTATGACGTGAGCCCAACCACATTCAGCCAATTTTCGGTTGATTCGTTCTTCAGCGTGTTCTTGGTCAAAACCAAGAGCGATTATATCTGGATTGACCTTTGGTAAAATGTCGAAGATTGGAACTCCTGGTGGATTGCCGATAAAAACCTCGTCGACCGGCTTGAGCCCTTCGACCATTCTCTTGCGTAGGTCTTGATTGGTGACCGGCTCATGCTTGCGATCTCGCACGGTCTTATCGTGGGCGATTACCACTACGAGATAATCGCCGAGAGCCTTGGCTTGTTCCAGATAATGCAAATGCCCAGCATGGAGTAGGTCGAATACCCCCACAGCCATCACCCTCGTCATTTTTTCACTCTCCTATTCACTCATCGAGTTCTAGTGCTGCAATCAATTCAGAACCGGTCAAAAATGGAATACTTCGTTTAGCAGCCCAAAGACGAGCATCCTCGACCGAAAGTGCTGCATCACCATCGGGTTGCAACATCTCTGCGCCGATAACGACCGGGATCATCTTAGCTAGACGTGCTAATCCAACCGCTAATTCGGTATGGCCTTGGCGAGAATTCAGTCCACCATTTGCTTCGCGACAGACCGGAATGTGCCCCGGGGTGCGAAACTCTCGGCCCAATGCCGCTAGCGATTGCTGCGGCGTATCTGAGGATGATTCCTCATAGAGTTCGGCGAAACGACGGGTGGTCAGAGCTCGGTCGCGGTCGGTGATTCCAGTGAAGGTTTCACGGTGATTTATCGAGAGGGTAAAAGCCGAGCGTGAATCGTATTGAAGATCGTTGGTTTGTAGTGCTCCGAGAACCGGATGGTCTGCGACTAGGCGACTATCCATGTATATATCTTGCAGGAAAGGTAAATCAAATCTCTCACCGACCTCATGGCCGATAGCGAGGAAGAGTAAACCGCCGCAATCCTGACGAAGTTGGCGCATCGTCGCAGGGATTGCGGCTTGAGCAGGGAAAAGTAAGTCGGTTTCGCCTTCTCGATTCTCGGCATCGAAGAGACAAACCGGAGCGCCGCGCACAAAAGCGGCAACCGCGGCGCTCACATGCTTCTCCATGACTCGGCCTAAGGGTCATATTTGAAGAAGCAATCCCTTCCGAAACCCAGATTGAAATTACCATTTGACGGAAAGCAATTAACTTGAGACACCACTTGGCCTGCACCTGTCGGGGGTGGGATGAGTGTCTGTGAAGATTGGTCCGGCGGGTGTTCCGCTATCATGTAAGGGTAGAACTATCGTTGAAGGAATGGACGATATTATCTCTTTGGGTCTTGAAACTATGGAGGTGCAAACCGTGCGCATGGTCGCACCAAATCACTTCGAGCAATACTGGCAAGCCGGTGTGCTCGCCAATAAAACCGAGTTTGAAATGAATCTACACGGGCCCTATTATTCCGAACTTCTCGGCAATCGAATCGAGAGAAATCGCAGCCTCACCAAAATCGAAGCGGCGATGCAAGCGGCCAAGACCATCAATGCTCGCCATCTCACCCTTCACGTTGGCCATTATGGCGAGAGAAGTAGAGGTGCTGAGGCCAATGGAAGAGCGGCAACCGTATTCTCGGGTATCGTCGACCGTATCCATGAGATTTGGAATGACGATGAGGATAAATACCCGGTATTCCCTTGGCTCAAAGAGGGAACTCCTTCAAAGATCGGTGTCGAAACCAGTGGTCGACAGGAGTTGTGGGGCACACTTGAGGAGGTTCTCGAGGTTGTAAATCACGTCGAGGGCACAATTCCAGTGCTCAACCTTGCCCATATCCACGCCCGTGGCCACGGTCGTCTACGCACATCTGAGGATTATGGCGAATTATTCGACCAAGTCAGAGAGACCATCGGCACCAAGACCTTCTATTGCCACTTCTCCGGGGTGGATCACCGTGGAGGAAATGCCTCCCACTATACTCAAATCAAAAAGAGCGACCTCAATTTCGAGCCGTTGGCCGAATTTATCGTCGAGGATGGCGGCTGGCTCGACATCACCTTGATCTCTGATTCACCACTGCTTGAGCACGATGCCATGTTTATGCTCCAACAGATAGAACGTAGCAAGCACCGCCAACTCGAACAAAAAGCCAGAGAAGAGCGCAGACGTGCTCTCGCTGCCCAACAAAATATCTCCCCTGAGGAGATGGCCGAGCGTGAAAAGGTAGAAGCTGAAAAGCGAATAGCCGCCGAGAAAAAGGCTATCGAAGATAAGAAAGCAGATGCGGAAAAGGCAGTAAAAGAAGCAGAGGAAGACAAGAAAATTGCTGCAGAGGCACAGAAAAGCGCTAAGAAGGCCTCGAAGAAAACTCCAAAGAAGGCTACTAAGAAGACGGCTAAGGCTGATGATAATGACGAGGATGGCGATGACCTCTTCACCAGTGACGAGGATGACGACCTCTTCTGATAAATGGAAATGGATTGGGTGGGGATGTCGAATATCCTCTATTCATTCAGGCGCTGTCCCTATGCGATACGGGCGCGAATGGCCATCGCACTTTCAGCAAATAAATGCCAGATTCGCGAAGTGGTTCTGCGTGATAGGCCTGAACACCTGCTGGAGATTTCGCCAAAGGGAACCGTGCCGGTATTGTTGCTCGCAGATGGAGAAATCCTCGAAGAAAGTCTTGATATCATGGCTTGGGCTTTGGCCGGAATCTTGTCGGCAAGTGATGATGACCTTGCCCTAATCACTCGAAATGACGAGGAGTTCAAGGCAAATCTCGACCGCTACAAATATCCCAATCGCTTCGATGATGACTATGATTATAAGGATTACCGCGATGCTGCAGTATCTTTTCTCGACAGCTTGGAGCAAATATTGACGACTCACCAAAACCTCTCAGGTGACGGGCTTGGCTATTGTGATCTCGCCATTCTCCCCTTCGTCCGTCAATTTGCAAATACCGACCGTAAATGGTTCGACTCTTTGAGCTTGCCTCGATTGCACGAGTGGTTGGAGTACCACTTGCAATCGCAATTATTCCTCTCAGTGATGCCAAAACTGAAACGATGGCACTACGGGGATTCGCCGATAATTTTCCCTTTCGAAACCCAGTAATCTTGTCCGGTCAAGCGAATCGGCTAAATGCACTGGGCAACGCCGACGACTCATGGCCCATATCGCGGTGCTCGGACTTGGCAATTGGGGAAGTGCGATAGCCAGCCTATGGCTTGCCGATGGCCATCAGGTCAAAGGTTGGACCATCGAACAAGAGGTTTACGAATCCATTACCATGGAAGGTGTGAATAAGAAATATCTCCCAGCCCATTCATTGCAAGGTCTCGATGTGACCATGCGCTTGAACGAGGCTCTCGACGGTGTGGAAATCGTGGTCTTCGCCTTACCGTCGGCAGTGATTCTCGATGTGGTCAAGGATTCTCTCGAATTCATCAGGCCTGGTCATGTTCTTCTCAACCTTGCCAAAGGTCTCGCACCCGGACATAAATTGATCTCTGAAGCCATTGAATCGATGCTCAAAGACAAGAATATGAGCAATCCTCTCGCCCTTCTAACCGGACCTACCATCGCCCCCGAAGCCGCTGCCGGAGTTATGACCACGGCTTTGATCGCCAGTGAAGATGCTAGCGTAGCCACCCGATTGGCAACCACTCTGAGCACTCCTACGTTTATTCTCCACGCGGCAAGTGATCCGGTCGGTGCGGAATTATGGGGCGCCTTCAAGAACGTCGTCGCCCTTGCTTGCGGATTGGTCGACGGACTCAAACAGACTGGAACCGTCGGCGGTGATAATCTCAAGGCTGCGATTTTCAGTGCGGGTTATAAAGAAGGTTGCATATTACTACCACAATTAGGCGCGAAAGCTGAGGTTGCTTTCGGACCTGCTGGATTAGGCGATCTCTATGTTACCGCCACCAGTCCTCATGGTCGCAATCGTCGAATGGGCGAAATGTTGGGGCGTGGATTAACCCTCGAACAAGCATTGGAGGAAATGATAATGGTCGCAGAAGGGGTCAGAGCGGCACGGATGTTCCGTGACCGGGCCGAGGGCATGAATATCGAAATCCCCTTTGTAAAAGCACTGAATACCCTGCTCGATGATTATATCGACGCCGAGGAATGCTGTCGGCGTATGGTCGCACTCTCCTGATGGTCAAGTTCATCATCTCGCCCACACTGGCCTGACCATGCAGCCACCTAAGGGTTCGCAAAGCACATCCACAGTCCTCTCTGATCTAGAAGCTCGACTATTCGAGTGGATTCGCCAATCTGATTTTGAAACCGTAGCCTGGTCAACCGCTAAGGCAGCCATAGCATTCAAAGTCACGCAAGACGATATCTACGAAGCGGTTGCCGCCCTGACCAAAAAAGTGCCAAAGCAAATCCAAATCTATTACAAAGACGGAAATCTTCACATCGCTGCCGAGTGACATGGAAGACATTTTGCTTCTCGACGGACTTTGTGGTCTATGTCGACGCAGCGGTAAATTTCTTGCTAAACGTCAGGTGAAACCGCTAACCATCGGTGAATTGGATAGTGAAGTAGGGCAAAAAATCATCACTGAATATTCGATTAACACCGACTCTCTGATTCTGATGCGCGCAGGAAAACCATACATTAGATCGGCAGCGGCAATTCGCACCCTACTCTATCTACGCTGGAATTGGCGCTGGCTATTTCCCTTCGCTTGGGCGATTCCTCTGCCGCTGCGCGACCTCTGCTATTGGCTGGTGGCCAAATCTCGTCACTCGCTTTCATCCAAATGATGATGCGAGGCCGCCTTGGTAGGAGAGCGTAAAACCGTGAACCAAGATGGGCGTTTGACATCGCCGTCTTCGGTGACGAAAGATCGGGCAGCCATCGACAGAAGGTCGATTAGGACCACGACGAGGAAAATGATTAGCAATAAAGCGATCACTTTGTCATATTGTAAGAATTTAAGATACATATTGATGTAATAACCAATGCCGCCAGCGCCGACGATTCCAATTACTGTACCGTGACGAATATTGTATTCAAACATGAATAATAACTGGCTCAATAGATGATTGCTGGTCTCTGGAATCACGATTCCAATCATGATTTCATCGCTGCGTAAACCCATGGCCCGTCCCGCTTCCAATGGACTGTTATCCATCCCTTCTATCGCTTCATATTGCAATTTACCGAGATAACCGACCGTGTAAAAAGTCATTGCCAACACCCCGGAAAGCGGGCCGAAACCGATGACGATTACAAAGAGAATCGCCCAGATAATACTGGGTAGACTTCGCATTGCTGCAAGGATGATGCGGGCGGGAATATTCAGCCAAAGCGGCATCAGATTCTTGGCTGCAAATGCTGAGAGCAATAGTGCGCCGACAAATCCGAAAGCGGTTGCTATGAAGGCGATTTTTATAGTCTCGACCATACCGATCCAAGCTACCGAGCAGAATAACTCCACACCTTCCTCACATTTAGGGTAAGAACGGGCTTCGAGCACACTCCAATCGGGTGGCCATAGACTCTCCTCGAAGAAGACCAAGAGGTTGTCAAAACCATTGCCCAAGCGTCCGAGGTCATCACCGACCAACTCCAATAATAGCAGCCAAGCGCTGATGACGAGGATTGCGATAGCAAATAGTAGACGGCGCCTCATTCGACCACCTTCTCGACCGCTACTTCGACCACTTCCTCAAGCAATTTTCCATCGACGATACGCCAGATGCGATCCGCTATTTCCCGTGCACGCTCCTCGTGGTGTTCGACCATTATCATCGCCGAACCTTGAGCGACCAATCGGTTTACTGCGTCCAATACCAGCGCTACATTAGTCGCATCCAATTCGCCGAGAAATTCATCTGCTAAGATTAGATTCGGCCGCTGCGCCAAAGTTCTCGCAGTCGCCACCCGACGCTGTTGACCGCCCGAAAGACGCCTTACGGGTTCACGCATCTTTTCTTCAAGACCCATCGATTTGATCGCGGATAACACTCGTTGATCCCGCTCTGCCCGCTTGAATGGTAAAGCCCAAGGCAGTCCGACCTTAGCACCGAGTTCGACGTTATGGGCAACACTGGCGTGGCGAGTCAGACCAAGTCTTTGCGGGATATAACCGATGCCGCCGCGCTTGGCCACCTTGCTTTTTATTTCACCGGCGAGCGGCGAAACAAGACCGGCAATAGTCCGTAGCAAGGTGGTTTTCCCGATGCCACTCGGTCCGAGCAAGGAGATTATCTCCCCAGCTCTAACCTCGATATTCATCGCTGAAACAAGGGGCTTGCCATAACCTATGCTGAGATTTTGTGTGGTGAGCAACAATCGCTTGTCGGATTGCTGTGCTGCTGTCGGCATCAGAATTCACTCCGATTTTGAATCGATGTACTCAAGCGTTGATCTCGTATTTGCTATCGTAATATGTGGAGATACCTGGCACTGAACTAATCAGAGTACTATAGCTACCCAGATGTTCTTCTGTAGTCACACCTACCAACCCCGGGGTATTGAGCACCTTGTCGAGAATAGTCGAGCCACAGGAGATCTCTTCGTCGTGGATTTTCTCCCCATGGGAATCAACACAGGTGCCAACTCCATCTTCACCTATTACCCAGGATTCAAGATTTAGGGTGAGGAGGGCTTCGAGAACTATCGCTTTGGTTGAATCACTCATTTGACTTGGGTTATACATCACCGGATGACTTGGTGCCTTGCCAAATGCTGGCAATTTGACATATGCAGCGCGGTCGAGGCACCATTCTTCGTTTTCACTAGAATCGGTATTACCACAATAAGAATCAACTGTTGAATCCTTAGTAAATGCCACATGACCTGCGCCCTGTGAAAGGCATTTTACCGCGCCTGAATAGCCATAATAGGGCGTGTCCTTATCAGGGATGCTTGCATCCTCGGAAAAGTGATTGTAAATGGTGGAGCGCAATGACTCGATTTCATCATTTGAACCTTGGACGGTTGCATAATTATTGGCGATTAGATAGCCCATTGGCAAGAGCATTCCTGCCGATTTAAGCCAGCCGGTATGGCAGGAGGTTTTTCCTGCTAAAAGAGCGAAGGGATCGGTTGATTCATTGTCGTCATATAGGGCCTCGGCCATCTCTGAATCATTCTTGACCCAGGCGTGAGCCTCGTAATAGGTCCTGCCATCTGATTTCTGGTCAGCAGCCATTGCTGCAAGGCCATATTCTTGCCAGCCGACCCAAGCCGAACCACCGTCCATGAAGGCGATATCGGCATGGCCGAAACGAAGCGCTTCAAGGATCGCTCCTTCGGAGCCAACATCGTAGAGAGTTACCGTGAATCCGGTCTGTGCCGCCAAAAAGTCGGCGAAGACCAGAGGATTCTCTGCTGGCTCAGTATAATCGTCTTTGATACTGAATGCAACGACTAAATTCGTTTTTTCTGACGACGATTTACCGGTCAAAGTTTCGCCATCGAGACTAATGCAACCGGCTAAAAGTGAGCCACACATCATCAATAATACGAGCTGGATTTTTATTTTGTTAGTCGCCATAATAGCACCCGTTTCAGGGCGCCCTAAAAGTCCCCTGTACATATAGTTTAGGTCGCCCTAAAAACCATCCGCTTGCGATTCTATCCAATCGTTTACCACCGCTTCCTCCCAGATGTCATCGATTGAAAGGTTAAGTCGCACAATCGAGAGAAGTGTCAATTCTCCGCCAGCGCTGGGAAAGGCAACCACTAGAACTTCACCGATAGGCATGGTGAAACCCTTGAGAATGATTTGCTCACGTAAAACCGTATATTCCTCACCAGAATATCGATGGCTATCCTCACTATTTATCTCTTTTAGATAAAATGTATCGGGATTGATTTTTATCTGCTGTAATGACTGACGTAGGCGGGCATCGTCCAAATCGAACATCAAGCTGATAGCCAAGGTCGACTCTGCCATTTGTATGGTGGAAAGGGTATGAGGTGTGCGCACTTTTAGCACGCTTATCACCATCTCCTCATGGAGCCAAGTATATTGTTCGCTGGCTGGCCAAAACATAGCATCTGGATTTTCCTCACTGATCAATAACCACTCCTCAGGAGCCGTCGGTGGTGAGAGAGGAAGCGATGAGGATAGCAACAATACCGCCATTAGAGTCGAGATTAGCACCGCTCTTCTTCGACGATGAAGGGTCCATTGATGACGGGCGGCTGGACTTGCAACCGATAATAGCAATCCAAGCGGTGCGAGGGCGATTATTCCCCACGGAATCACCCATAATAAAACGATAAAAATCGGCAAGATCAGCGCTGCCGATATGTCCAATTCCTCTTTGCGCCAAAATAGGCCCAAGGCGACAATGCCGAATAGGGCCGCACTGATTAACAAGCCCGTTAGCACGACACCTCCTGACTCTCACGGGGGATAATACCAGCGCAAAATAGCCATAGTATGCGGTAGTTTGTCAAACTCTAACCCTGTCGTCGACCCGATGACAAAGGCGATGCGGTTGTATGAGGTCGGCTATCGACATCGAATCAATACCCCGCGAAAAACCAATCCATGGGCGAAATCCTATGGACAGGGCATTCACGACATCGACCTAGTTATTCCTAAAGCCTCTATCATGGGAGTGATAGGCCCCAATGGTGCGGGAAAAACCACCTTGTTGCGAATAATCGCCGGATTGTACAAACAGCAATCCGGAACCATCGATCTCAGCCTTGTCGAGCGTAGGAAAAAAACCGGCTTTATGCCTGAGCAGGTTCGTTGGGAAGGCAGGGCGAGCGTCGCACAAACCCTGAAGGAAATCCATCTCATGAATGGGCTCGATTCCTCGCCTGAAAAGTTGCTTCAAGTCGTTGGCCTAGCCAAGCGCGCTGATACACTCCTCGACCAATTATCACAGGGTATGCGCCAGCGATTATCCCTAGCCTGTGCCTTAATTGGTGACCCTGAGATTCTAGTTCTCGATGAACCGATGAATGGCCTAGACCCCTTAGCACAACGGGCTTTTGCTGAATTATTGCGTAAATTAGCAGCAAAAGGCGTGGCGATAATCATTTCCTCGCATCAAGTTGCGGGAATGATCGATTTGGTCGACTCCATCGCTTTACTTCATCGTGGACAACTGCTTATCGAGGGCGAGATAGATGTCGTGGCAAAAAGTTTGGACGTCGGTCAAAAAATCGCCATCAGTGGCAGTGGAATTCCGCCGGAAGGAATGGAAAAGGATGGCGTGGGCTGGAAGGGTGTTTTGCAAGGAAAACCAGATGAAATAATCAGCCGATTTCAAAGCCAAGGACTCGAATTTATTTCACCACAACCGATTGACTTGGTGGAAATGATTACCGCTGCGACCGGATTATCGATTGAAGATGCCGGATTGGAAATCTCATCGAGCGATATGATTCCTTTGAAAAAATGGGGTGAGGAGGAATGAGGACCACCATATTGCTGGCAAACCACTGCTTTAAAGCGCGATTGAGGGCAAATCGAATGAAAGTGCTCTGGCCGTTATTGATACTGTTTATCATCGGCGCAGCTTGGGGACTTTCTGACAGGAATGCTAGCCTTCCAGGGGGTATTCAAGTGGATTCTGCTTATGCCGTACTCTATGTTTCCAGCGCCTTTATCCTGCTTTCTGCAACTCTTGGAGCGGTTTTTATTTCCTTTGATGGCATCAGCCGAGACCGTATCAGTGGGGTTTTAGAGATCAAACTCTCTCAGCCAATCTCTCGTAAATCCCTCGGTGGTTCACTTATATTGGGACATTGGGCGGCGATTGCTCTACCTACCTGCTTACTCTCCATTATCGCGATAGTAATCATCGGGGAAAGAATGGGAGAATATCCCGGTATCGGTGAGGCTGCACTCTATATCGGGGCGACGATGTTGGTTCTTCTATGGTATACTCTAATCCAATTAATCGCCTCATCATGGGCCGATGACATGGGTTCTTCTATCGCCTTGGGCATGGGTTCGTGGATGCTTTTCACCTTACTCTGGTTATTGTTGACAACGGTTGTCGCTGGACTTTTGGGGGTTGCAGTAGACCAGACTAACGACCCAGAATGGCTGCAGATTCAGGCGTTACTGGACCTGCTTTCACCAAATGGACTCTATCATCTATTACTCGAGATTCCCATGAATGAAATCGATCGAGGGGTAGATACACTCGTAGTGGTATTTTTCGCCGTATTGTGGACCGCTTTGCCGACATGGTTACTGATGAGGAGATTACAATACCTAACACCTTGAGGGCAAGGCCCTTATGACCCCCAGTCCACAGCCCCTAACATGGGCAACATGGTTATGACCTCCCTTCTAACCCTGCTATTGCTCGTTTCTCCGATGGCTTTGAGCCTTACTAGTGCAGACACCGCTGCTAGGGACAATCACGATGAAGATGTCGATTGTAGTGGTTTGACTTTTGAGGATTTATTCGCTTATAATTACGCGACTTTTGCCATCGATATTTTGCCTGACTGGGCAACTGCTGAAATAAATGCTAACTCTTGGGTCAATGAGAGTAATGCGGCAATTGTCCGTGATAATCTCGATGGCTTATTCGAGGGTTTCGAAGCAAATGGCGGTAATAATGACTGGTTATCTACCGATGAGCGAGAAGCTGTCAGAGCGATTGGTCCAAAATGCATTGAAGATATGGATACTAGAATCGGTCTCAAGGAAGGGGTTCCTCATCGTGGTGATGCCGATTGGAATGATTTTGAATTCGTCGAGGAAGGTCTTGCTCTCGATGAAATTAATTTAGTTCCAGAAGGCCATGTCGATGAGAGGGATTGCAGTACAAGATATCTTGGTGCTTCTTCCAATTGTAAAGAAGTTCCAGTTTCTGCTACGGATAATCTTGAAATCGCAATGATATTAGCCGATGGAGAAACCAAGAATGCTCGATTTAATCAATTACCAAATAAGGGTCAGTCAAACTTCACCTTGACTTATAATGCTTCAAATGTTAGCGCTGCACAACTGATTTTCACCTTCCCGGTAGTCCAAGGATTGCGAATCGCCGAATCAGAATTCAGAGATAATGGTGTTGTGATTACCGAAATTGGCTCAATAGAGGAAAATTATCTCGCCGATGGCCGTTTACAAGTTATTCTCAATACCGAATTCGACCGCTCTCAATGGGCATCGGTTGAAAGACTGATCTTCATCGATTTAACCACCGATCCTGCGGTAGATAATGACGTGCCCATCTGGTCTGCTACCGCCCCTGCCGACAATACTATCATTCCCATGTTCACAGGTAAGGGTCAATATGCCATTCTCGACAATGATGTAATCGATGGTTGGGCTGATGGTGAAAATGGATGGTCGTTCAACTGCTCTTTTGACGAGGAGGGGTGGAGCGTCGCAAGAGATTCTTCTGGAGCTATGCTAGTAAACCCGGGCAGTTCGGAAAGTGGAACCGCTTCTTGCACGGT
>Ga0066376_10001027_pt1 | contig 26997 bp, 28 predicted proteins | sample Knorr_S15_td_Bot_FD_77009 | JGI IMG/M metagenome (GOLD analysis project Ga0066376, IMG submission 77009) | Marine microbial communities from Southern Atlantic Ocean transect - Knorr_S15_td_Bottom_ad_5009_LV_A | ecosystem: Environmental > Aquatic > Marine > Oceanic | place: Southern Atlantic... | reverse complement strand
CCCCGGCGGCGAGGGTGTCGGCGCCATTCCGCTCAACTATGTGGACGGTATCCGGGTCAGCACGGCCATCGGGTATATCAACCCTTGTAGGCGCCGCCTTAACCTGACCATCAAGCCCAACGTGACCGCGCACCGCGTAATCTTCCAGGGAAAACGGGCCGTTGGAGTCGTGGTCGAGAGCGGCGGCGAGATGTTCGAACTGTCCGGCGAGACCATCATCCTGAGCGCCGGGGCCGTCGCCTCTCCCCAGTTATTGATGCTCTCGGGCGTGGGACCCGTCGAGATTCTAAACCGGCTGCAGATACCTGTCGTCCACGAATCGCCAGGCGTGGGGCGCAGCATGAAGAACCATCCAGCGGTCTCGCTGCGGTACAAGCCCGTGGACGGCTACTCCCTGGAATCCGGCTCGCCTCGGAACCAACTGGGGCTGCGGTTCAGCGCCAAAGGCTCCCCGCACAAGAACGACATCCAAGTTCAGACGCTCACCTCCGGACCACTGGGACACGAGACCGACGAGATACGGGTGGGCTGCCGCTTGGAATTCCCCCAAGGCTCGGGCGAATTGACCATCACTGCGGCCGACGTCAACGTCCAACCCAAACTGGATTACCGATTCCTGGTAGACCAATCCGACAAAATACGGCTGCGCGAGGCCGTCCGTGAATGCGCCCAACTATTCGAGGACCCCGGCTTCAAAGCGGTGATCGACTGCCGTATCGCCCCCACCGCGGAAGAGATCGCCTCCGATGAACGGTTGGACGGCTGGATCGCCGGCGCCCTGTCCATCGCCGGCCACACCTGCCGCACCTGCAAGATGGGCCCGGAGTCGGACTCTGAGGCGGTGGTGGACCAATTCTGCCGGGTCTACGGCGTAGAAGGGCTGAGGGTGATCGACGCATCGGTGATGCCGGATATCACGACCGCCAACACCAATGCCTCGACGATAATGATCGCCGAGCGGGCGTCGGTGTTCATCACTGGTAACACATAGCTTGAACGCCGGTCTGCCCAATCCCATAATGTTAACCACACGTAGATATCCTGGGGGTTTCCCGCCAAAAGAAGGCGCAGAAGTGGGGCGCTTGGCCTTCTCCGAACTCCGTCAGTATGCTAGATAATCAATCTCAACGTGGAGTCATTCCATGGACCAAATCGCGATCGAAAATCTCCTCATCAACGATTGGGCCTCTGGGCTGCGCATCACCACCGTCCCCCAGGCCATGCACCGGCTCGGCCTGGCCGATGACCTGGAGCAACGATGGGCGATCGCCGACCGCATGGACGCCCGGTGGCACAGCACGTTGGAAACGCCGGAAAAGCTGCGGGAAGTGCATCTGGCCCTTGGTCGGATCATCGAAGAGGAACAAGCCGGCCTCGCGAAAAGTTGGCCGGAGCAGGTCGCAAGTTGGGACCGGGCGTCCATCCTGCTAACTGACACCGAAAAACTCATCGCCCGGCAGATCTTGTACCGCCAAAAGGCCAGCTCAGACCTGCCATCGCCTGATACCATCGCCGCCGCGGTCGGCATCGGTCCCGAAGAGACGGCCAACGGAATCAAGATGTTGGGTCGGCTCGGCTTCTTGACGCTCCCAGACGGTCAACCCGTGGAGAGTTACACGCTGGCCGATGACCACGCCAGGTTTCTTGAAGGCTTGGGTTTCTCGTTCCATACCGTGACATTGGACGATGATGAGCAGTTCGGCATACCTTGAGCCATCGACTTTCTGCTGTTGGTCAACAGCCAGTACAAGGACCACCGCATCAAGCTGGACGACGCCTGCGCCCACTGCTCCGAACGCATCCACTTGGAGGCGGACCACGGGGAGGTTACGAGCATCTCTCCCAACGACGCGGTGGTGCACCGGGGCGGCACTTCAGGCCAGAACAACCTCTTCCGGTCGGAAGAGCACCTCAGGGAATGGAGCGGCTCGGAACCCCTCGACCCGGGCACGTGGATACTCGCTTCGGAAAACGTCCAGGCGATCAGGGGGCGAGATTCCTAGCCAGACGTTCATTGGCCGCCAGCCTGAATCGGCCGTTTCGCCTATATCATTTGATCTCTAGCATCCTGCCCGATGTGGACATGCCTATCGCTGCGGTATTACTATTCCTCCACTATGGTCAGCGAGCGAGTTCAGCGACAGATCGACCGCCTCCTAGATGAGGCTGAAGCGGCAATCGCCACCGGCGATTGGGCCGCTGTTGGCGACCATGCGCGGACGGTCCTCCGGCTTGACCCAGAAAATAGCGATGCGCTGTCCTACCTGGCCGCCTCCGAGCGCGACCCAGATAGCGCAGGCGGCGAGGGTTCCCCTGATACCCAAGACCTGGCAGAGCCACAACCCCCATCGTCCTCTGCCCCCGATGCCGAACGCCGCCAACTTACGGTCATGTTCTGCGACCTCCAAGGCTCCACCGCCCTCTCCCAACAATTGGACCCAGAAGAACTCCGGGACGTGATCCGCGGCTACCAAGAGGTCTGCGCCGGCGCCGTGGGTCGATTCGAAGGCCACATAGCCAAGTACCTGGGCGATGGACTCCTGGTCTACTTCGGCTACCCCCAGGCCCACGAAGACGACCCACAGCGGGCAGTGCGGGCCGGTCTGGCGATACTTCAGGATATGGGCCCACTTAATGCCCGTCTTAAGTCGGACAAAGACCTAGAGCTGACCGTGCGCATCGGCATCCACACCGGGCTGGTGGTGGCGGGGGAGATGGGAGGGGGCGATACACTGGAAGAGTTGGCCATCGTTGGCGAGACACCCAACATCGCCGCCCGGATCGAGGGGGCCGCCGAACCCGACGGAATAGCGATCAGCGACGTCACAGCCAGCCTTGTCCAAGGATTTTTCCTCTGCGAATCGATGGGACCCCACGACCTAAAAGGCATTTCTGAACCGGTCGAGCTATTCCGGGTTCTTGAGGAAAGTGGCGCGCAAACCCGCTTCGATGTTGCGGTGTCTACTCACCTCACGCCGCTGGTGGGCCGGGAGCAAGAAGTGGGCTTGCTGTTGGACCGTTGGGAGCAGGTGGAGGAAGGCCTAGGCCAGGTAGTGTTAGTCAGTGGGGAGGCAGGGATCGGCAAGTCCCGGCTACTGCAAGGATTGATCGACGGTCTGGCCGGGCGGCCACACGTTTTCCAGCAACACCGGTGCTCTCCCTACCACCAGAACAGCGCCTTGTTCCCGGTAATCGAGTCTTACGAACGCTGGCTTGGTTTCCAGAGGGAGGATTCCCAGGAAGAGCGGATACAGGCGATCGAGACAGCTTTGGAAGAGCGTTCGCTCCTTACCCCAGAAGCGCTGTCCCTGTGGGCCGGGATGTTGTCGGTGCCGTTGGACGAGAGTCATCCGCCGTTAGACCTCAGCCCCCAACGCCAACGCCAGAAGACGATGGAACTGATGACCCAACTCAAGGTGGCGACGGCCAATGAGCAACCGGTGCTGGCGGTGTTTGAAGACCTGCACTGGGCCGACCCCACGACTTTGGAGTTTCTTGGGCTCCTGGTAGAACAGGTCGCCACTTCCAAAGTCATGGCCATCCTAACGTTTCGGCCCGAGTTCACACCCCCTTGGGGAAGCCGGAGCCATGTGACTCAAATCAACCTGAACCGCCTGCCCCAGAGGTTGGCCACAGATTTGATTGCCCGGGTTACAGGTGGGAAAGAACTCCCGGAAGAAGTAATAGACCAGATAGCTTCCAAAAGTGACGAGGTGCCATTGTTCGTTGAGGAGTTGACTCAAATGGTTATCGAGTCCGGGCTCCTCCGGGAGATGGACGGCCGTTACGAGCTCACCGGGCCTCTGACAGATCTGGCCATACCTTCGACTCTTCAGGACTCGCTCACCGCCCGGCTGGACCGGCTGGGTGAAGTGAAAGAAGTAGTCCAACTGGCGTCAGTCTTGGGCAGGGAATTCATCTACCAGTTGATCCAAGCCGTTTCCCAGCAAGATGATGCACCGCTTTCAGACCATCTAAGGCAACTGGTGGCCGGGGAATTCCTGTACCAGCAAGGCGTTTTACCGGAAGCAAGTTACATCTTCAAACATGCCCTGATTCAGGACGCGGCATACAACTCGCTCCTGATCAGCCGGAGACAGCAGTACCACCAGTTGGTGGCCCAGGTGTATGAAGAGAGCTTCCCTGAAACCGTCGAATCGCAACCCGAGTTATTGGCCCACCACTACACCGAAGCCGGGTTGAACCAGCAGGCGGTACCCTACTGGCAACAGGCAGGTCAGATAGCCGTGCGGCGCTCGGCCAACGTGGAGGCGGTGAACCACTTCACCAAGGGATTGGAGCTGCTGGAGGCCTTGCCGGACACACAGGAGCGGGATTCTCAAGAAGCGGAGCTACAGACCTTTCTGGGGCAATGCTTAATCCAGGTTAGGGGATTCGGCTCTGCCTAAGTACGTCAAGCGTTCAGCCGGGCCAGTTAGTTGGTTGAGCAGCTAGGGGATACATCTCAGTACTTCCAGATATTGCAGGGACTTCACGCTTACTACGTTGCACGGGGCGAGTTCCAATCGAGCCGGACAGTAGCAGAGCAGTGCCTGGAGGCAGCTCAAAGTATGCAAGACCCGACCAGTCTGCAACTAGCTCACCAGCGCCTGGGCGTCACCATGCTGTACATGGGAGACCTGCTTCTTGCGGAGGAGCAGTTGACTCAAGAAGTAGTGGATTATGAACTGGAGCGAGAACGCTCTTCGATCAGGCTTTATGGCCAAGCGCCATCGAGCATGCAGGATATGTGGCTGGGTCAGGTCAAATGGCTGCTTGGTTATCCCGACCAAGCATCGAAGCATCTCCAGGAAGCCCTAGGTATCGCAAAAGAGGTGGCGCATCCCTTTACCCATGCTTTTGTTTTGTCCCTTAGTTTCACGTTTTATTATCGGAGCGAGGCCATGCAAGAGCTAAACGAATGCCTGGACACGGTATTTCCCTTGGCCGAAGAACAAAATTTTAGAATGTTTAGTGTCCAAGCCTCTTTGTTTCAGGGTTACCTTTGGACCAAATCGGGGAAAATACCTGAAGGAATCGATGCGATCATCAAGGCGATGGAATTTTTGAAGCGGATGGGTAGCCAAATAAGTAGACCTTACAATCTTTCCAATTTAGCCGAGGCGCAAGGCCTCGCAGGAGAACCTGATCAAGGCTTGGCAACGGTGGAGCAGGCGTTAGCCCACGTCAAGGAAACAGATGAACATTATACGGAGGCTGATATCCTCCGCGTAAAAGGCGATCTGCTGCTGCTTTCGGCCGAAAGCGATAACAGGGCCGAAGAGTGCTATCGCCAGTCTTTGGATGTTGCCAGGAGCCAGAGCGCCAAATCTTGGGAGCTTCGCACATCGTTGAGTTTGGCTCGGTTATGGCAGAAGCAGGGCAAGCAGACAGAGGCACGGGGGTTGCTTGCCGAGATCTATGGCTGGTTCACCGAGGGGTTTGATACACCGGACTTGATCGACGCCAAGGCGTTGCTAGAAGAATTGTCCTAGCGGACCTGGTAGGCGCCGGCAAAACCAGACCGTGTTTCAGGGGGAGTTCGACCCTAGTTTATCGCCACCTGGCGGTAGGAGACTCCGGTCTGTGGGTCCAGGTCCACCAACGTTACTTCTCCGGCGCCGGGGCTTCCGATGGGGCCCAGGGGGCATCCCGAGTAGACGGCCGTCACGTTTCCCTGGGAAACGTCCACATGGCGGTCCCAGTGTCCCAGGGCCAGGTAGTGGCAACCGGCGTCGGCGACTTCCTGGGGATAAATGGGGGATGAGCGTTGGTCCCGGTCATCTTCGTAGTGAAAATGACCGTGGGCCAGGGCCACCAGCCAATTGTTCTCGACCGGCGACGGCATCCCTTCCAGCGGCTTGAAGGCCGGGGTGTGCATGGGCATGGCCCGCCCCCAGAGATCGATGCCCATTCCGGGAAAAGACAGCAACTCGCCCTCGGTCTCTTTCAAAACAAACAAATTGTCCGGCACGTTCTTGAAGGGCTCGCGGCGGTAGACCGAACTCTCGTGGATCAGGTCGTGGTTGCCCGGCAGGACCACCGCCGGCTTCTGCAACCGGCCCATCTCGCCGATGAACCACTCCAGCACATCGTCCGAGACCCGCTCATTGTCGAAGATGTCTCCGACCAATAGCAGCATATCGCCCCCGTTATCGGCCACGGCGTTCACCACCGCGGTCAACGCGTCGGCCGACTGGGGATGTCCGGAAACATCGCCCAGGTGGGTATCGGAGGTATGTATCAGGCGTAGTTTTTTAGAAGGCATATTCTTAATCAAGGATATAGGGCACGGGTTGCTGGAAACAAGGCCGGGAGCCTGTTTTCCAGCTAGCCGCTGATCACCCCTCGTTTTTTCAGGTCGGCGATCTTCTCCGCTGAGTAGCCCGCCTCGCCCAGGATCTCCTCGTTGTGCTGGCCCAGCAACGGCGGCACCCGGCGGATGGTGGCCGGCGAGTCGGTCAGCTTCAGGGGAGAGCCGGGGAACTTCAGGTTGGGTACGTTGGGATGGTCCACTTCCGCGATCATGTTCCGGGCCAACACCTGGGGATTGGAGACCACGTCCGAGACAGTATTGATCGGGCCGCAGGGCACGCCGGCCGCGACGATCAGATCGACCCAGTGGTCAGTGGATTTGGTGGCGAATATCGCGTTCAGTTCGCCCACACACTCGGCCCGGTGGTCCACACGGTCGGTGTTGGTGGTGTAGCGGGAGTCTTCCAACATGGAGTCCTGGCCGATGGCGCGGCACATCCGCTCCCACAGCCCCTGGTTGGCGCAGCCGATGATGAACTGGCCGTTGGACGAATCAAAGGCTTGGTAGGGGACCAGGCTTGGGTGGCCGGAACCCATTCGCTTTGGCTCAACCCCGGTGCCCATGAACCCAGTGGCATGGTAGCTGAGGGCCGCCACCTGTCCGTCCAAAAGGGCCGACTCCACCCATTGCCCCTTGCCGGTCTGGTCCCGTTGCCGGAGGGCGGTCAGGATGGTGCCGTAGGCCATCATCCCGGTGAACAGGTCCACCAGGGAGAACCCGATCCTGAGGGGCGAGCCGTCGGGGTCGCCGGTCAGGCTCATCAGGCCGCTGTAGGCCTGAATCAGCAGGTCATAGCCTGGCATGTCGGACATGGGGCCGGTGCGGCCATATCCGGAGATGGAACAATAAACCACACCCGGATTCGTTTTCTTGATCTCTTCGTACCCAAGGCCCAGCCGTTCCAATGTTCCGGCCCTGAAGCTCTCGATCATGACATCGGCGTCGGCGGCCAGGTCTTTAACGATCTTGAGGCCCTCCGGTTCCTTCAGGTTGACCGCAAGGCTGCGCTTGTTCCGGTTGAAGGTGAGGAATTGGGTGCTCTCGCCATTCACGAACGGGGTCCAATGGCGTGTTTCGTCGCCTCCGGTCGGTTCTTCGATCTTGATCACCTCGGCGCCCATGTCGCCCATGAGCATGGTGCAGAAGGGTCCGGCCAGAGTGCGGGTCAGGTCTACAACCTTGATCTTGTCCAACGCCGCAGCCATATTAAATCTCCTGGATTATCGGTTTAACTTGGGTGTTCAGGCGTGCGGAAACGCCGGGGTGATTATAGCACGCGCCCAACCCCAACCTCTGGGTTTCATCGTTGACCCCCCTGGGCGGCTGGTGCTAGCGTGAACGCGAGATGACCCAACAGCCACCAAAGATAATTGTCCTAGGCGGGATCAACATGGACCTGGTGACGTTTTCACCCAGGTTCCCCCGCCCCGGCGAGACCGTGGCCGGCAGCCGCTTCCTCACCTACGCCGGGGGCAAGGGCGCCAACCAGGCCGTGGCCGCCGCGCGCATGGGCGCCAGGTCAGCCATGGTGGGGCGGGTCGGCGGGGATATCTTCGGCCCCCAGTTGCTGGACGGCCTGGCGGCGGCTGGTGTCGACATCTCCGGCGTCGGCGTCAACTCTGAAGAAAGCTCCGGGATCGCGGTGATCAGCGTCGATGAGACGGCGCAGAATTGCATCACCCAAGTCCTGGGAGCCAACAACACCTGCGGTCCGGACCAAGCGGCGGCGGTAAAACTTGGCTTGCCGGGCGCGGCGGCCCTGCTGTTGCAACTGGAAGTCTCCACCGAGCTATCGCTGGAGGTGGCGAGGGAGGCCAGGGCGCAAGGAGTGTCGGTCATGTTGGACCCTGGACCGGTCAGGCCCGTGCCCGCCGAACTCCTAAGCCTCTGCGACGTGATAACCCCCAACGAGACTGAGGCCCAGGCGCTGGTCGATTTCCTCGTGACCGGGCCCGAATCGGCAGCCAAGGCGGCGGAAGTCCTGTTGCAGCAGGGCGTGGGCACAGCGGTGATCAAGCTGGGTTCTCAGGGCGCTTATTTCGCCAGCCAAAGCAGCCGGGGAATGGTTCTCCCCTTCCAGGTGGACGCGGTGGACTCGGTTGCGGCGGGGGACGCCTTCAACGGCGCGCTGGCCGTCTCACTGGCCGAAGGAAAAGACTTGGAGACGGCGGTGACCATCGCTTGCGCTGCCGGAGGGTTGGCGGTGACCAGCGCCGGGGCCCAGGACTCCATGCCCGAGCGCGGCCTGGTCGAAGAACTGGTGCGAAGTCAGCGGCCCTGAACCCGCCTGGCCAGATAGCCCACCAGCGGGACCAGCAGGGTGCCTACCCAGGCCAGCGCCGCCAGTGTGAACACCCACCAGTAGGGCGGCCATTTGATGTCCGCCGCGATACCGAAACAGGCGATCACGGTCGCCAACGCCACGGCTTTCACCTGATAGCTGCGGGCCAGTCTCCCAGGCTGGACATCGACCACAGCCACATAGGACAACACCAGGGCCAGCACTGTGACGATGGCCGTGCTTTTCCAGAAGGCATCGGAGTTGGGTGTACCCCAGATTCCGGTCAGAAGCAGCAGCAGCGCGGCGACGGCGGCGGCAAGCGCCACTCGGGACAACGGTGAATCGGCCCTCCGTTCGGCCACCCAGACGGGCCCCAAACTGCAGAAGAAATATCCCTCAAAAATAAGGGCCGTGAGCAGGAACCGCCCCCTGGTCTTGGTGTACTCACCGAGCACGATCATGACGATGACGGTCAGCACCGCCACGACCGACATCATCACGAACCCAAACGCGAAGGGCTTGGGTGTCATAAAACGCCTAAGATTCAACCTGAAGCTTGGAATGGTCTGACTCTACTCTCCGGCAGCCGGCCGGGATTTTCGTGGTATCTAGCCTCCGGCTTGTGCGCCAGGGCAACCGGGCCAGGGGATATTATAATCAGCGGGACCTGCAACTAACCAACCGGGCCAACCAGGCCAACCAGGCGAACCAGGCCAAACACGCGATCGACCAAAAGAGTGGTTTCTTGAACCTCGAAGATAATTTCTGTCCGTCCTGCGCCGCCGCCCTGGAGACCAAGGAGGTCTTCGGGCACGAAAGACCGGTGTGCCCGGATTGCGCCCGCGTGATCTTCTACGACCCAAAGGTGGCGGTCGTATGCATCGTGCCCCGCGACGGCAAGGTGCTGATGATCCGCCGGGCCACGGACCAGGGGTACGGGCTCTGGGGGCTACCGGGCGGCTACGTGGACCGGGGCGAAGTGGTGGAACGGGCGGCGGCCAGGGAGGTCTGGGAAGAAACGGGGCTGCGGGTTGAGCCCGGCGAGCTGATCGGCCTGTTTTCCGAGGAGGACAACCCGGTGATGGTCGCAGTGTACGACGCCCGGGAGACCGGCGGCACGTTGGAGGCGGGACCGGAGGCGCTGGAAGTGGGTTTCTTCGACATCGACGACCTCCCCGAACTGGCCTTCCCCCGGGACCGGGAGGTGCTGGCCAAATGGAAGGCGGACCTAGGCGCCTAAAGCTGAAAAGGAAACGCCGCCTGGCAGGATCAACCAGGCGGCGCACTGGAGAAGGGAGACGTTATGTCTACACGTTATGTTAAGCAACAATCTTCATCCGGTCAAGTTTCCGAATTAAAATCAACGAATCGCGACAAAAGAATGCTCCACCCAGAAGGATCATCCGGGTGGAGCGGTGGGGAGATAGGAGGGTCGCACTTCCAACCCTTCTAGCATTATGTTAAGCAGGGTCTTTGGTCACGGTCAAGCCAAATCGGACCGCACGAGACTGCGCCATGAAGACTTTCCAGTCCCGGCTAGGGCATGGTTGCGATGACTTCAACCTCGATGCGGAAGACCGGGTCGGCCAGCCCAGAGCAGAGGATCAGCGTGCTCACTGGCAGGTCGCCGTCCGGGACGTATTTCGACTTGATCACCCGGTATTGCGGTATATCTTCCCGGTGGGTCATGAACACATTCATCTTCATGATGTGGTTCATGTCGCTGCCCACCGACTCCAAAGCCGCCTGAACGTTCTTGAACGCCTGCTCGGCCTGGGCGCTGAAATCTCCCTCGCCCACGGTCTCCCCTTTATTGTTTCTGGAGAGCTGTCCGGCTACGTAGATGGTCGTCCCGTCCTTGACCACGTGGCTGTATCCCGGCGGGTTGGCCAACGCTGATGGATTGCTTCTTTCGATGGTCATTGCTATCTCCTTATGTTCCGGTTTTCTCAGCCGGACCTAGTCCTTGAGGATGATGTAGACCGCCTCTGACGGGGTGAGGTCCAGGTGGGCGTGGCCCTTGCCGGTCACATCGTCCATCAGCCGGACATCCCCGGCCCGGAACAACTGCTTGGAGCCGTCGCTGGTCGTGATCTCTACCTCGCCGGACAGGTGGATGATCAACCGGCGTTCGGGCAGTGGATGCAACGGCATGTCTCTGGTGCCCTCAAACTCCTGGACCTTGACCTCGCTGATGTTGGTCATTGCGCCCAACTCTGGGTGATCCGCCAACTTCAGTTCCTCGATGTGGCTCTCACCGTCGCTACCAGCGAAGATTCGATACATTCCCATGATTCCTCTCCGTAATATCGTTCTGTTTCCGGTTTTGGCACCTGGCCGGGGTATTATGACGGATGCTTTACGGGCTGCCGGCAGACCGGCCTCCGTCCACCATGTACACGCCGCCGGTGCAATAGCTGCTGTCGTCGCTGGCGAGGAATAGCATCAGCTTCGCCACTTCTTCCGGGTCTCCATAGCGCTGCAGCGGGATGCGCTCCGAGTAGGCTTTCTTGGTGCGTTCGACCGTCACTTCCGAATCGTCCGCCGCGGCCACTCTCATCTCCTCCAGCGAGCGCATCATCCGCGTCTCGATGGGGGCCGGATTGACGGTGTTGACCCGAATCCTCATCGGAGCGCACTCGATCGCCGCAGTGCGCATCATGCCGATCACCGCATGCTTGCTGGTGGTGTAGGCCGACATCCCCGCGGTCCCGCCGATGCCGGCGGTCGACGAGGTGATGACGATGCTGCCGCCGCCCCGTTCGCGCATGGCCGGTATCACATACTTGAGTCCCAGCCAGACCCCGCGCACATTGACCGCCATGACCTGGTCGAACATGTCAAAGGGATAGTCGGGAATCGGAGACACGATGCCTTCGATCCCGGCGTTGGCCAGGTAGATATCTACACCGCCCCAACGCTCGATGGCCGCTTTGACATAGTTTTCAGCTTGTTCCGGCTGGGTAACATCGGCAACCACGTAGCTTGCCTTGTCCTCTCCGATAGAAGTCACCACGCTCTGAAGAGACGCCTCGTCGCGGTCGACCAATACGACCCTCGCGCCCTCACCGGTAAATATCCTTGCCGCCGCCTGACCGATCCCTCCGGCGCCGCCGGTGATCAGGGCGACCTTCTCTGATAGACGTACCATGGTTTCACATCCTTATGGGGTTGGAGGGCCAGCTTGCAGGCCCCTTGGCGGCGTCATTATGCCAGGTTCGGCAGCCATTTGGATAACGCGCTGCGCTGACCCACGACCCATCGTAGGTGTCTGGGTTTGCCCAGGCGGGGCATGACTTCCTCTCGTTATCGCCCGCTTTTGGGTCGCCTTTAGGAGATATAATCACCGCAAGCAGATTCCTGAGCCGGACTGGCATGGAAAAGGTCGCTACTTCGCGGCCGTTGCCTCGATCTCGATCAAGAGCTCGAGGAAGGCCAATCGAGAAATCCCCAACAAGGTGGCAGGGACGATACAGTCTGCATCTCTTAGGCGTTGAATCACACTTCCCTCGTACACCTCAAAAAAAGCGTCAACATCGGTGGTGTAGTAAGTCAACCGCACCACGTCCGCCATAGACAGGAAGTGCCCAGAGTGTCGCCCTCAATAATGCGGGCCACCTGGGCTTCGGCGCACTCAACACAGGTAAGGGGAGATATTTTGTTGGGGCTTCCGCAGGTAGTGATGACAAGAAAGAGAACGACAAATACAGCCTTTGCCTTAATCACTGCGTCCGCCGGCGGATTGTCATCATCAACGTGCTTTTCGACCCAACGAATCACAGCAGCGTTAGTCCGGCCAGAAGAATATCAACACTACACCCACTGGAACCAAGAGAGCCACCAAGAGGTGCGCACCAACCACATTGAACAATCGGTCGGACTTCGATTTCGGCGGTTCGAACAGGCTTTGATCCACACCGGAGAAAGTAGTGATCAAAAGATCCACGTATCAAGCTACCATTATGAACGGAAGTATGCTAAAAAACCACGGAAGCCAGAGAATAACGTAGGCGGCAAAAACCATCGCATAAGGTGTCTTTTCGACCATTGCTACGGTCGATGTTACCCTCTCTTTTTCTTCACGCATCAACTGGCTAAATAAACTTTCTACCATCGGGAAGATCCCGAACGGCCAAACGACAACTAGTATGTGAGCCGCTTGGCTAACTAGTCTAATCTTCTTTCCGGATTCGATAGTAAATCACGGCCATGTGTAACGATGTCAAATTAGGCCTTGTGGTGGATTGGCTTCTCTCATTTCCTCGGGCGTTGCGTTTCGAATCAGCCGCCGGCTGGAACCGCGATTGACAAGGCGGGCCAGTGTGCGCAGAATGGCCCCAATCTTCACTGAAACCCCGAAACCCCGAAGCCCCGATAGAGGAACCCCAAAATAATTTGCCCGGAGGGATATCGATATGGCAGGAAAGACATTGATCTATGTCGGCGCGGAAGCGGACGGTCTCTACCGCAAAGAAGAGTCGGACGGCAGATGGGAGAAGCTGGCCAAGGGGATGCCGCCTTCGCCCCAAGTTCGCGCCATCGCCATCCACCCCAACGACGCCAAGACCATCTTCGTGGGCACCCAGCGTGGCGTCTACCGGACCAAGGACGGCGGCGACAGTTTTGAGCGCATGAACATGGCTGAAGGCCGCCACGTGTGGGCCATCAAGTTCCATCCCAACGACCCCAAGACCATGTTCCTGGGCACGGAGGGCAGCGAGGTATACAAGTCCGCCGACAGCGGTGAGAACTGGGACCTCCTGGCCACCATCATCAACCAAGATTCGGTCCAGATGGCCTTCGCCACCCGCATCCTGGGCATCGGCATCGAAGCCAAGAACCCCGACCAGATGTATGCGGCCCTCGAAGTCGGCGGGGCGGCCCACAGTTCCGACGGCGGAAAGTCTTGGACGATCGTGAACAAGGAATTCGACGGCGACGTCGACCTCATGGACCTGCACGGTGTCACAGTCGGCGCCGCAGACTCATCCGCGGTGTTCATCTCCAACCGCACCGGCGTGTGGCGGAGCCGGGACCGGGGCGTCAACTGGGACAACCTAGACTTCCCCAAGTTCACAGACATCTTCTATTCCAGGGGCGTGGAATCGGCGCCCAACGACCCCAACACACTCTACGCCTGCGTGGGGCTGAATTTCGGCAGCAAGCAGGGCGGCGTCATGCGCTCCACCGACCAGGGCGACACCTGGGAACGCTTCGACAGGGGCATCAGCCCAACCAGCACCACGTTCGGTGTGACGATCAACGAACACGCCCCGGAGCAGGTCTACTTCTGCACGAGGGAGGGCGAGGTCTACGGCACCCGTGACGGAGGCCAGACTTGGTCTTCACACGCGCTTCCGGAGATGGCCGGCAGCGTCAAAGCCATCGCCTGCGCTTCGGCCTAGACAGCAAGCTCCGGCCCGGTACGGCCTAAGGTTTGATCATCGACACCAAAACAATGGACCCGGTGGCCGCCGCCGAGGCGTTGGGGCCTCGAATCAAGGCGGCCCGGGGCGATATCCAGTCTCGAAGCACCTTGCCCGGCTCGCTGGTTGAGGACATGGCCCAGGCCAACCTCTTCCAATTGTTCGTGCCCAGGTCGATCGGAGGGCCGGAGACCGACCCAATCACAGCCTTCCGGGCCGTTGAAGAGCTGTCCAAGGTGGACGGGTCGGTGGGTTGGTGCTCTTTCGTGGCCACCGCCATCTCGATGTATTCTGCCTGGATGCCGCCTGAAGTGGCCCGGAAATTGTTTGGGCAACCCCTCGACATCAGGGCCGCCGGATCGTTCCGTCCCACGGCCGATGCCCGGCTGGTTGACGGCGGCTACCTGATAGGCGGCCGGTGGAACTACGTCAGCGGAGTTGACCACGCCAACTGGCTGATCTTGAACTGCAACATCGTGGACGATGGCGGGCCGGTGAAAGATGCCGAGGGCGGCCCGGTCACCAGGATGATGATCGTCCCCAGATCGGCGGGCGTGGTTGAGAAGACCTGGTCGACTCTGGGCATGCGCGGCACCGGCAGCAATGATGTGGTCATCGCGGAACAGTTTGTGCCCAACGAACACACCTGCCTGCTTTACGAGCCCTCGGCCACGGACGGCCCCCATTACAACCCACGCACGGTGACTGCCACAAGCTGGGCCTTGGTTGCCGCCAATGCCCTGGGGATGGCCCGGGGCGCTATGGACACATTCGTCCGCTTGGCGGCCGGCTCGGGTTCGACGACCGCGCCGGCCCTGATGCGAGACCGGACACCGGTCCAGACCACGGTAGGCGCAGCCGAGGCTATCATCAGCGGGGCGCGGGCCTACGTTCTAGATGCGGTGGGCTCCATGTGGGATGGGGCCTGCCAAGGGGTCTCCGACCCTGGTCCCCAGGTCTTGCAGGCAAGGCTGGCCATCACCCACGCCATGCGTGAGTCGGTGCGGGCCGTAGACATGCTGTTCTATGCGGCGGGCACCAACGCCATCCACGAAAGCAACGAACTGGAACTCTACTTCCGCGACATCCACACCGCCGGGCAGCACATTGCCGGCCTGCACTCCAACTTCGAGTACGGTGGTCAGGCGCTGCTGGGGCTGCCCCCGGGCGCATCCGGCTGGTAGGTGGCTGAGACTACCTATGAAATCTACGAATGCTCTTAAGTGACTTGATGACAGTTTAATTCGCTGTTTTAGCGATATCAGAACGAACATTCTTGGATTGGGCCGATGCCATCGGAGTCCCGATCATTGTTGTTGTGATTGCTGGGATTTTTGTGTTAGTCGCTCAAAAGGCTGGTGAACGCGCTGAAACTGATCGTGAACTGCAACTTGACCGGACTAGGGAAGAAATCCTGAGGTCTTATCTTGACCGCATTTCCGACTTGGTTTTGGAGAGAAGTTTAATCGAATCGGCAGCAGATTCGCCTGAGCGCGCAATTGCCCTTGCCAGGACTCGTAACGCTCTGAACACACTCGATGGTCCTCGAAAAGGCCTATTAGTTAGGGTTTTGAACGAATCTCGGCTCATCCGCAACGGACATACTGTTATACCTTTATTCTCGACTGATCTAACCAGCATCGACCTTAGCGGCGCCGTTTTGCGTGGTTGCGATTTCAGCGGAGCGAACTCGAGCGATGCCGATCTCTACAATGCTGACCTGAGCGAATGCAACTTAGAGCACTGTGTATTAACCAATGAGCAACTTGCACAGTGCGCCCAGCTCTCCGGAGCGATTTTACCCAACGGAGATTTGGCGACCGAACAATCCCTCAAACAATTACAGATTGAGGATCTTGAAAGATGGAGTTGACGACTCCCGTAAATGACAAAAGGGCTTAATTTGTTCGATACACCTTGGTATAATGGAATAGGATTTAGAAGTAAATCTTTGGTTTAGGCAGGATTATCATGGCCGAACAAGACACATATAGATATTATTTGAAAAAGGGCGGGAAAATAGTACACCGTGGCATCACGAACGACCTGAATCGGCGAGAAGCTGAACATCAGGTACGATATCCCGACAGCAAACTTGAGCCGCAGGGCCGCCGAGTAACCAGAGAATCCGCTCTCAAATGGGAGCGCCAAGGTGGAAAACGAACCTACCAACAATCTTAAGCACCAAGAGCGGAGGTCACGCGGTTCTGGCTCGTGGCGGGAGGAGCCTCGCGTCTAACCTTCTCAAACTAAAACCCCAAAAAAAGGCCCCAGGCTAACTTGTAGCCTGGGGCCTTTTTTCGTGTCCTGACCGTTGGCGCAGATTGCCTGGCGGTTACCTCCATGTTTCTGCCCCGTGACGCATCGGGCTCCCTACAGGGTGTGCCGGCCCTGCGGGGCGCGTGATGCTCTCCGCGGGGCAGATTAATAGAAGAGACCCCGACAAACGCCCAGACTGTTTTTGGGCCCAGGCGTTTGTCAGATCAAGCGAATCTTTCCGCATTCAATCTCCTCTGGTTTTCTTAGGCGATGATGTCGGGGATACCGTAGATCATGGAGAAGTCATCGTTGTAGACAAGGCCGGACGACTCGGCTTGGAGCTTCGCAGGGGCGTCGGGCGTTCCGTAGACCAGCGAGAAGTCATCGTTGACCATGTTGTTAGCTGCGCCAATCCTCAGCTTCGCAGGGGCGTCGGGCGTGCCGTAGACCAGGGAGAAGTCGTCGTTGACCATGTTGTTGGCTGCGCCGATCCTAAGCTTCGCGGGGGCGTCGGGCGTGCCGTACACCAGGGAGAAGTCGTCGTTGGCCATGTTGTTGGTTGCGCCGATGATGACTTTAGCCGGGGTGTCGGGCGTGCCGTACACCAGTGAGAAATCGGGCTTGTAGTTGGAAGCTAATTGGCTGCCAACGTTGGTTACCGAGGGGTTGTCCGCGCTGGCTTGGCTGTGCATCCCCAAGCCGATGGTCAAGGCCAGGCCGACGGCCGCGGTGGTCACTAATTTAGAGATGTTCTCCATCCGGAAAACGTTGGAGATTCGGGCTACCATTTTGATGTTGTTGTTTGTGTGATTCGTCGTTCCTTCGTCCGTCATGTTGTTGGTGTTCTGGGTTGCGGTGTTGGCGCTCATTTTTATGTTTGTTGTCGTTGTCATGATTTCCTCCGGCTCGGTTACTTGTTGACAACATCGTAGGTCCGGACTGTATGGCGGCACATGACGAATGTTCATGATTTCTTGAACCCGAAAAATATTGGGGTTTCCAAACGGCATAGTGAGGATTCACTAATCCATGCCTGAAACGCGTTACAAGTGAGCCTAGACTCCTATGGTTGATCAAACAGCTGGGAACTCCCAACTTGCCATGTGAATATCAGCCCGAGACCACTTCGCTTGTTGGAATATGCGCCCAACGAAGAGCTGAGGCGCCTAGGTTTGACGGTCCATGGGGGACGCCAGGAAATGGGCCCAGGCGCGGCCGGCATCACAGAGGTACTCCCCGAGATGGGCATGCGTCCGCTGACGGAACGAATAGCCGCACTGCGAAAAAAGGCCTGACCCAGACGGTCCGAACGTCGGCTTATCCCGGCGGGCTTACGCAGCGGGAGGTAGAGGTGATCCGGTTGGTGGCCGCGGGCAAGATGGACCGGGAGATCGGAGAGGAATTGTTCATCAGCGTCAACACGGTGGGCAACCACGTCAGAAACAATCTCAGCGAGACCGGCTCGGCCAACCGCACCGAAGCCGCGGCCTACGCCGTCCGACGGGGGTTGATGCCTGAGTATGACTCCGACGACATTTAGAGGGCTAAGATCGTTACAGTTTCCCCACTAGGCTCTTCAAAAGGTCGTTTGACCTGGCCAGAGAAGAATCTTCATCCATCCCAACCGGGAAGACTGATGCCAAAAAATCGGTTGCACCGGCATCCGCGTAGGCTTTCAACTGCTCTGTGACCTCGGCTTCATTTCCGATCAACGCCACTTCGGACGGCCCTTCGACACCCTCGATGTCCAGCATCCTCCGGTAGTTGGTCAACTGACCGTAACGCTCGAAGGTCTTAGCCGCCTGGTCGCGCGCCGCTTGGGGGTTGTCGGTGACAGCCAAGGGCATGCCGGCACAGATTCTCGGAGTTGGTCTGTCGGCGGACTCAGCCGCCCGGCTGATGCGAGGCGCCACGTGGGATTCGATGGTCTTCGGCCCGGCCATCCAGGTGAAAGTTCCGTCTGCTTGCTCGCCGGCAATTCGCAGCATCATGGGCGCCAGCGCCGCAACGATCACAGGAACGTGAAGCGCGCCCGGGACCGTAGCCTGTGCCTTCACATTGTAGAACCGGCCCTGGAAATCAACTTGGCCATCGTCTAGCAACGGCCGAAGTACGTTCAGGTATTCTTCCATATGCGCCGCCGGATTATCGTATGAAAGGCCCATCGCATCTTCGACGGGGGGGCGGTGTGACAACCCCACACCCAAAGTTAACCGGCCCCCGGCTACGATCTGAGAGGTCAGCGCGTGTTTCGCCAAGGTATAGGGGTGGATGGTAAAGATTGGGACAACGGCGGTCCCCACGGCTATCTTGCTCGTCCGGGATGCCGCCAACGCTAGAGCGGTGAGAGCGTCAAATCCCGGCCCAGCGGAGACTTGCGGTATCCAGAAACTGTCGAAACCGTCCTCCTCGGCCCGGACGACTTCCTGAATCAAAGAAGGAAGCTCTACGACCGCCCCCCTAGCCCCGCTCATCAGCCCTATACGCATAATTTCTCCATCAGCTGAAGAATTTGATCCCAACCACCCGCATCAACCACCCTTCACCAAAGCCACCAAACCCCTCCGAACAAAACCCAGTTGCACTGGCCGTTAGGGGCGGACCCAGGTTTCGGACCAGGCTAGGCAGGCGGAGCTGCTGTCTTTGTCGCCGCGGCGGTCCGTAACCACTTTGCCCGAAGCCACAACTCCGTTGATGGTGAGCTGGGCCTTCCTGGCCGGGATGAAACAGCTATAAACGCCGTGAGGCCTACCCGAGGCGCTGCCCGCGGGCACCACCAGCATGTAGGGCTCCATGAAATCGTGCCAGGTCATGGCGATCTCATCTTCGTCGCTCGTGATCGTCTCGGTCCAGAAAGTAGTGGGGTCGCCCTTCTTGCCGAATTCGGCGTCGATGACCGGCATGGTCTGATCGGCGAAATCGGGGTAGAGCAGGCTTTCGATCTCGTCCTGTAGCCACCGGGCGAGGGCGATGTTATCGGAGTAGATACGTACTTGGTCATCCGTGAGTTCGCTCTGTATGAAAAGGACGTGCCCTGCCCCGCTCGGAGACCACAACACGCGCCAGTGGCTGGACCTGGTCGTCTGGGCCTCTCCCGCGGCATCGGTCAGCCGGATGAACGAGTTCTCGCCGGTTAGGCGAATCTTGTTGGGGTCAGTGGGGTTGGTCGTGGCCATGTTTGGGTCTCCTTAGAAATTCTGTTGATCAACTGGTTATGACTGAGAGTGGCGACATGTTAGCACTCAAAGTGTTTGCGGGCTAGCTGGTTTGTTTCTTTAGGAGTTGGTTGCCGCGCGGGTCCGCCCTCACCTCCGACTTCGTCGAGAGTCTCGTCTTCGTCGGACCTAACCCTCTCCCCAAGGGAAAGGGATTTTCATTCCCCCGCAGGGGATTGTCCCTTCCCCCGTCGCGACGGGGGAAGGTTAGGATGGGGGAGCCCTTCAGCTACAGCCAGCCAATTTCAAAAAAGCGGCCACCCTACTAAAGGGTGGCCGCTTCAATCGCGCATAGCTACCTAAAAACAGGCTAGTTCTTGGCGGGGAACCGGTCCTGCTTCCAGGGGAAGTCGCCGTTGGCGTCATCGTAGGCGGGTCCGCCAGCGTCCACCCGGTCCCGGTAGGGGCTCGTGATGGGCTCGCTGTACGGATAGATGCCGCCTTCGTACATCTCCGGTCCCTTCATGAAGTGCTTGGCCGATTCCGTGGTCTCCACGAACGGCATGTCGATGTTGTAGAGCGATTCGATAGACTTGGGGCGGGGGCCGGCCTTGGAAACGTGACCATAGAGCTCGCGGCCCATGATCCGCTCGGCAGCCCAGACGCACTCGATCAGTTTGTCGATGTCCACGCCGGTGGGAATCCCCATGTCGTCCATCATGTGGAGCAGGTCCTCGGTGGGGGCCATGCCGGTGGCGCGGCCGTTGCCGCAGTAGGGGCAGCCGCCGAACCCGCCGATGGTGCCGTCGATCTCCAGCGTGTCGTCGGGACCCAGCACCCTCATGGCGGCGTAGGCCGACGCGATGGCCATGTTGCGGCCGTTGTGCAGGTGCAGGCGGATGTGGTTGATCTCCGGCCACATCTCTTTCACCCGGTAGACGCTCTCTTCAACCTTTGCCGGCGTGCAGTGGCTCATGGGGTCGCCCATGGACGCGCTGCGCACCTCGATGCCAACCTCGTCCCACATGCTGTGCTGGCGCTCAAGCATATTCATCAGATTATCGACCGGGAATTCACCCAAGAAATTGGAACCCCAGCTCGCGTTGGTCCCGATGCCGGCCTCTTTGATGTTGAGCTCTTGGGCCTGGGCGATGACCTGGGGCCAGCGCTCCATCTCTTGCATCTGGGTCCGGTTGGTGTTGCGCCGGACGAACACGTCGCACATGTGGACGTTCAGGCGGGGGAAGGCGTCGCGCTCGATAGTCAGGGGAGGCGAGTAGGCCTTGGCCCGTTCCACGCCGCGGGAGTTCAGCGCCAATGCGGTGTAGGTGACACCGGGCTTGGGCTTGAACTTGGTTACGATCTCGTCGATGCGCTCCATCTGAGGGGTCCACTTGGGGCTCACGAATGAACCCACCACGATCTGCTGCAGGCCGGTCTCGGACAGCATGTCCAGCAGTTCGACCTTGTCTTCAACAGAAATCTGGGCGTCCTCGATCTGCATGCCTTCACGCATGCCCTCTTCCTTGTATTTAACCTTCGGGTAGTTAGGCATTGGGGCCTCCTTATTCGGACGTGTCTGAATCTGGGATGTTCCGTAGCTTTCGGGCACCCATTACGAGTGTTTCCAGTGTGCCGGATTGTATGGCGGCCACCGATTCATGTCAAGAATTCGGTGGTCAGGAACGGGGCAGGTCAGGCCTATTTAACCCCGGCCAAGGCACGTGGAATCATGTTGACACCCCTTCCGCCGCCCTTCTATAATTCTCGTTGAACCCGCGCAGTTAAAAATTGAATAGTCTAGGCACGTAGGGGAGCTCGGTTTAGCCGGGCTGAGAGGGCGGCCTTCAATGCCACCGACCCTTGCGAACCTGATCTGGGTAATGCCAGCGGAGGGAAACGGACTAGAGTGCTAACTTTTCTGTTAGGCCGTCAATATTCACCGTTGGCGGCTATTTTTTTGCCAGTTTCAACGGCTGCTATCTCAACGGGGACTGGCGGTAGGGACATATCGGATGTCAACGGACACAGCAGTCCGTCCCAAAATACGCATCGAGTCGGTCACCAAGTCGTACGTCATCGACGGCACGCGGCAAGAGGTGCTGGCCGGTGTTGACCTGACGGTGAATGAAGGCGAGTTCGTCAGCATCATCGGCCCCAGCGGCTGCGGCAAGAGTACCCTGCTCAACATGATCGCCGGGCTGGACCAACCGGACTCGGGCGCGATCATTCTCTCCGACGAAGTCTCGAGCGCTCCAACTGAGCGACTGGGCAAGACCGGATACATGCAGCAGAAAGACCTGCTCATGCCCTGGCGATCGGTGCTCGATAACACGATCTTGGGGTTGGAGCTAAATGGGGTCCCGCGCAAGCAGGCACGGGAACGAGCCCTGGAGTTCACCGAAGCCTTTGGCTTGAAGGGGTTCGAGCACCAATACCCCTACGCACTCTCCGGCGGCATGCGGCAGCGGGCCGCTTTCCTCAGGACCATGCTGATGGGCCAGGACGTTGTTCTCCTGGACGAACCCTTCGGCGCCTTGGACGCTTTGACCCGGGTCCAGATGCAGGAGTGGCTGCTGGATCTTTGGGAGTCGCTGAACAAGACCATCGTCTTGATCACTCACGATGTGGACGAGGCGTTGCTGCTGTCCGACCGGGTGTACCTGCTATCGGCGAGACCGGGCCAGGTCACCCTGGTTTTAGATGTGCCGCTGCCCCGGCCCCGCCACTACGACATGGTCACCACGCCCGAATTCAGCGGGCTCAAGTCCAAGCTCATGCAGCCGCTACGGTCGCAGATCGAAGCGATCAAGACCGACGGGCAGGCCGGTTAGCCTAATGGATTTTCTATGGACCTCTTGAAGAAAACCACCGGTATGATGACCTGGCTGATCCCGGCCGCCATCCTGGCCGGGTTGTTGGTTGCTTGGGAGTTGTGGGTGCAGTTGGCCGATGTCCCCAAGTGGCAGCTACCCGCGCCCTCGGCCATCGGCAAAGAACTGGGCGCCAGCCGAGACCTGCTCTGGGACCACACCCTGGTCACCCTGCAAGAGATCGTCATTGGCTTCCTGGCGGCGCTTGTCGCGGGGTTGGTGTTGGCCGGGTCCATCGCTTATTCCAGGGTTATGGAGCGTTCGATATACCCGATGGTCATCGCCTCCCAGACCGTGCCCATCATCGCCATCGCTCCGTTGCTGCTGATCTGGGTCGGCTACGGACTAACGCCCAAGATCATCATCGTGGCGCTGATCTGCTTCTATCCCATCGCCGTGAATACGGTTGACGGTCTGAAAGCCACCGACCCCGACATGGTGAACATGCTCCGGACTCTAGGGGCTTCCCGGTGGCAGGTGTTCACCAAGTTGCAGATGCCCACGGCGCTGCCCTTCATGTTCTCCGGTATCAAGATCGGAGTCTCGGTGAGCGTGATTGCCGCGGTCATCGGGGAATGGGTCGGGGCCAGCGAAGGGCTGGGGTACCTAATCACCTACTCCCAACCACTGTTCCTCACAGCCAGGGTATTCGCGGCGATCTTCGTCCTATCAGTGATGGGCATCAGCCTGTTCGTGTTGGCGGTGATCGCCGAGCGGATGATGATGCCTTGGCATTTCAATGAGAAACGTTCTAACTCGATGCGCCAGCTTTAGGCTCAAATAGAATCAAATAGCTAAATATATAGGCACAAGGAGATTCTCGGCATGAAATTTTTCACAAAGCGGGCATTCATCCTGTTCTCACTGCTATTCATCGTCACCATGGTGGCGGCAGTATCCTGTGGCGGGGACGATGAGCCCGAAGAACTCACCAAGGTAACGCTGGCGCTGGACTGGTTCCCCTGGTCCAACCACTCCGGTCTCTACGTGGCCCAGGAACGTGGCTACTTCGCAGAACAGGGACTGGAGGTGACCATCTACGTCCCCGGCGACCCGTCCACCGTTCTCGTAACTGTAGAAGCCGGCCGGGACGACTTCGGCATCAGCTACCAACCTGAACTTCTACTCGCCCGGGAAAAGGGCATTAAAGTAGTGTCCATCATGGCCTTGGTCCAACACCCGTTGAACTCGGTCATGGCACTCAAGGAGTCCGGCATCGTCGAGCCCAAGGACCTGAAGGGCAAGAAAGTCGGCGCGCCGGGTCTGCCCTCCGATGAGGCGCTGATCGACACCATGCTCCGCAGCCAGGGACTGACCATCGACGACGTTGAGATGATCAACGTTGGCTTCGATCTGATCCCGGCGCTGATCAGCAAGAAGGTCGACGCCATCGTCGGGGCCTACTGGGTCCACGAGTCCATCTCCGCCAACAATCAGGGCTTCGACCTGAACATCATGCGCATGGAAGAGAACGGCGTCCCCGACTTCTATGAACTGGTGATCGTAGCCAGCGAAGACAAGATCGCCAACGACCCGGAGATCGTGCAGAAGTTCGTCAAGGCGGTTACTAAGGGCTACAAAGACGCCATCGCCGACCCGTTGGACGCCGTGGCCGTGCTGAAATCCGTTAAGCCCGAGATCGATCTGGATATCGAGAACCCCGGCGTTGCGCTGTTGGCCCCACTCTGGGCCACCGACAACGGCGTTTTCGGCTGGCAGGAACAGGCCCGCTGGGACGAGTTCGCCAACTGGATGGTCCAGTCCGGCCGGCTGTCCTCGGCGGACGGCGCCTCCGCAGCCTACGACAACTCATTCGTCGAGGGCGCCAGATAACCAGAGCCTACGAACCGGGCATATGATAGAAAAGGCGCCAGATAACCAGGTGCGGTCTAGGCCCGGTGATATACTTTGACCAACCTGGCGCCAGCCTGGACCGCAGGCGTGTTTTTCAGGCTTGTATTAATGGGGGATTAAAAATAGATGTCGCTCTATTTTCTATTGGGGTCTCTGACCCATGACGGTCAGCGGATGCTACACGGCAACCCGAATCTCATCGCCGACCGCACCAGAGATTTAAGGGTCCCAGGCGCGGAATTTCTGGGCCAGTACGCGGTCTTGGGCCGGTACGACTTCGTGATGATGGTGGAAGCCGACGATAACGACGCGGTGGCGCGATTGTCCCTGGAATTGGGCATGCGCACCGGGCTTCATCTAGAGACACTGCCGGCCATTCCCGTCGGGTTCATGGGTGATATGACCACCCCCGACCCGTCCGACCAGGCAGAGTCGGTGGGCCTCACCCCGGACTTCACCCCCGAAGAAGGCCCAGGCGACGAGTAGTTTCCACGCCTAATCTCTACTCGTAATATTCCCGGTGGTGCAACGATTTATCGCAAGGCCACCGGTATTAAGGAAGCAAGAGCTTTGGGTTTAAGCGACGAACTCCGCGCCGGTGTCGGGCCTCTCTGGGAGAAGGTGGTCGCCCACCCCTTCGTCACCGAGATGGCCGACGGATCGCTGGACCGGTCGAGATTCGACGTTTATTTCGACCAGGACTACCTGTTCCTCAGAGACTGGGCGGTCCTGCTCAGTCTGGCCACCGCCAAGGCCCCCGATTTCGACGCCGCCCGTGAGCTTGTCTCATTTCTGCACCTGGGGCTGGGCGGAGAAGAGGGCCTGTTCCAAGAGGCGTTCCGGGAGCGAGGCATATCCCGTGAAGCGGCAAAAGACCTCCAGTACCTGCCCACCACCCAGAACTACAGCGGCTACCTACGCACCCAGGCCTACGAAGGCTCGTTCACCGAGGTCGTCGCCACGTTGCTGGCGGTGGAGTGGCCGTACCTGGACTGGGCCGTGCGGGCCGAGGCGGCGGGCCAGAAGCCGGAAAACCGCTACTACCAGACCTGGATCGACATCCACACCAGTCCCGGCATGTCCGGGTTCGTGTCCTGGCTCCAAAGCGTGGTCGACGGCTCCGCTCCCACCCCGGAGCAGCGGGCCAAACTGCAAGAGATATTTCAGAACGTCCTCAGGTATGAATACCAGTTCTTCGACATGGCCTACCATGGGGAGAGTTGGCCCCAGTGAATCAGACCGGGAGACAGATACCCTCGGCAATGACCATCGCCGGGTCCGACTCGGGCGCCGGCGCGGGGGTGCAGGCTGACCTCAAGACCTTTGCCGCCCTGGGCGTCTACGGCACCTCAGTCTTGACCGCCATTACCGCCCAGAACACGCTGGCCGTGACCGCTGTGCATGAGATTCCCATCGATATCATCGCGGCCCAGATCGACGCCGTGGTGTCGGACATCGGCGCCGACGCCGTGAAGACCGGGATGCTCTCCAGCAGCGAGATCATCGAGTGCGTCACCGATTCATTGAAGGACGCCGAGAAGAAATATCCGGATATGCCCGGACTTCAGCGGCTGGTCGTGGACCCGGTGATGGTCGCCAAGAGCGGAGACTCACTCCTCAAAGAAGAGGCTGTCGGAGCGGTTAGAGAGCTTTTGCTACCCATGGCCGCGGTGGTCACCCCCAACATCCCGGAGGCCGAGACGCTGACTGGCCTGACCATCGTCACTGATGACGACGTCCGGAAAGCCGCCCAGGCCATCGTCGCCATGGGCGCGGCGTCGGTGGTGGTCAAGGGTGGGCACCGCGAGGGGCCGGCCACCGACTTGTACTTCAATGGCCGTGATTTCCGAGAGTTCACAGCCCCCCGGTTAGAGACTGTGAACACCCACGGCACCGGCTGCACCTTCGCCTCGGCGGTGGCCGCAGGGCTAGCCAAAGGACTGCAAACCGAGGATGCTGTTGGGCAGGCCAAAGAGTTCGTCACCGAGGCCATCCGCCGCTCCTTCCCCATCGGGCAGGGCCACGGGCCTCTGAACCATTTCTACAAACTCTGGCCAGAAAAGCTCTAGTCGAAACTGGAGGGCCAAGCAAATGTCATCGCCCACCAACACGTTCCGTTGCCTCATCGAGATCAGCCCCAGAGACGGATCCCGGTTCCAACGGGTGATCGTCGTCGCCGGGTCGGAAAACATCTATTCAGTGCTCCCGTCCGCTCTGCTGGAGATGCTAGGGGTTGGCACCGAATGGGAGTCGCGGTTCACCCTCCCCGGCGGCGGATGGGAGATGCTGCCCATGGCCGAGGTCCGCATGCGCATCGACGGCCAGGATCGCACCACCATCTGCGTCTACGGCAAAGCTGACGGCGAACCGATCCTGGGCCGGCACACCCTAGCCGCCTTCGGCCTGGCTACCGACCACACCGAGAAGAAACTGGTCCAGGCCGACATGTTCTTGAGCTAGCGATTCCTTCGGGTGTTGGTCCAATCGGGTTGCGCTCAGGTCCAGTGAGGTTTCGCTCAGGTCCGTTCGTGGTGAGCCCCGTCGAACCACCGCTCCGAGTAAGCCAAGACCACCCCCGCCGGAACCACAGATGGCCAGTGCGCGCCCTTCGACGGGGCTGAGGACGAACGGACCTAAAAACCTCATCCCGTCCCTATTCGCTCGTGGTGAGCCTCGTCGAACCACCCCTTCGAGTAAGCCAAGATCACCCCCGCCGGAACCACGGACGGCTAGTGCGCGCGCTTCGCCCGGGCTCAGGACGAACGGGCCTAAAAACCTCATCACGTCCCTATTCGCTCGTGGTGAACTAACCCTTGGTCCTCTACCCATTCGT
>Ga0066376_10001026_pt1 | contig 27029 bp, 20 predicted proteins | sample Knorr_S15_td_Bot_FD_77009 | JGI IMG/M metagenome (GOLD analysis project Ga0066376, IMG submission 77009) | Marine microbial communities from Southern Atlantic Ocean transect - Knorr_S15_td_Bottom_ad_5009_LV_A | ecosystem: Environmental > Aquatic > Marine > Oceanic | place: Southern Atlantic... | reverse complement strand
GATTTGTCCCTATTACGGATTTGTCCCTATTACGGATTTGTCCCTATTACGGATTTGTCCCTATTACGGATTTGTCCCTATTACGGATTTGTCCCTATTACGGATTTGTCCCTATTACGGATTAATGTCAATCCAATATGTAATAATAATAATATTTTTATTACAAAAATGAGAACACCCCATTTCAAATATATTATTTATACACAGTTATCTACCGAAACTATACACCGTAGTCAGAAAACAGGACTACTCCACGGTCAAATGTACCATACGAAACAGTAATCCCCAAAGTGAAATATTCTGCCATAACACTGGTGTAATTATTCATTGCATGATGAAATGCTCACCATACAATATTCCACCTCATGAACATCTTCTGGAAATCCTATTCCATTTCACGAATACTATCCGCGGAGACATTTTCAATGAAAGCACTCCAGAGTTTTCTGGAGATATTTTATAGTTATCCCCCCACATGAATGCTGAAACAGATAGCCACAGATTACTTTCCGTGTGCCGATCAACTATAGAGCCAAATTATCCGTAGTTTCAAATAATTGAAACGCAGTCAACCAGCCTATCTTTCACAGCAGGAAAACACTATGGTCTATGATTCAGCAAATGGGGGGTAATCCCCTCAATGTGTAGTTTCGCCAGATTCAATTTTCAAAGAACATCCATTCCGTTTCAATTCCGGTATGCGGTCAACACCCGCACAATGGCCTTAAAACGGTGGTTTATTATGAGGCTATGGTTTCCTGATAAATACGAAAACCACGAGCCTGATAATTTTTTAAGGCATGAGGATGATCGAGGCTGCAGGTATGTACCCAGACCCGTTTTGTCTCCATTTCCCATGCTTTTTCTATTGCGGAAGACAACAATCCGCCACCTAATCCTTGACCCACAAACTGTGGCAGCAAACCAAAATAAGCCAGTTCTACTGCCTCAGTCTGGGCCTCCAATTCAAAATATCCGGCAGGTGTGCCGTTAAACAGCAACATCCATGTCTGAAGCTCTTCACGCTCCACCCAGGATTGCCATTGTTCTTCTGTCCACGAAAGCCGGTTCGTCCATTGCCACAACTTACCCACTTCATGATAAAAGAAGCGGCTCAGAGCCGGCAAAGGAATTTCAAGCATCACCAGTTGTGCTTCCGGAGGAAGAGTCTTTTTCCGCAATTCTTCCGGATGCAGCATTTCAAGATGCCAAATAGTTTCTGGCTCATCTGTCTCAACATTCATGCTTACCCAAGTTTTGAATGTTTATCTTTTAGGAAACATCATTGTAAAATTATCTTAAACGACTTAAAATGCATTCAAAAAAAGTCCTAAGACCGTGTCATTTCGAGCGACGCGTGAAATATTTTCTATGTTAAGCACTAATATCATTAAGATATTTCCCTACAGTCGAAATGACAAATTATGGGTTTCAGGGTTTTTACTAAACCGTCACTTATGTCTTTTTTGAAAAATTGTCCATGTCCGTGTTCCATCTCCAATCATTGCCTGGATGAAGATGGGTTCCTCCTATCCAAAAATTTCTTGGATTATGAGTCTGCCAATCTACACCGTTATCTAAAACATCAGTCCCCAAACCTGTTAATACAACTTCAAATTTCCGGAAAACAAGATCCGGAAACGGGTCTTTTGGCGGCTCATAAAATGGGATATCACCCTCTACTTCAAGTAAAGGCCGTGGTGCTTCCACCAGTTCCCGTACACGTTTCCAAAAAGACCAGTCCCCCATAAAGTTAACCGGTTCCTCTGCCTGTACTGCAGGAAATAAATCCACCAGCCGGGAAACCCCACTCCTAACCTGTTCTAAAATACAGCGCTCTGTTCTTGACAGGCCACTCCCCTCTGCGGGAAATTCCTCAAAAAGACGGAACAATCCGCTCTGCAGAAACGGTAAAGCAGAGGTGTCCTGCTGTACCAGTTCAAACATTAATGCAGGTGTTTGAGCAGTAAAAGCTCTCCAGCCAAGTTGTCCAAGAAGCAGTTGTGTATCTGATACTGGTTTTCGCTTTTCAAACCACCCCGGCAAGGATTCAATGGATGCCCGCCCCAGATAGTCATCAATAAAAATGATGCTCAAGTGTTGATACTTTTCCCGCGTTTGTGCAAAAGCGTCTAACAACTGCATGATCTGCAACTGGTCAAACAGCTCAAAGCTGTTCCAAAGTACCACTTCGTCGTATACATGACATTCGTTGAACACAAGATCCCTTTTCTGAAAAGCAGCCTTTACTTTTTCAAGTACAGCCCAATCACAATCTGCAATGAAGTCTGCACGAACTTCAGACAGCTCCTCCAGACTCAGTCCTGCTGGAACAGGTCCGTCGTGTAGAACATCAATCCAGGAAAGAAAACCCCCTTCTATTCCAGATTCTCTTAGGGCTTCAACAGCACAATCTCCATTCACAATATGCAACACGGCGTTCTCCTAAAGACTGATTTAAAAAATGCGGGTATTCACATCCAAAGATAATATCTTACAGACAAAATATGATCCACCACACTTTTTATTCAATTGTAAATGAAGCTACGTTCTTGACGGAACTCCCCGCGAGCATTGATATCACGAATTAAATTTTCAAAGAGCAATAAAAGCTTCTTATATTTAAAAAAGTTCTAATATAAACAACACAACAATTTGACAAAAAAGTATTTAAGTATCTGTTAACTTTCTAGACGATCAAAAGATTTAACCTGCCATCCCTAACGTATGTTGAGGGGTCTTGTACGATATCAGCACTTTATCAGATCTCTCTCTTCGGGAAAGATGACAAACGGTAGTCAATTACAACAGGATCATACGAGAACACGTGACTCACGGGTTACCTTTATAATCAGCATTATTCCTAGATTAAACATTCATATGGTATGTCACCCATTTTGTTTTTTCAGCAGTCCTGTCATAAACGCTTCGTCCGCGATAGTTATCTTCCGCAGTGATCCAACGTACAAAAGGCCAACCGTTTTTTACTGACTCTTCGGTTAATTGTTTAAACATCTTATCAACTACTCCTGTCCATCTGGCCACTGGCAGAACAAATAGATCATCTAAAAAACCTACGTATTTACCACGTAGCGGCGAAGGCATTTCCCGAAAATGCATTAAACCGATGGGCAGTTTTTCCTCATTTCTAGCCACCAGAGCATAGAAGTCTACTTCTGCATCAAAAATCCAATTCCAGACTGCGACAAGAATTTCGCTGGTCATGGGAACTTGATAAAACTCAGTATAGCCGCGATACAAATTTTCCCATTCTTGACGTTCATTTGAAGATAATGTTCCAATTGAAATACTCATTTGTTTCTCCTTTATTCAGCAATGATTAGTACAAACACTGCTTAAATAGTGTCAATAGTCATTTTTTCTATTTCATGTGTCAGTCAAATATTTCTTCTGCAAAATAATCATAAAAAACCCGGCTGACAAACAGCACATGCCTCAGAAACAGCTGCAACTCAAAACAGTTACGGCCAGTAAATGCAGCTCGCAGCCGGACAAATCCGACTAGATACATGATTTAATAACAAAGCCAAAAAATAGTTTTACACTATTCTTTGGCTTCAAAATTTATCATCCAACATTTTGACATTACTCCACGTCAAGATACTTCAGTTCAAGAAAGAAACCATCATGTTCTACTCAGGTGGAGTTCACACCTCTGCTCATTATTAAAGCAGGCACAGGTCAAAATTACCTATTGCATCAGTTACTCTCAAAGAAGTATAAATTGGACTAACCGAGAGAAAAAATTACAAGCAAACTATTATACTACTCCTAACGAGTAGACAACGGCTAAATACCTCATTTCATAGTCTTTCATAATTGATGAATCATTCTTTATTCAATTTTCTAAGAGCAATTGGACTTCTGCTATTTAGTCCATCTTCCTAAAACCAGCAGAGGTTAAAATGGTGCAACACCATCTTTGAGCATTTTATGATATCGGTAGAGATACCAGCACGCTACGGTCCGCCAAGGTCTCCATTTTTCTGCAATCGAAATTGCCGGCTTTTCCCAACCTTCTTCCGGAAGTTCATAGAGCCTTTTCAATGCGGCTTCAAGAGCCGCATCACCCAAAGGCAGCAGATCCTGACGATTCAAGCTGAATATTAGGTACATTTCTGCAGTCCAGCGTCCAATTCCTTTTACCTGCACCAGTTGTTGAATAGCAATTTCGTCATCCATCTTTAGCAATGCAGAAAAATCCAGTTCACCACTTTTCACCCATTGCGCCAAGCCACGCAGGTATTTTATTTTCTGGAAAGACAGTCCCACCTTTCTTAAGACGGAATCATCCAGGTTCAGTAATAATTCCGGAACCGGTTTGTCATTTTCAAAGAGCTTCCGGAAACGATTCCGAATTATGTTTGCAACATGGTTGGACAATTGTTGTCCAATGATGGAATTCGACAAGCTTGAAAACCCATCTTCATTCGGCATCAACTCACAAGGTCCCGCACGTTCCATTATTCCGGCAATTCGAGAATCCGCACCTCTTAAATACTGCTCGGCCTCATGCCATTTATTCATATTCACAAAATAATATCCAGGTTAAGGCTGTTTCCAAAGAGCCTTATTTCATCCAGACTGCCCGTGTTCAATTCTGTGCCAACAGTAATATTCTCAAAGGCATTATCCATGGTTAACATAATTCAAACCACAGTTAATTTCCAGAAAAGTCAAAACCCGGCTGACAAACTGTACATGCCTCAGAAACTCAGCAACTAAAAACAGTTGCGGCCTACATGTGCAGCTTTTAGCCGGGAAATTCCGGCTGAATCTAATTCTTCAAACAACAAAGCCAAAAAATAGCGTGATGCTACCTTTTGGCTTTAATTGAGATTTATATTTTTCTAATTGACAAACAAGTCTGGAATTTGAATTTTTTCCAGCTCATCCTATTTTTTACTTTTCGTTCATCCAGTCACATTTATCCGCTTCTCGGCGTTTTCCTGATTATTTTGCAGCATGGATTGCGGAATGTTCCTCTTATTTGTTTCAGCTTTATTTTTTGCGTTTATTTGGACCCATGCTGCCCGCAATTCCTTGAGTAGATCAATCACAACAAGTACAGGTTCAAACTTTTTTTCCATGTTCGCCTCAATCAATTGACTGAACATGTAGCTATAGAGTGACTGCAGATTTTTTGCAATATCACCACCTTGTTCCATGTTCAGGGTCGCCATCAGTTCGGTCACAATGTTCTTGGTTTTAATCAAGCAATTATGAACCTTTTCAATTTCTCCTGATTTTATGTGCTCAACTGCAAAGCTGGCATTTTTTATTGCTCCATCATAAAGCATAATGATCAGCTTATTTTGATCAAGTGTGTTCACAGCAGCCTTTTTATATGCATTCTGATAATTACCGTAAGTGCTCATCGCATCTCCTTATTCATATTAGGTTTAGATCTTCCTGGCTCCGCTCATGGCGGAGAGTTGCAGACTAATATAATTTTGTTGGGATTTTAATCTCCCCATAGTACTGTCCAGCTTGGCGAATTTATTTTGCAGCCGGGAACGCTTGCTTTCAGCTCTTTGGTTTAAACGTTTTATTTGCTCATCAAAACTGCTCATTTGTCCTGTTATATCATCAGTTGCACGCTTGACGTTTCCACCAAGAGGATCATTTAGTTTACTAAGTTTATCACCTAATTTGACTGCTACTCCTTTGGAAATTTTCACTGTAGCCTCTTCTTCATCAACCAGGTCGTTATCGTCAAGTGTAACGAATAGTCTCAAACCTTCAGTATTTGAGTCTTCCGCACCAACAAGTAATTGTCCTCTGCCTTTGGCTTTCACATTACCTATTAGGCCTTCAACATTCTCGCCAGGTGTGCTGACTCCATCTTCCAGACCCAAGCTTGTCAGATCCATCCCTGATCCTGCTTCGACCTCAATGGAACTGCTGTTTCCATAAGTGCTGGAAATTATCTTCAATCGTCCTTCTTCTTCTCTAACCTGTATCCTGCGTCGACCTAAAACCTTATCTTCCATCAAACGGTTCTGCAGGGTTTTAGCCAGACTGCCACGAGTATAGATGTCATTGCGTAACTCAATCGGATCAGAAACCCTGCCGTTTAGTTTGACAATCAAAACGTTGTTGGTATCATCAATCTTGATTGTTCCAGCAAGAGGTGTTCCCAGATAGTATCCACGTTTGGCCGTATTTGAAATGTCAACGCGGTAACCGCTGGGATTAACCCTGGTTTTTTCCGTCATTCCCAGGAAACTAATGCCGGGATTATCTGTTTTTCCATGACTGCGGAATAAATTTGCAACATCGGAAAAAGTTTCAACTATTTTTTCGTTCAACCTTTTCTCATCGATAGACATGAGCCCCCTGTCATCGATTTTCAGTCCAATCGAAAAAAGCATATTCGTAGATTGGGGCAAACCACTCACTGTTCCAATTGTTGTGGTTGCAATCTCATTGACCATCTGGGCCAGATTCCTGTCACTCAACAAAGGAGCTGCTTTATTTGCTGCTTTGTCGAACTTTGACATTTCTTTTGCGGTTGCCTGAAATGTATTGTAAGCATCAACAAAATCATAAATTCGCTCTTTGGCAACCTCTGTGTCACCTAGGACAGACACCGTTACCGGATTTTTGCTGGGTGAAAAAAACTCCAGATCAAGTCCGGGGATCACATCATTCGCCTCATTTTCCGAACGCCTTATTTCCAGTCCTTCTCCACTCCTGGTGGCGCCAAGACGTAATACCAAATCCTGTGCCAGTCTGACAGTTGAAGTTTCTGTTGAGATGGTAAAAGAATCATCTTCATACAAATCTCCTTTGCCAAGAGCCAGCCTTAAAGCTTCATCAAATAAAATCGCGGTTCCGGGCACATAACCTTCGCCAACTTCTATGGAACCCGTACCTCCAAAGGTATCTTCCCATCTTAATTTAAGTCCGCGAGTAATTCCTACTGTCCCCCTCTTATCAACAACAAATGTGTAGGCTTTTGCTACATCAGGTTCATATTTGCCGGAAACTTCGATTGAAGCATTACTAAGCCGGCCTGATAACCCACCAATTCCATCTGCAACACTGAGAGCACTTTTATCTTTTCCTTCATCAAGTCCTTCATATTCAGCGTAAGTCTGCCATTTTCCCAGCACGTCTACTTTATTGGAAACCCCGCGATGCTCTTCATCACTCCACCACATATCTTCTGAAGTAGGAGCGACAACATCCACGTCTGTTGTATCCCCGTCACGTAAAACACTGGGGTTCACTTCGACAAACAAACCATGTCCAATAGGCAGACGCTTTGGGTCACGACGGCCTTTTTTGCTAAATTCCAAATCGAAAAGCTCTTCACCGTCTTCCGAGTCAAAAGCAGTTGCTTTGTCAAATGGGGCTTCTCCTTTACCCACTTCTCCTAAATATGGATGACCAATGTTGACAGAACCCTTTTCTCCGCTCTCGGAGAATTCGTAATGCAGTTTAAGTGGACTCGGTCCACCGACCTGTCCATTTCCTTCAACTCTAAAAACTATGGTATCATCCTCAGCGCCATCGTAAGTTCCGACAACTCTAACACCGCCCTCAGAAGCTTTACTGCTCCAGTCAGATGGTTGCGAAATTTGAGGGGCACGTTCCGCCTTGCTCAACCACCATAGCAAATCAGATTTTTCCGCAGCCACATCTACAGTAAAGGTATCCCCCGCAACAACTTCACCGTCACTTATCAATAATTTTAATCCGTCAGTCACATCTAGCGGACTTCCGGGAATATAATTAAATTTATTGATCTCTATTTCACCTTCTCTACCATTTTTATCACGCCAACCTATAAGCACACCGGAATCAGAAGGAATCATTCCGGAACGAATTACTCGAAAAGTAAAGACGTTATCCTCTTCTCCTGTGTAGGTTCCCCCAACCTCAACTATGTTGGTTGAACCACCAAATCCCGCTCCGGAAGTTATTTCCGGTGTTTTAACGTCAAAACCTTTCCAGGTCGAAGTTTTATCAAATGTGTTTTCGTAACTCGGTGCGTCAACTTCACCGCCTTTCAGCGTTACGTTAATATTTATTCGACCCTGCTCTCCCTTTACATTACTGGTCAGCAGCAAACGATAAGGTGTATCACCGTGTGTTTTGGCAATATAAGCCTCCACATCCGCGTCAGAGTTGTTGATAGCACGTTTTAAATCTATGAGAGTATCTTTACCTTCCGCAAGATTAATTGTGACAGGTGTATCTTCTTCATCGTCTCCAACTTGAATCTGCACCCTTCCGGTACCGATGCGACTACTATCACTCTCAAATCCCTGCGAAGTTATTTGATGCGACAAAGCAACAGACTCCACGATAATTGTGTGCCTTCCAGGTACGGAATCTTTCCGGGCTTTTGGTTCAACCACATCCGGATCACTCGTCTCTACTTTACGCGCCTCCCAGATTTCAAACTTGTCCAGTGCTTCGGTTACACCCTGGAGCTTATTCAGTTCAGATTTGACGGCTTCCCAGGCCTCCAACTCTTTTACTTTTTGATCTTTTCGGGCTTCCACAGGTTTAATCCGCCGCCGTTCGATTGCCATGAAGCGATCGATGATCTCCCTAGTATTCAGCTTTGACCCTAAGCCGGTAATCGCGTTCGGATTTAGTTCTGCCAAGACGGTTCTGTTTTTTGAAGAAACCAGTTTTGTCGACTTCCGGATCATTACCCGGAAAAGAAGGCAGTTATTTGCCTAGTTGATTTTAGTCAACTAACTGATATAAAAAAGTTTCTTGTTTTGCAAGTTCAAAGCGAACCGGCAGCTAGAAACCATTTCAAAAAACATTCCAATCACCCGTTTGAATTAAGCAACTGTAAAACGGACTGCGGAACCTGATTAGCTTGCGCCAACATTGCTGTTCCGGAAGAAAGCAATATCTGATTTTTGACCAACGAACTCATCTCTTGTGCCATATCCGTATCTGCCAACAGAGATTCTGAAGCAGTCAGGTTTTCCTTTGAGACACGCAAACTGTGTAAATTGGCTTCCAAAGCATTTTTCTGGAATGAACCCAGATTTCCACGCATCGTGGAAACATCGTCAATAGCTTGATCAATCAACAGCAGGGCATCTTGCGCGGCGTCCGCATCCAGTACATCTATCTCCGCCAAGCTTCTGAAATTGCTGTCATTGTTTACTCTATTTGAAAGTTGTTCCGGATCAATACTGTCCACCGAAAAACGCCTCAATTGTCCTTGATTTGGACCAATTTGAAAAACAAGAGAATTTTGTGAAACATGGACATAACCGTCCACATCTTCACCAACTAGAAATTCATTGTTTTGTTCACGTTTGAGCAATCCGGTAAATCGATTATCAGTACGATTAAATATTTCGTAAATTACATCGTCAGTTGTTTCGCCATACTTCAAGGTAACCCCTTCGGCTTCAGCGCCTGGCGCACCAGTGAGGAGCTGCCCACGGCCCATAGCCGCTCCGCCTGCACCGACTTCAGGCAAGCCACCGATTGTGCCCTCCACATCACGACCTGAAAGAGCAAAAACTGCTTCGTGTACTTTTGTATTCTGACCAAAAAAGTTGTCCAAAGTTGATGACACAGTGAAGCTGGGCTCACTTCCAAATTTACGATGTCTCAAAACAATAACTTCATCCATACCTGTGACAAATTCGTTGATCTCTCCAGGTGTTCTTGAAATTTCTTTCAAGGCATCATTTAAGGTGTCAAAGTTTTCAAGAAAGGGTCCCAAATTGTCCGCCGGACGATAAATAAATATATCCAGATCCATCCTTGCTTCATCTGTTATTCTCTGCATTTCATGCGCAATTAGCTGTTGAATGGTTCGTTCCGTTCTTAGTTTTGCTTCCGGAGTTCCATTGCGTTTTGCGGAACTGATCAATTTTTCGATTGTCTGTCGTAATTCGCTATTATTTTTCAGGTCGATGGAAACTGTACGGCCGCCTTCATTGATCACGAAAGAAATCGCGTTGTTAGGATCAGAAGACGATACATCTTCAAGTCTCAACCTCCGCATCCCAACAATCATTGAACGTGTTGCAACCTGAGTTATATTAACCTTGAATCCATTTGACGGAGTAGATTTTGCTCCTTCTGAGGCAGAAACAAATTCCAGTCCATTTCCGACTGCAACGCCGGTTGCAGAATTACTTCCGTCGAGCAATGTTCGCGTTCCAAATTGTGTGTTACGGGCTATATTTTTTAAAGTAGAGAGGATGTTTTCCACTTCATTCTGGTCTGCCTGCAGCATTTTTTCGTCATTTGTACCTTCGTTTGCAGCATGTACCGCCAATTGGCGTAAATTGATTAACATGTTGCTCACTTCGTTTAAGGCGCCTTCTGTAGTTTGAATCATTGAAATGGATGATTCAGAGTTACGTATTGCTTGTCCAAGACCTGAAATCTGGGCTTTCATTTGTTCAGAAATCACGAGTTGCGCCGGACCATCTGCAGCATGATTGAGTTTCCTCCCCGAAGACAATCGCTCCAGGTTTTTACTCAATTCACGCTCTGTCTGCTGCAGGTGTCTCAGCGCGTTCAGTGCTGCAATATTTGAATTTACTCGCAATGCCATGATTTTTTATCTCCAGTATCCCGACAAAAAAGTTCTCCTGCAATCTTATCGGTACACGGTTAATTTACTTTAGCCTAAAATTGATCAGCAACACAAAATGTAGAATGAATTTTTGTGCAGTTCTCACTTACATCGGTAGCAGGGACTATTTCTTTAGAAATTGTTTGGACAATTTTTCTCAGGGGCAAGTTTTTAAAAAAATGCTCGAAAAGTGGCAAATGTAAATTGGTGTTAACTAAATATCCTCTTTTGTTTCAGTTTGAGGAGAGAATTAACCGATAGATACTAAAAAGCTTGTCATGCAAAATAAATTGAGTTAGACTTCAAAGGTTTTATAAATTAATTTAATCGTTCGATTGAGGATGAACTGTAAAATTAAATACAGCAGACTCGTTTGTCATCCGGGAACGATTTAAAAAATGCAGTATCTTGATAACACATAAAATTAGTTAAGCAATGAAACGTACTTTCCAGCCAAACAACCGGCGACGCAAGAAAAAACACGGGTTCCGTGCCCGCATGGCGACTCCTGGAGGCCGCAGGGTAATAAAACGTCGACGCGCCAAAGGCAGAAAACGCCTCAGTGCATGAGCTTGCAGAACACTTTCCCGAAAGCAGTCAGGCTGAATCATGGCCCAACTATTCAGGAAGTCTTCGAGCAGGGTGTCTATCAATCTTTGGGACCGATTGGTGTCAAATACAAGATGGCAGAAGCTGAGTCCAGCCGTTTTTCAATCTCCGTTAAAAAGAAGGTCGGAAATGCCCCTTGTCGAAATCAGATCAAACGATTTATAAGGGAAGCAGTTCGTCAAGAACGATCCCGCTTGAATCACGCATACGACATTTGTTTTTTTATAACCAACCCCCCAAAGCGCAAATTGGAATCTGCTTATGTCCTGCGTCAGGTAAGACGATTATTCAACAATTTAAACCATAAAGCTAGTGGCTGAAGCGGAAAATAAGATGCAAATTTTGGCAGTGCCAACTATTCAGGACTGCCGCGAGTTTTATAATGACGAGACAAAAAGCAACTTCCCACGCAGCTTGATGGTGAGTTTCATCAAGGCATATCGATATTGGCTGTCTCCGCTGCTGCCGGCATCCTGCAGATTTTATCCGAGTTGTTCAGCCTATGCGCTGGAATCCTATCAAAGACTTGGTTTCTGGAAGGGAACGTATCTGAGCTTGTGGCGGATATTGAAGTGTAATCCTTTTCATCCTGGAGGTATTGATCCTGTTCCCGGAAACTCGGATTCCTCGGCAGCGCATTACACGGAAATTTCTGAAAGAAAATAAAACTCAATTTTTTTCTATGGATAAAAATACTCTACTTGCAGTTGTTCTCTCCGGCGCCATCATGATCGGCTGGTATGCTATTTTTCCACCACCGGAACCGCCGCTGAACAACGTTGTCAACACAGTCGATCAGACGTTAACTGATCAGAACGCTGTTTCATCTAGAACAGATTCTTCGGAGCTTAAATACGCTGATTCCAACCTTAGTACGGCAGAACCTTTGTCCTCAATAGCGGAAGTTGACAGCAGTTTGCCTTCAAAAGAAGTCGTTATTGAAACAGAAAATTACCGTCTCATTTTAGACACACGGGGCGGGATCGGGAAAAGTCTGCAGTTAAAGCATTTTAAACATACCAAGCCCCGTCTTACCCTGAGTACATGGTTTCCATTTTTGACGAGTTTTATCGGCCCCGATTATCGAGATGAAGTCACAGCAGGAAATCGTGTACAGATGTTCGGCAATCATCTGGAAGAAGTACCTGCTTTTACCCAAGAGTTTATAAACGACGCAAAAACAAGCGCTTTATTCCGCAATGCAGTCTTTGCCTCAAGCGCGGAGAATCTTGTGCTGGAAGAAGGTGAAGGAAATGTCACACTGACTCTAACCTCTCCGATAGTGAACGGTCTCCAATTGATCAAGATTTTTGAGGCGACTCCTGCTAGTTATATTTTGAATTATCGTGTGCAGTTGATCAATCGTTCGGATGAAGTACGTGCTCTGGAAGTACTTTATTTTTTTGGTGAACAGCGCCTTTCAGACAGTAACGGAGGAATGCAACAGATTTCTCACGAAGGGCCAGTTTTCTTTTTTGATGAAAGTCTGCAAACAGAAAGTACAGACAACATAGAAAACGAACTTCCTGTCACCCAAATGAAATGGTTGGGAGTGGAAGACCAATATTTCATCAGTGCGGCTGTACCGATGACTACGGTGAGGAATGGATTTTTCCGGGCAGGCACGTACCTGTCTGAACCACAACGCAATGTTCAAAGTGAAAGAAAATTGTCTCCCTATTTTGGTGTTGCTCTACCGCCGACAAATTTGCAGCCGAACCTGCTGGTTGAGTCTGAATTCAAAATGTATTACGGCCCCAAAGAAGATGAAGAGTTAATGAAATTTGGGCACAACCTTGTGGTCTCTCATGACATGACCCTGGAAGTGCTGGCTGGGCCACTGCTTGATTTACTGCGCATGATCTACGGATATGTCGGCAATTACGGAGTTGCTATCATTATTTTAACAATTATCGTACGAATAGTTTTGTTTCCTTTGACTTACAAGGGAATGAAAAGTATGAAACGCATGCAGCAGCTTTCTCCGCGGATGAAGAAGTTGCAGGCAAAGTACAAAAATAATAAGGAAAAGCTGAACAAGGAAATGATGGGGCTTTACCGCAAAAACCGGGTAAATCCGCTTGGTGGTTGTTTGCCGATGCTGCTCCAGCTTCCAGTGTTTTTCGCGCTTTATAGCTCACTTTCGAGTGCAGTTGAATTGCGACATGCTCCTTTCATCTTATGGATCAGTGATTTGTCGCAACCGGACGGATTAGGAATCACCCCTTTGTTGATGGGAGCATCCATGTACTTTCAACAAAAATTGACTCCGCAAACGGCGATGATGGATTCCACTCAAGCGAAAGTCATGCAGATGCTGCCGTTCATTTTTACTATCTTTACCTTTACCTTTCCATCAGGTTTGACGCTGTATTGGGTGACAAGCAATATCCTTTCAATTGCACAACAGCAGATCATCAACCGCATCAAAACTCCAGAAATGCAGGACTGATGACCTGGCTGAATCAGTCCAAGTCTGCATTTTCATTTTTTCTATTACTCTAATAACTTGATTTCGAGTAGAGTTTCTGTTCTACTTTGTTAGTTAATGCGTCTAATCGTGTACAGTGTAACACGAAAACAGTCTCTGTCATTGCAGTAATTGAAGGAGATGTTTTAAAGGCTGCTTTAAATCAGCGAAATAGTAATTACAAAAGCCTTAGACTTAAAGAGTTTAAGCGTAGAAGTCAAAACAGGTAGGTGAATTTTTCATGAAGTTTCAATATCCGGAAAAGCAGGGTCTTTACGACCCCCAATTTGAACACGACAGTTGCGGTGTGGGATTTGTGGTGCAGATAAAGAACCATAAATCTCACCATATTGTTCAGCAGGGTTTACGTTTACTCTGTAATCTGGATCACCGTGGTGCGGTGGGTGCGGATCCGGAGACAGGAGACGGTTCCGGAATTATGATTCAAATTCCCCATCAATTTTTTGTTGAAGAATGTCAAAAAGCCGGTTTTTATCTTCCGGAAGCAGGTGAGTATGGAATTGCCTCAATTTTCCTTCCGCAGGATGCTTTCGACCGGAGACATTGCGGTGCCGTGATTGAAAGTCATATCGTTGAAAAAGGCATGGATCTTCTGGGTTGGCGTGATGTTCCGATTGATCTTGATTATGTGGGGAAACAGGCACGTTCCTCGATGCCTGCATTAAGGCAGTTGTTTATGGGTCGCCGCAGATTGGAAAATTATGACCAGGAAAAATTCGAACGCAAATTGTACATCACACGCAAAGCAATCCGCACTTCTCTGCAGGATGTAGATGGTTTTATAATTACCAGCATGTCTTCACTAACAATTGTGTATAAAGGCATGTTGATTCCTCATCAGATGAAACACTTTTTCCCGGATTTGTCAGACTCACGAATGCAAAGTGCTCTGGCCTTGGTTCACACACGTTTCCCAACAAACACTTTTCCACGCTGGGATCTGGTTCAGCCTTTCCGAAACTTGGCACACAACGGTGAAATAAATACATTGCGCGGTAATATCAACCGGATGGTGGGAAGGCGAGCGAATTTAAAGTCCCCTTTATATGAAGATATCAGCGAACTGCTGCCTATCATTATTCCAAGAGGCAGTGACTCTGCCTGCATGGATAATGTTTTCGAATTCTTGATTCAATCAGGATATTCACTTGCGCATGCCATGATGATGCTTGTTCCGGAAGCATGGGAGCATAATCCGGATATGACTGCGGAAAAGCAAGCATTTTATGAATACCATGAACACTTAATGGAGTCTTGGGATGGCCCGGCTTCACTTGCTTTTACCAACGGTGTTCAAATTGGTGCGATCCTGGATAGAAATGGATTGCGTCCATCACGCTATGTGGTAACCAAAGATGATTTGGTAATCATGGCATCCGAGGTAGGAGCTGTACACGTTGTTCCGGAGAAGATCAAATACAAAGGTCGTTTACAGCCCGGAAAGATGCTTCTAGTTGATACTGAAGTGGGACGCATAATTGATGATAAAGAACTAAAAGCAGACATTTGCAGCAGCCAACCTTATGCGAAATGGCTCAAAGATAATGTTTTACAACTGTCAGATTTACCAAAACCGAAAGAAGTCCCGGGAACTGATTTTGACACACTGTTATTGAGACAGAAGATTTTTGGCTATACTTCAGAGGATCTTAACCTGCTTTTGACTCCAATGGTGGAAAATGGTGCTGAGGCCGCAGGTTCAATGGGCAACGATACACCGCTGGCAGTGTTATCGGATAGTCCAAGACTGCTGTACGATTATTTCAAGCAGATTTTCGCGCAGGTAAGCAATCCTCCTATTGATGCCATACGTGAGGAATTAGTGATGTCACTTACCAGCCGTTTGGGGCATGAAAGAAACATACTTGATCCCAGGCCTGAACACGCCCGTATGCTTAAACTTTACCATCCAATACTGAGCAATGAACAACTTGCACAAATCAAAGCCCTCGACAAGCAGGATTTTTACGCAACCACTTTAAGCATGCTGTTTGCTGCAGAAGCCGGCACAGACGGTTTGGCAATAGCTCTATACAAACTTTGCCTGCAAGCGGAAAACGCGGTTAAGTCCGGTAGTACCTTTCTTGTTTTAAGTGACCGTGGAGCGGGTAAAGAGCAGGTTCCAATTCCGGCTTTGCTGGCAGTATCCGCAGTACATCATCATTTAATTCTCAAACGAAAACGCTACAAAACAGGAATAATTGTTGAAACAGGAGAAGCACGGGAAGTTGCACATTTTTGTTTATTGATCAGTTACGGAGCAGGTGCGATCAATCCATATCTCGCTTTTGAAACTTTTGCACAAATGATAAGGAAAAAAGCTTTGCCTAAAGAATTGACTCGCAAAAAAGCAAATGAGAATTATTTTAAAGCCATCCGCAAAGGCATGTATAAAGTTTTTTCCAAAATGGGTATTTCCACCATTCAAAGTTACCGCGGGGCACAAATTTTTGAAGCAATAGGCCTGAATGAAGATCTGATACAAGGACATTTTTCCGGTACTCCTTCCAGAATAAGTGGTATCGGTATAGAGGAAATTGCGCAGGAATCATTATTGAGACACGAGGCTGCTCTGGAGGAAACTACTGATACAAACAGCATCCTCCCCGGAGGCGGATTTTATAATTGGCGTCGTCGAGGTGAATTTCATCAGATAAATCCGGTGATGTCGAACACACTGCAGAAAGCAGTACGCAAAAAAAGTCAAGACGCATACGATGAGTACTCAAGTCTGGTCAATGACCAAAAGCAACGCTTTTCCACACCAAGGAGTTTGTTTGAGTTTGCAGAAGGAACTCCAATTAGGCTTGATGAGGTGGAACCTGCAACTGAGATCGTCAAACGATTTGTGACCGGAGCAATGTCATTCGGTTCCATCAGCATTGAATCACACGAAACTCTGGCAATCGCGATGAACCACATCGGAGCCCGAAGCAATAGCGGCGAAGGTGGTGAAGACTCCGGACGTTTTATAAAACGACCCAATGGTGACTGGCCGGTGAGCAATGTGAAGCAAGTAGCGTCCGGACGTTTCGGAGTCACTATCCACTATCTGGTCAACTGCAACGAACTCCAAATCAAAGTGGCACAGGGTGCAAAACCGGGAGAAGGTGGACAACTGCCAGGAAATAAAGTAAGTGAGGAAATTGCAAAAGTCAGGAATTCGACCCCCGGAGTGACATTAATTTCACCCCCGCCGCATCATGATATTTATTCAATTGAAGATTTGGCGCAGCTTATTTTTGATCTGAAAAACGCAAATCCAAAAGCAAAAATAAATGTCAAACTGGTAGCTGAAGCTGGAGTCGGCACCATTTCCGCGGGAGTCGCAAAAGCTCACGCAGACATCATCACCATTGCAGGGCATGACGGCGGAACAGGCGCGTCACCACTGACTTCAATCAAACACGCCGGAATTCCATGGGAACTGGGACTTTCCGAGGCGCACCAGACTTTGATGCTAAACCATCTGCGTGGACGTGTGCGATTGCAAACTGATGGTCAACTTAAAACTGGACGGGACGTAGCAATTGCCGCTTTTCTTGGCGCGGAAGAATACGGTTTCGCGACGATGCCGTTGATTGCTATCGGCTGCATCATGATGCGTAAATGTCACCTTAATACCTGTCCCGTCGGTATTGCCACCCAAAATCCGGAATTGCGTAAAAAGTTTACCGGTCTGCCTGAACACGTAATCAATTATTTCATTTTTGTTGCGGAAGAATTAAGAAAAATAATGGCAGAACTTGGTTTTCAAACAGTTGACGAAATGATTGGACGAACCGATATGCTGAAACAGCGCACTAACATTAAACATTGGAAAGCCGGAAAAGTCGACTTGTCCGTCATTCTGCATCAAGTGCCGTTGGGAGAAAATGACACGCTTTTTTGCACACAGGAGCAGGATCATGGACTGGAAAAGCAACTGGATCATCAGATGATAACCCTGGCAAAAGCTGCTCTGGAAGAACAAAAATCGGTTCAGTTTTCCTTGCCGATCTTCAATGTGAACCGTACGGTTGGCACAATGTTAAGTGGTCAAATTGCCAGAAAATACGGAGCAAATGCTTTGCCGGACAACACGATTCATTGCAAATTTAATGGCTCCGCAGGACAAAGTTTCGGTGCGTTTTTGGCTCACGGAGTGACACTTGAATTGGAGGGCGACGCCAATGACTACACTGGAAAAGGGTTGAGTGGCGGTCGCCTTGTTGTTTATCCACCCAAAAATTCATCTTTCCAGGCTGATGCAAATATTCTGATCGGCAATACAGTGCTTTACGGAGCAACCTCAGGCGAAGTTTTTTTCTGCGGGATTGCCGGAGAACGCTTTGCTGTCCGGAACAGCGGGGCGACCGCGGTGGTTGAGGGTGTTGGTGACCATGGTTGTGAATACATGACAGGTGGAAAGGTGATCGTTCTTGGAGAAACCGGAAAGAATTTTGCGGCGGGTATGAGCGGCGGTATCGCCTATGTTTTGGATGAAAATGGGCGATTCCGCTCGAACTGCAATTCCGAAATGGTAGATTTGGAAAAAGTGGATGATCCGGAAGAAATACGCTGGCTGCGGAAGTTCATTGAGCGACACCGGAATTACACTGGAAGTGAGAGGGCAAAACGGTTACTGGAAAAATGGGATGACGTTTTGGGGCAGATTGTAAAAGTAATGCCGATCGAATACCGTGCGGTTTTGGAAAAAATGAAAAATTCCAACAACCGTCAACTAGGAAACAGCAGTTGATAATGGGAAAAGATACAGGATTTTTAGAATTTGAAAAGGAGACCCCGCCGCTTCGTCCGGTAGAGGAACGGGTTCGTGATTTTCAGGAATATGATACTTTTCTTTCAGAAAAAAAACTGCAGCGGCAAGCATCTCGATGCATGGATTGCGGAGTCCCCTTCTGTCACATGGGTTGTCCGTTGGGTAACATGATTCCGGACTGGAACGATCTTGTTTATCGTGGTCAATGGAAAGAAGCACTTGCTTCTTTACACAGTACCAATAATTTCCCCGAATTCACCGGCAGAATTTGTCCTGCTCCTTGCGAGGATGATTGTGTCCTGAATGAACATTACACTCTGGATGCTGAAGAAAAACAGCAAAAAGTTAATGTTGTCACAATTGAAGAGATTGAAAAACACATCGCCGAAAGAGGCTGGACAGAGGGATGGATCAAACCTCTGCCTCCGGAAAAACTAACAGACAAGCGAATAGCGATTGTGGGTTCCGGACCAGCTGGACTGGCTGCGGCACAGCAGTTGCGGCGAGTGGGACATGTTGTGACTGTTTTTGAAAAAGATGACAAAATTGGTGGATTGCTGGTCTACGGAATTCCGGATTTTAAACTGGAAAAAAATATCGTCTCCCGACGAGTCGAGCAACTTCGTGCAGAAGGAGTTGAGTTCTGGACTGGAGTCAATGTAGGTGAATATTATTCGGTGAAAGAACTCAGGAGCAGCTTTGATGCAATCCTGTTGGCTACCGGAGCGCAACACGCACGAAAGCTTCTGGTCGAAGGCAGTGATTTGGAAGGGGTCCATTATGCTATGCACTACCTTCCGCAGCGTAATCGTGAAGTCGCTGGAGATTCAATTCCTGAAAAAGAAAGAATTGAATCAGGAAACAAAAAAGCTGTAATTCTTGGAGGCGGATTTACTGCGGCGGATTGTTTGGGTAACCTGAATCGGCAAGGTGCGGATCCACATATTTATCAGTTCGAATTGGTAGATATGGTGCCGCGCCCGACTCCGGTTCATAAAGAGGCAAATCCGGATTGTCGGGCCAATATTTTGACAGAAAGCATTATTGGTGATGGTGCCGGACGAGTTAAAGCTTTGAGCGGGGTGAGTGTAGAATGGAAAATGGGAGCTAACGAAAACTCCGCGTCCGGACGATTGACGATGCAGCGTATTCCGGGCTCAGAGTTTACTGTGCCTGCTGATTTGGTATTTCTGGCACTCGGATTTTTAGGCCCAAAAGTGGAAGGCTTGCTGGAAGAACTAGGAGTTGAGTTGAATGTTCTCGGTGGTGAAAAAACTTATACGGCTGTGCAAGTAAAAAAAATGCTGGAAAACACACAACCGATGTTTGATATTTATTCAGATGAAAATTTTATGACCAGCAAAGACGGAGTTTTTGTGGCGGGTGACGCGAATCGCGGAGCTTCTCTTGTAGTCTGGGCCATTTGGGAAGGACGTGAGGCTGCGCTTAGTATAGATAAATATTTGATGGGAACCACCAGTTTGCCTACTACACCACAGGCAGAAGTTCTGGTTTAATAATAGTTCAAACTGATTCACGTGAGCAAAAACAAACTTATTTTTTTGACGGCTTTCACCGGTTTTGTGGGCTTGACAGTTTTTGCTCTCTGGAATGAAGTTAGCCGCGGAACGGCTCAATTACAGTACAGCATAAGCGGCGTGATCCTCTCTGCTCCTGAAGTGAGTGGCGGAATCATTAAAACAGACAATGCTCATGTTTTGCTCTTTGATCCTGAAACGCTTGAACCGGTGGCCTCAAAAATTATCAACCCGTTTTTACCTCCTTTAACGTTCAGTATTGGGCAAGATGACGCAAGTCAACCGCTCAGCGGTGCATTTCGTCTGCTTGTGCTTACTGACAAAAATGGGAATCCAAATCTTCCTTTTGCTGGAGAAGTCATTGGACCACTTTCTGCGCCAATTTTATTGGGAACTGAGGGTGTGGAATATTTTGTGGATCGCCCTTTCCGGCATTTTCCTCCGGAACTTTTAGTTGCCAAAACTGAATCTCCGGAGACAAGTATCCAAGGAATCATCACTGTCTCGTCTGACTTGCAGGATCAAGTCGAACATGCTGACCGCATAATAATCATGCTTTTTGATCCGGAGCTAGGCCGACCGGTTGCAATCAAAATAATGGAGAAATTTGATCCTCCACAAAAATTCAGTATCGGCCAGGTGAACGCAATGGGAGGTCAACAACTGAACGGAAAATATTCCCTTCGAATTTTAACAGATAAAAACAACCAACCTTTTCAATCCGTTGCAGGAGAAATAATTGGACGTTCACAAGGCCTGATTTCTCTGGGAACTGCTGATTTGGAATTTGAACTGGATCTGCCGTATACACGCTGATTCACAGGAAATAATAAAATTTTCTGAAAAAGATTTTTTTCTCATTCCAAACTTGATCGGGTTCAGATTCACATTCAAGTTGAGCACAAGCTATAAAATCGTACTACCGGATTCAGGGTCAGTGCTGCACTTCTACCGGAATGGTCAATGGAGAGGAATCGAAATGTATTAGAATCGAAAGCGGCAAAGCTGTTTAAAAGATTACCTCCGGCTTGGCAATATTGAGAGCCTGATTAATATTTTCACGAAAACAGGCTCGATTTGGAAATCCTCCAGGCAGAAGATAGTTTTCCGGAGGAATACTCTGCTCAAGTTCCCGTTTCTTTTTTGTGACTGTCATTTTTTCACCTGTACGGCCGAGTCCGCTCATTTTGAAGCTATAGCGTACTTTAAGCTGACCGTCATGAATCCGGAGATAACAGTAAACGTAGTCCAGATTGGGAAATTCACGCGATTCCGGCGGAATTAGTTTGATCTCAGTCAATTCAGCTTTTCGTTTTTTATATTTTTCTAAAAAACGAAATTGAGTAGTAAAAGTTTGCAGAAAGTTTTGCAGTATTGGATTCAGTTTTATCTGCAAATCAAGCCTACCACCCTTGGAGAGCACTTCCTCTCCGCCAAAAAGCAAAAACAGCCCCCCCTGTTTATCTGTTATCGGGCAGTCTGTGGGCAAAATAAAACTCCATTCTTGTGTCTGATCTCCACCGGGTGGCAAGGAAATATCTTGAGCCGTTACCAGTTTTTCTTGCACCTCCCAGGCTACATCTCCTTTATCCTTAATGGCTTTATTAAGCCCATGTGCAAGGATTACCTGCACTGTCTTAACAGTGACAGTTTCGCTGCTCATGTTCCGGATTCGAAGCTTTCCTTTAATAACACCGCCCTGATCCCAAGTTTCTCCTTCCACTTCAATTTGATGCTCCAGTGGTTGCTGAAAAAATGTGCTTCTCATGTTATTCCTTTTTCAATAGACCGAACTTTAACAGATTTGGAGTCGTTGCTGTAATGCGTCAATGATTTCATTTTGAATAACTTCAATTTCCTGTTCGCCGTTAAGGCATACAAAACGTTCAGGCTCAGCTGCGGCCAATTCCTGAAACCCTTGAGCAACTCGTGCGAAAAAACTATGTGATTCTAAATCTAGGCGATCTTTCTCTGCTTGTTTCTGACGCCGGTCAAGACGTGAAGCAATGGTTTCCGGAGAAATTGTCAGCAGTATTGTTAAATCCGGAGCATATGGTTTGATGCAATGTGAGACAATGGATTCAATACTGCTTAAATTCAAGCCTCTGCCATAACCCTGATATGCAACTGTTGAGTCATGAAAGCGATCACAGAGGACGATTTTTCCCGCGGATTTTGCCGGAAGAATTGATTCCTGCAGGTGCTGAATCCGATCTGCCAAATAGAGCAGTAACTCACTTTCAGCCTGGAGTTCTTCATGTTCCGGATTGAGTAAAATGCTCCGGATTTGCTGGCCGATAACTGTACCTCCGGGCTCACGTGTTTTGAGGACAGTGTAACCTTGATTGTTCAACCAGTCTTTTGTTTTTTCTAACTGGGTGCTCTTTCCACAGCCGTCAAGGCCCTCAAAAGTGATAAGTTTTCCGGAATACATGAACTGGATGTTAATAATTGGAGGGAAGGGATTTATTTCTTTTTTTCATAGATTGTGTAAACTTTATCCTTGATTGCACTGTGTGATTTTTGTGCGGCAAGAATCACAGCGTTGCAAGCATGTTTGAATTCTTTAATTTCTTTTGGATTTTTGTGTGTTTTCTCAAATATTTTGTAACTCTCATAAAGGATTTCCACATCTTTTTTTAGATTTTTCTTCACCACAATTGCCTTAGGCAGATTAGTTTTCAAATCATCTTTTGTTTTACTGCTGAGCACTTCTTTTCCTACGAGTTTCAATGAAACTCCTTTGGAAGAAACGGAATAGAATTTTTGTTGTGTATCTCGAGGAGCCTTTTTAACGCACTCCGGAGAAGCATCCACGGAGCTCCCAAATTTCACGGCCTTATTTTGTGTTACAATTTCTTTTTCGTCCGTCATGTTTGTTTAAACCAAGTGTATATAAATAATTAATTCTTCATCGTTGCAAACATTGTTATGTTAACGAATACTTGAGTTGTTCTTTCAATTGTTGTAAATTAGCAGGAAATTCAATTTTATGATACTGGAACCATTTATGAAAAAACTACTTATTCAAGGCTAAGCTTATTATGCTAAAAGTAAAGAAAAAAGCCAAACCCGAAAAAATTCTTTTAGGAGAGGAAATCTACATCCTCTGGCAAGATGGCCATGAGAGTCGCATAAGTTATTTTGATATGCGGGACGCTTGTCCATGTGCAAGTTGTGTGGATGAACTCAGTGGTGAAAAAACATTGGATTCTACTAAGATTCCCAAAAATATTAGACCTTTGAAAAGTGAATACGTAGGCAATTACGCTCTTCGCATTTACTGGAGTGATCAGCATAACACAGGTATTTTTCACTATAAGATGCTCCGTAATTTTGAAAATTCTCAAAAATAATTCCAAAAAATGGATGGTAATTAATCTAAAAAAACAGGGTAAAGATGCTTCAAATTGAAGGTGATTTGCTTGCAAGCGAGCTGAAAATAGCATTTGTGGTGGCAAGATTTAATGAATTTGTCTGTGAGCGTTTGCTGGAAGGTGCACTGGATTCTTTTGTACGTCACGGCGGGAGCAAGGATAACGTTACTGTCTTACGCGTGCCGGGAGCCTTTGAACTTCCTTTAGCAGCTAAAAGACTGGCCTCCAGTGGTAAATATGATGCGGTTGTTTGTCTGGGGGCGGTGATTCGTGGAGAAACCTCACATTACGATTACGTATGCGCAAATGCTTCCAGTGGAATTGCCTCTGCCTCTTTAGAAACCGGAATTCCGGTTAGTTTTGGTCTCCTGACAACGGACACCATTGAACAAGCCATAGAACGTTCTGGGTCAAAAGCTGGAAACCAGGGCCGTGACGCAACTGTTTGCGCGATTGAAATGGCACGTCTTTTAAAACAAATATCGGAGGCATAGTAACTGCATTTAAAGGTAACAGTACACTGGAGTATACATTTACCAGGCACGGTTTTTTGTGAATCGAGCTGAAAAAATCCGGTTAATCTGAAGCCGTAAGGAGGAAAATGAATTCTTCGCTTAAGCATATAATTTTGCAGTTGGAAGACTTAACTCAGCAAGACATTTCAATTGGTCTGGGACTGGATCTGTTGGAGTCATCGGCAAAGACTCGCAAGGACGTGATCATGATCAACGTTATGCGTGATTCTTTTAACGAGATTTTAGTTGAGGAGCGTCAGTGCCAAAATGCGTGAAGCCAATAGGGTGAGATTTTTGATCTCGCCCTAAGCTGACTTCCAAATACTGCGCGAGATTTTTTCTTCTTTATTTTCTGCAAGCTGCGGATCCGGCTTTCTGCCAACTGTTTTCTTTCCTGTGTTACCTGTCCTCTGATTACAACAAACAAAAAGATGTTTGATGTAATTGCCTTTGATGCCGATGATACCCTTTGGCATAATGAGTCTATTTTCACAATGACCCAAATAAAGTTTCGTGAGATGCTTTCGTCTCATGGACCGGAAGTTGTGGATCAAACTCTATTTTCGACTCAGATAAAAAACCTGGAACATTTCGGTTATGGAATTAAAGGCTTCGTCCTTTCCATGATTGAAACTGCCATTGAACTGACTGATGGCGCTGTAAGCGGACATGAAATTCAGCAGGTTCTGGAATTTGGTCGAGAAATGTTAGCTGCCCCGATTGAATTATTACCTCATTCTCGTGAAGTGGTGGAAGAACTTTCCCAAAATTATTCCCTGCTGTTGATCACCAAGGGAGATTTGATTGATCAGGAAACAAAAATCGCCCGCTCTGGATTAGCAGATTATTTTGATGGTGTTGAAATTGTGAGCGATAAAACCGCAGGGACATACAGTAAAATCCTGACACGTCACAAAATTGATGCTTCACGCTTCATGATGATTGGAAATTCAATGCGCTCGGACATTGTGCCGATTGTTCAAATCGGCGCACATGCTGTTCATGTTCCCTATCTGTCCACGTGGGAGCATGAACAGGATCATCCTCCAGTAGATCCGGAGCATTATACGGAATTAGAACACCTCGGTTTGCTCCCTCAGTTAATCAGGAAAACAAAATGACCGCAACATTACTCGCAGGTTGTAAAGTCGCGCTGGTGCATGATTGGTTGAATGGAATGCGTGGCGGCGAAAAATGTTTGGAGGTGCTTTGTGAACTGTTTCCCGAGGCGGACCTGTTCACTTTAATTCATCAGAAAGGTGCACTGTCCGATACAATTGAGTCAATGCCGATCAGGACTTCTTTTGTCCAGCGCCTGCCTTTCGGGATAAAAAAATATCGTCATTACCTGCCTTTGTTTCCGATAGCGATAGAGCAGTTTGATTTCAGCGATTATGATTTGATAGTCAGCTCAAGCCATTGTGTCGCGAAGGGAGTGAAACACGATGACTCCGTTTATCATATTTCTTACGTTCACGCACCTATGCGTTATGTCTGGGAACAGTTTGACACCTATTTTCGTCAGCCTCGAACTTCACTGCCTGTCAGAATAGGCGCAGAATTAATGCGTCCTTATTTGCGGCGCTGGGATAGAAATACAGCGAAACGAGTAGATACTTTTCTGTGTAACAGCCGCAATATTCGCAACAAAATTCTCGAGTATTACGGACGTGAATCGCAGGTTATTTATCCACCGGTTGACCTTTCACACTTTAAACCGGGAAAAACAAAAGAAAATTATTATCTGATGGTAGGAGCTTTTGCTCCAAATAAACGTGTGGATTTGGCAGTTGAAGCGTTCAACCGGCTCAAGCTTCCACTTATAATTTCTGGCAGCGGACAGGACGAAGAATACTGCAGATCGATTGCGGGAGATAACATTGAATTTCTGGGTGCTCTTTCAAATGAAAAACTGTTAGAATTATATCAGCAGGCGCGGGCTCTAGTTTTTCCGGGAGAAGATGATTTTGGCATAACACCGCTTGAAGCTCAAGCATGCTATACTCCGGTAATTGCCTTTGCTTCCGGAGGCGCAATGGAAACCATAACTGAGCAAACGGGGGTGTTTTTCGCAGAACAAAAAGTTGACGCGCTTTGTGCAGCAGTAGAGGTAATGGAACAAAGCTGGAAGAGTTTTGCTCCGGAAGCGTTTCGGCGGCAAATGAGCCGCTTTGGCAGAGGAAATTACAAAGATCAAATGGCTCATGCCGTAGAATATGGATACAGACAATGGAAGGCAGGACTTTGAATTATTTCCGGATTTTATTGTTTTCAACCCTCATTTTTTCCGGGGGGCTTTTTTCTACTGGACAAATCGGAAGTACTTCGGCTTTTGCTTTTTTTGAAATTCAGGCTCAGTATGCGTTTAAGCATCGTTGGCTGCCGATGTTGGGTGATGCCTCTCCAGAAAAACGATTTCAGGCAATGCGTGCTTTTTTGACCTATCCGGAATGGGGGCTGCCTGTATTAAGAAGTTCGATCATGATTCCGGAATCTGAAAATGTTTCCTGGCAAATTGTAATGTTGATTGGAATGCTAGGTGATTCATCTGATGTGCAGCCGTTGTTGAAAATATGGCTGGAATCTGAAAATAACAAACGTTCATCGGTTTGGCTGGGAGCTATGCAGCGTCTTTACTGGAAAAACCGCGTTTCAGGCGACGCCGCTCCAAAGTTGACAAATTTATCAGTGAAGTTTGATGAAAAAGATTCAGCAAATCAAAGTGATGTGAAGACGGCCAGTATCTTGTTTCGGATTGATAATCCTTCACCGGCACCTCGTTTTATTCGCGTGAGTGCGCATTTTTGGAAAACCCGCATTAAAGAAAATCTTCCTGAAAAATATTTCTGGCTTCCGGCCGGAGGTCGAATCGAATCGAGCATGCAGACAAAGTTATTAGTGGTTGATCATACAAATGATACCCGTTTGGATTTTCGCATCTGGGAGGTTGGTCTGTCAGATCAGTTGCTGCACCAAACCCTGACCATCCCTTTTCCAGAAGAATCGACTTCCCCAGTTTCGAATTAAAAGCTGGCTGAATTTTTCTCTCAAAAAATAGTATTTTAATTTTTTCGTATTATTTTCAGATTTTACTTGATATAGTACTAAATAGGTGCTAATTTAAGAAAACATATAAAAAG
>Ga0066376_10001025_pt1 | contig 27048 bp, 29 predicted proteins | sample Knorr_S15_td_Bot_FD_77009 | JGI IMG/M metagenome (GOLD analysis project Ga0066376, IMG submission 77009) | Marine microbial communities from Southern Atlantic Ocean transect - Knorr_S15_td_Bottom_ad_5009_LV_A | ecosystem: Environmental > Aquatic > Marine > Oceanic | place: Southern Atlantic... | reverse complement strand
TCCGGCGCATCTGCGCCTTCGACAACCAAAACAGATCACTCATGGCAACGCCTCCTTGGCTATGCCATTGAATCAGGCCGTCATAATCTACGCAAGTGAATTAATAGGTCCTGACCCTAGTTCGTTGGTGACGAACAAGCCCGCATCCCAGAGCGGTAACTCGCCGATCCTTGCTGGCTGGTAGTGGCTCAATTTATGCCGCTGCCTTTAACCCTGATTAATCCTTGGCGGTTATTCTTGCTTGATCCTAGCGGATAGAGCTTGGCATATGATACGCTTACGACGGCTTTCCGAGTTCAGCGGTCAGGTCCGCGGCGCGCCTTTGACGATACTTTTGTATCTTGCCGAGAAACCGTGTGTGCCGATAGTAAGTGAGTACCCTATGTTAGATCCTATTCACTTGGCGTAATTTTTGGACACCATCCGTGGCAGCCAACCAGAACACCGATTCGACGGTCAATTTCGACCAGAAATTTTTTACCGCCGTCGAGGGCTCGTATTTCCGTAAATCGGCGCATACCGACGAACCGGTGTTCATCCTCAATCTCGGCGGCGAGGAAGTGGTTTTGTCGATTCCGGGGATTTGCAGAGAGTTCGAGATCGAGGAAAATACGCCTGATTACAATATGTTGCAAATGGTCATCACCGGCCTCGATTATGTGAAAGTGTTGATGCCGGGGGATACGTTTCCCAAGGAACTTCTGACCGGCGAGGCGTCCTGGGAAATCACCGACAAGCATCGCCAGATCGCCCGGCAGCGCGTCAGCATGCAGCTGGTATCGTGGATGGCCGGCGAGGAAAACCTCATCACCGATCCCGCGCAGCTCATCCAGGTCGCCGACGACCCGGCGATGAAGAAAAAGGTCACCACGGCTTTCGAGCAGGCGGCCGAGGCGCTGGACAATCCCAACGCCAACGCTGAAATGGTCATCGACCTGATCGAGGATCTGGCCGAGGAACTGGCCTATATCGAAACCTTGCGCGAACAGTTTCGCGATGTGCTGTCGATGGAGGTCAAGATCAAACGCGTGCGCAATGGCGCGGCGAAACAGCGCAGTATCCTCGACAACGCTACATCGGTGGCCAAGCTGATTTCCAAGGCGGTCATCGAATTCAGCGACGAATTCGATACCGCTGACGGTCAGACCGGTGAAATCATCAGCGTCCTCAAGAATATCGTCAGTCAGAAGGAATATATCCGCGGCGTACGCGATTCGCTGTACCGCCGCCTGGTTGCCTGGGACGATCTGCTGCGCGGTTGGGACCGCCAGTCGGGACGGATCGCAGCCGATACGCCGGACTTGTTGCGGGAGACATACCGTTTCCTGGCGCCGCGCTATATGGAAGTCGATAGCTGGCTTCTCGCCGGTAAGGCGCAACAAAGTCTCATCGACGTCGAGAAAACAGGCGCGACCTGGGGCAAGTCTTAATCCGGCAGCCCCATCAGATCGCGGGCATAGGCCCTGGCGTCGAAGGGACGCAGGTCCGCCGCACTTTCGCCAACCCCCACGGCATGGATCGGAAGGGCGAATTTTTCCGCCAGCGCGACCAGTACGCCACCCCTTGCCGACCCGTCCAGCTTGGTCAGCACAAGCCCGCTGACCGCGACCGCCTTGCCGAAGATTTCCACTTGGCTATGCGCGTTCTGACCAACCGTCGCGTCCAGCACCAGGATGCAGTCATGCGGCGCGCCGGGGTCCAGTTTCTTGATGACCCGGTTGATTTTCTGTAAGCCCGCCATCAGGTCCGCCTGGTTTTGCAGCCGGCCGGCGGTGTCGATCAACAGGATATCGGCGCGTTCGGCGCGGGCGGTTTCCAGCGCCTCATAGGCCAGGCCGGCGGCATCGCCGCCCGGCTTCCCCGCGATCACCCGGCAGCCGGCGCGCTCGCCCCAGATTTGCAACTGGGCGACGGCGGCGGCGCGGAACGTATCGCCGGCGGCGAGCATCACGCTGAAACCCTCGTCGCGGTAATGCTGCGCCAGCTTGCCGATCGTGGTCGTCTTGCCGCTGCCATTGACACCGACGACGAGCACCACGTGGGGACCGTGCGCGCGGTCGATCGCCATCGGCCGCGCGACGGGTTCCAGGATGGCGGCGATATCGTCGGCCAGGGCGGCGCGAATTTCCGCTTCGCCGATTTCCTTGTCGAACCGGGTGGCGGCGAGGTTGGCGGTCAGCCGGGCCGCGGTCGCCGGGCCAAGGTCGGCTGCGATCAGCAAGTCTTCCAGATCGGCCAGCGCCGCGCCGTCCAGCTTGCGTTTGGTGAAAATGCCGGCGATGCCGCCGGTCAGCTTCGCGGTCGATTTGGACAGGCCGGATTTCAGCCGCCCGATCCAGCCGATGCCGCTCATGCGGCCGGCCGCCCGGTCAGGATGCCGCCGCTGCGCCCGGTGACCCGCAGCCGCGCGATGGCGCCTTCGGTCAGGCCATGATCGGCCCGGATCGGCGCGTAATGTTCGGTGCGCCCGATACCGTCCGATTCGACCAGCACATCGGCGTCGCGGCCGATCCGCGCATCGAGAAACGCCTCGACCGCTGCCGCACCCGCATCGCGCAGGCGTTTGGCCCGTTCCCGGCGCAGCGATTTTGGCACCGCCGGCATGCGCGCGGCAGGGGTGCCGGGCCGGGGCGAATAGGGAAAGACATGCAGCCAGGTCAGCCCGCATTCGCCGATCAAATCGAGTGAGCGCTGGAAGTTGGCGTCGGTTTCAGTGGGAAACCCGGCGATCAGATCGGCGCCGAGCACGATATCGGGCCGCGCATTGCGGATCGCCCGGCAGACCGCGATGGCGTCGGCGCGGCCGTGCCGGCGCTTCATGCGTTTGAGGATCATGTCGTCGCCCGATTGCAAGGACAGATGCAGATGGGGCATCAGCCGGGGCTCATCGGCGATCAAGTTCATCAGATCGGCGTCGATTTCGATGCAGTCGATCGAGGAGATGCGCAGGCGCGGCAATTCCGGCACCAGCTTCAGCAACCGGCGCGCCATCTGTCCCAGGCCAGGGCGGCCCGGCAGATTGGCGCCGTAAGAGGTGATATCGACCCCGGTCAGGACGATCTCGCGGTAACCGTTTTCGACCAGCCGGCGGGTCTGGGCGACGATATCGCCGACCGGGACCGAACGGCTATTGCCGCGGCCAAACGGAATGATGCAGAAGGTACAGCGATGATCGCAGCCCTGCTGCACCTGCACGAAGGCGCGCGCTCGCCCCTCGAACCCCTCGATCAGATGCCCGGCTATTTCGCGCGCCTGCATGATGTCGCCGACCTGAATGCGGGCGCCGTCCTTGTAGGAATCCGCACGCAGCTTTTCCGAATTTCCCAGCACCCGGTCGACTTCCGGCATCGCCGCGAAGGCGGCCGTATTGGCCTGGGCGGCGCAGCCAGTGACGATGATCTGGGCGTCTGGACGGGCCCGCCTGGCGCGGCGGATCGCTTGGCGCGCCTGACGCTCGGCCTCCGCCGTGACCGCGCAGGTGTTGAAGATGATCGCGTTATCGAGCGAAGCGGCATGGTCGCGTATGACTTGCGATTCGAACGCGTTCAGCCGGCAGCCAAAGGTGACGATGTCCGGGCCGGACTTCATGCCACGCCCGCTATGTCGTCGATCGTACCGCTGAAGGCGACGGCGACGGGGCCGCTCATCAGGACATGATCGTCCGCTTGCCATTCGATAAACAGCGATCCGCCATCCAGCACCACTTCGGCCTTGCGCCCGCATTTTGCGCGCCGCGCCGCCGCCACCACGGCGGCGCAGGCGCCCGAACCGCAAGCCTGGGTGATGCCCGCACCGCGTTCCCAGACCCGCATGCGCAGCCGGTTTTCACCCAGTACCTCGATGAATTCGACATTGGTGCGGTCGGGAAACAGCGGGTGGTTTTCGACCGCCGGCCCCAATACGGCCAGGTCCACCGCTTCCGCATCGGCGACGAAAAAGATGCAATGCGGATTACCCATGCCGACCGCCGCCGGCGCGTCATGCGGGCCGGCCGATAGATCGAGCATCGCGGTATCCATCTCGCGGGCCAAAGGAACGTCGCGCCAGCCAAGACCGGGCACGCCCATATCGACCGCTACCAACCCTTGCGCGCCGATATGGGCTGGCAGCAGCCCGGCCTGGGTTTCCAGGGTTATGCGCTTGGACCCGCTGGCCTGCATAAGGTGCGCCGCAATGCACCGGGTACCGTTGCCGCAGGCCGCCGATTCGCTGCCGTCGGCATTGAAAAACCGCACGAACACGTCGGCCTTGCCGTCGCGCGGCGGTTGCAGCAAGGCAAGCTGGTCGCAGCCAACGCCGCGCCGCCGGTCGGCGATCCGCCGGATCTGACCGGCGGACAGCGCAACGGGCGTGTCGCGCGCATCGATGATGACGCAATCATTGCCCAGGCCGTGCATTTTTATGAACGCTATCATTCGTATAAATCCGCTTTCGCGGGGGTTATAGGGGCGGTGCGGTCAACCGTCCAGAACCCAGGCGTTACCAGGGGCTAGGTCAGCCCCAGCCAGGGTTCGCCCATGGCGGCCTCGGCGCGCTGGAAGGCGGCGCGCAACTCCCGCACCGCGTTGTCCGGCAAGGCGCCTTTGGCCAGAACCGCCAGGTTGCATTCGACGTTCGCCGCCTTCGTGGTGCCGACGATGGCCGTGGTGACGCCGGGTTGCGACAGGGTGAAGCGCAGCGCGATTTCGGACCATGCTTCGTCCGCAAGGCCCAGATCCGCCGGCGAGACCGCCATCCGGTCCAGCCGTTCGCGATAGGTTCTGGTGTAATCGACATACATGCCGCGTTGCTCGGATGCGGCGCGCCAGGCGGCGTTGGCGATCGGCCGCTTGGCCAGAACGCCGACATTGTTCTGCGTGGCGGCGGGCAGCACGGTATCGATATTCGCCTGGTCGCAGATATTGACCGAGGTCTCCAGCACCGCAATTTCTTCCAGCCCGACGGCATAAGACGCCGCCGCGTTGTCGCCGGAATAGCCGGCAAAGCGGATCTTGCCGGCGTCGCACGCCTTGACCAGAGCGCCGACGGCTTCGCCGCGCTGAAGCGTCTCCAGATCGCAGCTATGCAGCAGCATGACATCGAGATGGTCGGTCTTGAGCCGCCGTAGCGAGCGCTCGATGGTTTGCTCGATCGCCAGGGCCGACCAGGCTTTTCCTTCGATATCGTCATAGGCCCGGCCGCATTTAGAGACCAGAACATAGTCGTCGCGGCGATGACCGATGGCACCGCCGATGGCTTCCTCGGAACCGGCATAGGCGGCCGCCGTGTCGATCAGGTTAACGCCGCGGTCGAGGATCGTATTCAGGATATTGGCGACTTCACGCCGGTCGGTCTCCAGATAGCCAACCGGCCCGCCGCCGAAGCCAAGGGCCGATACGGTGAGGCCGGTCTTGCCGAAACTGCGCATTTCCATTTTCTATGTCCTTGCGGTCTGTTTGCCCAAACCTGCTACACGTCACGGCCATCGTCAATGGTATCCATGCACCCGCTTGACTTAAACCAACGCCGGGCGTAAAAGCGCGCTCTCAAACGGGAAACGGCGTTTTCCGGCCCCTGGGGGCTCCGTCAGTCCGCGAGTTTCGCGCGCTGGCGCGTTTCGCGTTGTCGATGTGCATTTGAGGTATTGATGTTCGAGTCGCTATCAGGCCGTCTGGGCGATGTCTTCGAGAAGCTGCGGCGGCGCGGCGCGCTGAGCGCTACCGATGTCGAGACGGCGATGCGCGATATCCGCGTGGCCCTGCTCGAAGCCGATGTGGCGCTGCCGGTGGTGCGCGGCTTCATCGAACGGGTCACCGAACAGGCGGCCGGCCAGGACGTGCTGCGGTCGGTCACGCCGGGCCAGATGGTGGTCAAGATCGTCCATGACGAACTGGTCGCCATGCTGGGCGACGAGGCCACCGGCATCGACCTTATGGCGCCGGCCCCGGTCGGCATCATGCTGGTCGGTTTGCAGGGCTCGGGCAAGACCACGACCACGGCCAAGATCGGCCTGCGGCTGAAGGACCGCGAGCGCAAGAAGGTGCTGATGGCGTCGCTCGACACCCAGCGCCCGGCGGCCCAGGAACAGCTCAAGGTGCTGGGCGAGCAGGCGGGGGTCGCAACATTGCCGGTCATGGCCGGCCAGCGGCCGGTCGATATCGCCAAACGGGCCGGAGACGCGGCCCGGCTCGGCGGCTACGACGTGATCCTCTACGATACCGCCGGCCGGTTGCAGATCGACGAAGCGCTGATGGCGGAAGTCGCGGCGGTGCGCAGCGCGGTCAATCCGCATGAAGTCCTGCTGGTCGTCGATGCGATGACCGGGCAGGATGCGGTCAATGTCGCGCAAGGGTTCAACGCCCGCCTGCCGCTCACCGGGATCGTGGTGACGCGGGTCGATGGCGATGCGCGCGGCGGCGCCGCTTTGTCGATGCGCGCGGTAACCGGCTGCCCGATCAAGTTGATCGGCGTTGGCGAAAAACTCGATGCGCTGGAGGATTTCCATCCCGACCGGATCGCCGGCCGCATTCTGGGCATGGGCGATGTCGTCGGCCTGGTCGAGAAAGTATCCGAATCAATCGAACAGGACGAAGCCGAGGCGCTGGCCAAGAAAATCCAGAAAGGCCAGTTCGATCTCGACGACATGGCCAAGCAGCTTGGCCAGATGCGCAAGATGGGCGGCCTGTCGGGGTTGATGAAGATGCTGCCCGGAATCGGCAAAATGAAGCAGCAGATGGCCGAGGCGAATATCGACGAATCGGCGCTGGTGCATCAAGAAGCCATCATCTCGTCGATGACCAGGGGTGAACGCGCGCGGCCGAAAATCATCCATGCCTCGCGCAAGAAACGCATCGCCGCCGGGTCCGGGTCGTCGATCCAGGAAGTCAACAAGCTGCTCAAGCAGTTCCAGACGATGCAGAAAATGATGAAACGAATGAACAAGATGGGCAAAAAGGGTCTGATGCGGCACGGCATCCAGGGCCTGATGCCCCGCATGTAACAATCGAAACAATCGCATTAGATAGAGCAACACCAAGGAGACCACACAATATGGCGCTCAAAATCAGACTAGCCCGAGGCGGCGCGAAAAAACGCCCCTATTACCGTATCGTCGTTGCCGATTCGCGGATGCCGCGCGATGGCCGTTACATCGAAAAGGTCGGCACCTATAACCCGATGCTGTCGAAGGACGACCCCAAACGGATTCTGCTTGAAGAAGAGCGTATCCGGCATTGGCTTTCGGTTGGCGCGAAACCGACCGACCGGGTCGCCCGTTTTCTTGGCCGCGCGGATATCGTCCCGATGCCGCCGGTCCCGGCTAACCAGACCAAGCAGCATTTGCCCAAGGCCAAGGCGCAGGAACGGCAGAAGGAAGCCGAGGAAGCCGCCGCCGCGGCCAAGGTCGGAGCGGCCGCCGCCGCCGAAGCCCCGGCCGAGGACGCGCCGGCCGAGGACGCGCCAGCCGAAGATGCCCCGGCCGAAGACGCGCCGGCCGAAGATGCCCCGGCCGAGGACGCGCCAGCCGAGGACGCGCCGGCCGACGACGCCGAGCCGCCGAAGGACGAGTAGGGAAACCGGTGTCCGGACAGCTGGCAATCATGGTCCAATCGAAGGTCTGTGTCGGCGTCGTTACCGGCGCGCATGGCGTTCGCGGCCAGGTGCGGGTCAAGAGCTTCACGCAGGAACCGCGTGACATCGCCGCCTATGGATTGTTGAGCGACGCCGACGGCCGCCGCCAGTTCGAGTTGCACATCATTGGCGCGGCAAAGGGCGTGCTGCTGGCCCGCATCGCCGGCATCGATGACCGCGATGCGGCGCAAGCGCTGCGCGGCACCGAGTTTTTCGTGCCGCGCGACGCCTTGCCGGACCCCGCTTTGGACGAATTCTACCATGCCGATCTGATCGGCATGGCGGCGGTTCTGGGCGATGGCGCGCCCTATGGCCGGGTGCTGGCGCTGCATGATTTCGGCGCCGGCGACATGATCGAGATCGAGCGGGCCGATGGCGGCGTTGTCATCCTGGCCTTCACTCGCGCGGTGGTGCCGGAAATCGATCTGGCCGCCGGCCGTATCGTCGTCGACCCACCGCGTGAAATCGACGCGCGCCCGGAGACGGCCCGATGAGTGTGTGGACCGCCACCGTGCTGACGCTGTTCCCGGAGATGTTTCCGGGTCCGCTGGGCCATTCCCTGGCGGGCCGCGCGCTGGCGGCGGGACACTGGAATTTTTCCGCCATCGACATCCGTGAATTCGCCACCGACGCGCATCGCACCGTCGACGATGCGCCGTTCGGCGGCGGTCCCGGCATGGTGATGCGCGCCGACGTGCTGGACGCGGCGCTGGATTCGGTCGCCGGCGCGCCGGGGCCGGTAATCTATCTGACCCCGCGCGGCCGGCGGTTCAATCAGGATCTGGCGGAATCGCTGGCCGCGGGCCCTGGCGTAACCTTGCTTTGCGGCCGTTTCGAGGGCATCGATGAGCGGCTGATCGAAGCGCGGCAATGCGTCGAGATCAGCGTCGGGGATTTCGTGCTGTCGGGCGGCGAGCCGGCGGCGATCGCCCTGATCGACGCCTGCGTGCGGCTGTTGCCGGGGGTGATCGGCGACCGGCGGTCGCTGGATGAAGAAAGCTTCCAGCGCGGCCTGCTGGAATACCCGCATTACACGCGCCCCGCCACCTGGCGCGGCCTCACGGCGCCGGAAGTGCTGCTGTCCGGCCATCACGAAAACATTCGTGCCTGGCGTCTGGACCAGGCTGAACGCATCACGCGCGAACGGCGGCCGGACCTTTGGGACCGGTATGTCGCCAGCGCCAAGTAAACAAGAACGAGGACAAGCCCATGAACATCATCGAACAACTCGATAAAGAACAGCTCGACATTCTGGTCGCCAAGCGCGACGTCCCCGAATTTCAGGCGGGCGATACCTTGCGGATTCACGTGAAGGTGACCGAAGGCACCCGCGAGCGCGTCCAGATATTCGAAGGGGTGTGCATCGCGCGCAAGAATGCCGGCATCAACAGCGCGTTCACCGTGCGCAAGATCAGCTATGGCGAGGGCGTGGAACGGATCTTCCCGCTATACAGCCCGCGCATCGACCGGATCGAAGTGGTCCGGCGCGGCGTCGTGCGGCGCGCCAAGCTGTATTATTTGCGCGGTCTGCGCGGAAAATCCGCCCGAATCGCCGAACGCGCCACCGTGCACCGCGATCCCGCCAAGGCGGATTCGACACAAATATAACCATGGCTTTCCCACGCGAATGAATTCTATTCAAGGCGATGTGAGGGAATGTCCTTTGCCAGCGGGGTGTTGTGGCGGTATTGATGACTTTCACTCATAGCCAATGAGAAGAGGGCAACATGGCCAAGCCGCGCACATTGTTTGACAAGATCTGGGATAGCCACGTCGTCGATGTCCAGGAAGGCGGCGCCTGTCTGCTGTATATCGACCGGCATCTTGTCCATGAAGTCACCAGCCCGCAGGCCTTCGAGGGACTGCGCAACGCCAACCGCCCGGTGCGCCAAATCGACAAGACGCTGGCCGTCATCGACCACAATATCGCGACCACGCGCGGCGGGGAAATCGAAGAAGATTCCCGCCTGCAAATCGACACCTTGCGCGCGAACATCACTGAGTTCGGCGTCGAGCTTTTCGAAGTCGACGATCCGCGCAACGGGATCGTGCATGTCATCGGCCCGGAACAAGGCTTCACCTTGCCGGGCAATACCATCGTGTGCGGCGACAGCCATACCGCGACCCATGGCGCGTTCGGCGCGCTGGCGTTCGGCATCGGCACCTCGGAAGTCGAACATGTACTGGCGACGCAGACCGTGATCCAGGCGCCGGCCAAGAATATGCGCATCACCGTAACCGGCGAATTGCCGTTTGGCTGCACGGCCAAGGATCTGGTGCTGGCGATCATCGGCAAGATCGGCACCGCCGGCGGCACCGGCCATGTCATCGAATTCGCCGGCCCCGCGATCCGCGCCTTGTCGATGGAAGGCCGCATGACGGTGTCCAACATGACCATCGAAGGCGGTGCGCGCGCCGGCCTGATCGCGCCGGACGAAACCACCTTCGAATACCTCATGGGACGGCCGATGTCGCCCAAGGCCGGCAGCTGGGAACAGGCGGTGGCTTATTGGAAGACGCTGCCATCCGACGAAGGCGCTGTATACGACAAGGAAGTGACCCTCGATATTACGGATCTCGTGCCGCAGGTCACCTGGGGCAACAGCCCGCAGGACGTGGTGCCGATTACCGGAAGCGTGCCCGACCCGAAGGATGCGCAATCGCAACATGAACGGGAATCGATGCAGCGCGCGCTGGACTATATGGGTCTGCAAGCCGGCACCAGGATGTGCGACGTTGCGATCGACACCGTGTTCGTGGGGTCGTGCACCAATGGCCGGATCGAGGATATCCGCGCCGCCGCCCAGATCGCCAAGGGCCGCCATGTCGCCGAGGGCATGCGCGCCCTTATCGTGCCCGGCTCCGGCCTGATCAAGGAACAGGCGGAATCGGAAGGGCTGGATAAAATTCTGCTCGATGCCGGATTCGAGTGGCGCGAACCCGGCTGTTCGATGTGCCTGGCGATGAATACCGACCGGCTGCAACCCAAGGAACGCTGCGCTTCGACCTCGAACCGGAATTTCGAGGGCCGGCAGGGGCGCGGCGGCCGCACCCATCTGGTCAGTCCCGCCATGGCGGCGGCGGCGGCGATAACCGGCCACCTGACCGACGTGCGCGAATTGATGCGCGACGAAGGAGTATAGGCGATGGAAAAGTTCAACACGCTGACCGGCGTCGCGGCGCCGATGGACATGATCAATATCGATACCGACAAGATCATTCCCAAGCTGCATCTGCGCACCATCAAGCGGACCGGGCTTGGCAAGGTCCTGTTCGACGAGATGCGCTTCGAGGAAGACGGTACGGAAAAGCCGGATTTCATCCTCAACAAGGAACTTTACCGCAACGCCAAAATCATCGTCGCCGGCGATAATTTCGGCTGCGGGTCGTCGCGCGAACATGCCCCCTGGGCGCTGCTCGATTTCGGTATCCGCTGCGTGATCTCCACCAGCTTCGCCGATATTTTCTACAACAACTGTTTCAAGAACGGCATTCTGCCGATCCGGGTGAAGAAAGCAGAGCTCGAAGCGCTGATGGCCGACGCCAGCGACGCGGAAAACCCCGAACTGACGATCGATCTGAATGACATGGTGATCCGCCGCCCGAACGGTCCAACGGTGTCCTTCGAGCTGGAAGAATACCGCCGCCATTGCCTGCTCGAAGGGCTCGACGATATCGGCCTCACGATGCAGAAAAAAGCCGCCATCGACGATTTCGAGGCCAAGCAGGCGTTGCGTGAACCCTGGCTATATGCCGCGGCCCAGTGAAACAGGGCCGGACATTATTCGATAAAATCTGGGACGCGCATGTCGTCGATGTCAGCGACGACGGGCTGTATCTGATCTATGCCGACCGGCATATGATGATGGAAATGCAGCCGCAGGCCTTTGAAGGCTTGCGCCAGGCGGGCCTCACGGTACGGTGCCCGGACAAGACCCTGGGCGTCATGGATCATGTCGTGCCGACCATTGGCCGCGATAAGGAAATCGCCGATCCGGTCGCCCGGCGGATGGTGGAACAGTCGCTTGTCGATTACCGGGAATTCGGCGTCGAATTGATCGATTTGCTGGATAACCGGCAGGGCATCGTCCATATCGTCGCCCCGGAACAAGGCATAACCTTGCCGGGAATCACGCTGTTCTGCGGCGACAGCCATACCGCCACCAATGGCGCCTTGGGCGCTTTCGCCATGGCGGTCGGCACGTCCGAGGTCGAACATATCCTGGCCACCCAGAGCGTCTATATCGCGCGGCCCAAGACCATGCGGATAAGCATCGATGGCGAACTGCCGGTCGGCTGCACGGCAAAGGATATTATCCTTGCCATTATCGGCCGGATCGGTACCGCCGGCGGCACCGGGTACGTTATCGAATATGCCGGATCGGCGATCCGCGCCCTGAGCATGGAAGGCCGCATGACGGTGACCAACATGACGGTGGAAGCCGGCGCGCGCGTCGGCATGATCGCACCGGACGAAAAAACATTCGACTATGTGAAAGGCCGGCCGCACGCGCCCAAGGGGGCCGCCTGGGATCAGGCAATGGCCTACTGGAAGACCTTGCCAAGCGACCCGGACGCGGTCTTTGACACGGAAATCGTGTTCGACGCCAACGATATAGCACCGCAGGTGACCTGGGGCACCAGTCCCGAAGAAGTCGTCCCGATCGACGGCCGTGTGCCGGACCCGGCCGATGCCGCCGACCAGGACCGGCGCGCCATGATGCAGCGTTCGCTCGATTACATGGGCCTTGAAGCCGGCATGGCGATGACGGATATCGCTGTTGACGCCGTCTTCATCGGGTCATGCACCAACAGCCGGATCGAAGACCTTGAAGCGGCGGCGGCGGTAGCGCGTGGCCGGCATGTTGCGGACGGAATGCGGGCGCTGGTCGTTCCGGGCTCCGGTCCGGTCAAGCGCGAAGCCGAATTGCGCGGCCTGGACAAGATATTCGTGGCTGCGGGATTCGAATGGTGCGAACCCGGCTGTTCGATGTGCGTCGCCATGAATGGCGACAACCTTGAACCCGGCCAGCGTTGCGCATCGACCTCGAACCGCAATTTCGAGGGCCGGCAGGGCCGTGGCGGCCGCACCCATCTGGTCAGTCCGGCAATGGCGGCGGCGGCGGCAATAACCGGGCGCCTGACCGACGTTCGAAAACTATAGGCGATAATTCAAAGGGTTAATCATGGCGGCGAACAAGTCCATTCTCATCCTGGCCGGTGACGGCATCGGGCCCGAGGTCATGGTTCAGGTGCGCCGGGTCATCGACTGGTTCGACAAGCGCCGCGAGGTTACGTTCGAAGTCGCCGAAGGTCTGGTCGGCGGTGCCGCGTATGACGCCCATGGCACGCCGCTCACCGATGAGACGCTGGCCGATGCGATGGCGTGCGATGCGGTGCTGTTCGGCGCCGTTGGCGGGCCGAAATACGACGATGCGCCGCGTGCGCTGCGCCCGGAAATGGGCTTGCTGCGGCTGCGCAAGGAACTCGACCTGTTCGCCAATCTGCGCCCGGCGATCGCCTTCGAATCGCTGCTCGACGCGTCCAGCCTGAAGCCGGAGGTGATCCGCGGCCTGGATCTGCTGATCGTGCGGGAATCGACCAGCGGGGTTTATTTCGGCGAACCGCGCGGCATCGAGACCATGCCCGACGGCAGCCGTCAGGCGGTCGATACCCAGTTCTATACCGATGCGGAAATCACCCGCGTCGCCGCCGCCGCCTTCGATCTGGCCCGGCAACGGCGCGGCAAGGTGACTTCGGCCGAGAAAGCCAACGTCATGGAAACCGGCGTGCTGTGGCGCGAAGAGGTCACCAAGCTGCACGCGGATTCCTACGCCGATGTCGAACTCGAACATATGTACGCCGATAATTGCGCGATGCAGCTGGTGCGCGCGCCGACCCAGTTCGATGTCATCCTCGCCGATAATCTGTTCGGCGATATCCTGTCCGATTGCGCGGCGATGCTGACCGGATCGCTCGGCATGTTGCCTTCGGCGACCCTGGGTGCTGCCGATGACAGCGGCCGCCGCCGGGCGCTCTACGAGCCGGTCCATGGCAGCGCCCCCGACATCGCCGGCACCGGTGCCGCCAATCCGCTCGCCTGCCTGCTGAGCTTCGCCATGCTGCTGCGGTTTTCCTTCGATCTGGAAGAAGACGCGAAACTGATCGAAAATTCGGTCGCCAATGTCCTGAATTCCGGTATTCGCACCGCCGATATCATGGGCGCCAATTCGTCGCGCGTCTCGACCGGCGTCATGGGTGACGCCATTCTGCGCGAACTCGACAAGCAGGCGGCCTGACCGCTACGGCGTCAGCCCGCCGGCCTCGACGATGAAATCGACGATGGTTTGCAGGCCGTCGCCGGCCTTGATCTGGGTGAAAACGAACGGGCGTTTACCGCGCATCTTCTTGGAATCCCGTTCCATCACCCCAAGGTCGGCGCCGACATACGGCGCCAGGTCGGTCTTGTTGATGACCAGAAGGTCGGATCTCGTGATGCCCGGACCGCCCTTACGCGGGATCTTGTCGCCAGCCGATACATCGATCACATAGATCGTCAAGTCGGCAAGTTCGGGCGAAAACGTGGCCGCCAGATTATCGCCGCCGCTTTCGATGAAGACCACGTCCAGGCCGGGAAACCGCGCCGTCATATCGGCGATCGCGGCCAGGTTCATCGAGGCGTCCTCGCGGATCGCGGTATGCGGGCAGCCGCCGGTCTCCACGCCGACGATGCGTTCGGCGGCCAGCGCGCCGGAACGGGTGAGAAACTCCGCATCCTCGCGGGTATAGATGTCGTTGGTGATGGCGGCCAGGTTGTAGGTTGCGCGCATCGCCTTGCACAGCCCGTCCAGCAAGGCCGTCTTGCCCGACCCCACCGGCCCGCCGATACCCACTCTTAAAGGGTTGCTCATGATCGAAATAACCTTGTGTATTGGGTTTCATGTTGGGTGGAATGCCAATCGACGGCCAGCGCGGCGCTGCCCAGATCGTCGGGCTGGCGTTGTAGCGCTGCCGCCACGGCAGCGATAATACGCGCTTCCAGCGCCGCCAGCGCGCGTTGCCCGTCGGTCTGGCCCAGCGGCACCAGCCGCATTGCCGCTGATACCAGATTGGCGGCAAAGGCGTTCAGATAGGCGACCAGGGCGGGGCGTAACGCGATGCCGGCCAGGCCGCACGAATATCCGACGGCGACCGGATAGGGCGGCTCCCGCCCGCTGCGGTCCAGCGCTTCGCGCCACGCGGTCAGGCGGTCATGCGGCCAGACCTTCAGCATTGTATCCAGGAAGGCGCGGCCCTGGGCGGTGCTTTCCAACGCCAATTCGGCGGTGCCGCGCTGCGCGGCACCGCGTTCCACGGCCCAAATCAGGCGTTGGTCGTCCAGCACTGCCTCATGGGCGGCGCGGAACAGGGCTGCATCGATCCGCCCCGCGCCGAATTCCAGGATACCGTCGATCCATCGGATCAGGGCTGGCGCGTCGCCGATGCCGCCGCTTTCGACCGCATGTTCCAGGCCATGGGAAAAGGCAAATGCGCCGACCGGAAATCCCGGCGACAGCCACGTCATTAGCCGGGCCAGACCCGGATCAGTGAGCATGGCCGTGACCCGGCGCATAGGCCCCGCCTTCCGGCTGGAACGGCGCGTTGCGTTCGGTGGCGCTGGCCCCCAGCCCCTGCGCCATGGCGACCAGGACATGGTCATGGGCAATGCGCAGGACGCCGCCGGGCAACACCTGAACCGGCGTGTGCCGGTTGCCGATATGCCAGGCCAGGCGTAGCGCATCGGCCGGATCGCCGCATTGCAGATCGGCGACCCGTTCCATGGCGGCGCGCACGACGATCTTGCCGCCTTGATCCAGCACCAGCGCATCGCCATCGGCCAGCCGCACCGCATCGGCCAGATCGAGCAGGAAATCCACCCCGGCGTCGTCGGTCATGCGGATGCGGCGGCGATGCCGGTCTTCGAACGGCAAGGTCACCGTTCCGGCCACTAGCCCGGTCCAGCTTCCCGCCCGCTTTACCGTCACGGCGCGGCGCATCAGAACAGGAAGTAGCGCTGGGCGAGGGACAACTCGGTTGCCGGCTCACAGGTCAGCAACCGCCCGTCGGCGCGCACTTCATAGGTTTCGGGATCGACGTTCATGGTCGGCGTGTAGTCGTTCAGCACCATATCGGCCTTGGTCACGGTGCGGCAGCCCGATACCGGCAACAGGGCCTTGGCCAGGCCATACGCCGCGCCGATACCGGCTTGGGTAGCGGCCTGGGAGGTGAAGATGACCGAACTGGCGGTCAAGGATTTGCCGAAAGCGCCGAACATCGGGCGGTAATGCACCGGCTGGGGCGTGGGGATGGAGGCGTTGGGATCGCCCATGGCGGCGGCCGCGATGGTGCCGCATTTCAGCACAAGATCGGGTTTGACGCCAAAAAACATCGGCTTCCACAACACGATATCCGCCAGCTTGCCGACCTCCAGCGAACCGACATGATCGGCGATGCCGTGCGCCAGCGCCGGGTTGATGGTGTATTTGGCGATATAGCGCCGCACCCGCAGATTGTCGTTGTCGCCGGTCTCGCCCGGCAGCGCGCCGAACTGTTTTTTCATCTTGTCGGCGGTCTGCCAGGTCCGGATGATGACCTCGCCGACCCGGCCCATGGCCTGGGCGTCCGAGGCGATGATGGAAAATGCGCCAAGATCGTGCAGCACGTCTTCGGCCGCGATGGTTTCGCGCCGGATGCGGCTTTCGGCGAACGCCACGTCTTCTGGAATCCGGGCGTCCAGATGGTGACACACCATCAGCATGTCGAGATGTTCGTCCACCGTGTTGATCGTGTAGGGCCGGGTCGGGTTGGTCGAGGACGGCAGCACGTTGGCTTCGCCGCACAGTTTGATGATGTCCGGCGCATGGCCGCCGCCGGCCCCTTCGGTATGAAAGGCGTGGATCGTGCGGCCTTTGAAGGCGGCGATGGTGTTTTCCACGAAACCGGATTCATTCAACGTGTCGGTATGGATGGCGACCTGGACATCCATGTCGTCGGCGACGCGAAGGCAGGTGTCGATGGCGCTGGGCGTGGTGCCCCAGTCCTCATGCAGCTTCAGGCCGCAGGCCCCGGCTTCGACCTGTTCGATCAGCGCGCCCGGTTCCGAGGCGTTGCCTTTGCCGAAAAAGGCCAGGTTCATGGCGAAGCCTTCCGCCGCCTGCATCATTCGTTCCATATGCCAGGCGCCGGGGGTGCAGGTGGTGGCGTTGGTCCCTTCGGCCGGGCCGGTGCCGCCGCCCAGCATGGTGGTGATGCCGGAATACAGCGCATCGTCGATCAGTTGCGGGCAGATCCAGTGAATATGGGCGTCGATGCCGCCGGCCGTGACGATCCGCCCTTCGCCGGCGATGGCTTCGGTGCCCGGCCCGATGACGATATCGACGCCGGGCTGAATGTCCGGATTGCCGGCCTTGCCGATGGCGGCGATGCGGCCGTCCCTGATGCCGATATCGGCCTTGTAGATGCCCGAATGATCGACGATCAGGGCGTTGGTGATGACGGTATCCATCGCACCCTGGGCGCGTGTCGCCTGGCTCTGTCCCATGCCGTCGCGGATCACCTTGCCGCCGCCGAATTTGACTTCCTCGCCATAGACGGTCTTGTCGTGTTCGACTTCGATAATCAGGTCGGTATCGGCCAGGCGGATCCGGTCGCCGGTGGTCGGGCCGAACATGTTGGCATAGGCGGCGCGGTCGATTGAATAGGCCATCGCGCTATTCCTCCAGCTTGCCGTGAACCAGGGCGTTGAAGCCCTTGACGATGCGGTTGCCGCGATAGGCGATAAGCGGCACGTCGCGGGTCTGGCCCGGCTCGAAGCGCAGGGCCGTGCCCGATGGAATGTCGAGCCGGAACCCCCGCGCCGCCGCGCGGTCGAAATCAAGCGCTGCGTTGACTTCGAAGAAATGATAATGCGATCCGACCTGGACCGGGCGGTCGCCGGTGTTGGCGACATTGAGGGTCAGGGTCTGGCAGCCTTCGTTCAGAACGATATCGCCGGACGCGGGGAATATTTCACCGGGAATCATCGACGCCTCCTTCAGCGGATCGGTTGATGGACGGTAACCAGCTTGGTCCCGTCGGGAAATGTGGCTTCGACCTGGACATCGGCCAGCATCTCGGCGATGCCATCCATGACCTGCGCGCGGCTGATGACCGTAGCGCCGCTGCGCATCAGTTCGGCGACCGATTTGCCGTCGCGGGCGCCCTCGACCACGAAGTCGGAAATCAAGGCGATGGCTTCCGGGTAGTTCAGCTTGACCCCGCGCACCAGCCGCTTGCGCGCCACTTCGGCCGCCATCGCGATCAGCAGCTTATCTTTTTCTCTTGGCGTTAAATGCACATGCTTCTCCTAAATATGCCACAGCCGGGGCAAGGCGGCGGGCAATCCTGCCGCCGCCTGCCGGAACCCGGCCCAGAATTCACCAAATGCATGGCGCAACGATTGCGAGTCCGCCGCCATGAAGCGCACTACCAGAATATCATTGACCAGTGTGGCGCCGACCCGCACCGACGCTGGCGCGGTGTCCAGAAGGTCGCGCGCGGTGGCCAGGAATTCGCCGGCATCGTCGGCGACATAGACCGCCGTCGCCAATGCGCTGGCCCCGGCCAGCCCCGCCGGATGGGCGACGATGTCGGCGATGTCGCCGTCCAGGCAGAAGCTATCGGCCCATAACAACCGCCCGTCGCGGCGGACCGACCAGTCGTCGCGCAGCAAGCCGTGGCACAAGGTCTCGCCCATCGCGGCCCGGCCCAGTACGGTCATCTCGCCGGCCAGAAGGCGGCCGCCGGGAGTGATTTCGGCGACGGTGCGGCGGATCAGCCGGGCGCCGTCGAACATAATGGTTTCCTGCGGCAGCCATTCCAGCCAGGCCCCGGATGCGGCCCGCAGCGACACCATTATCTGGCAGGTGGCACCGGTGGAGCGGTAGATTTTTTCGGCTGCCTGCGGATAGCACAGCACGGCGGCGTCTTCATCGGCCTGGGCGGTGAGTTCCAGGACATCGCCGCCGACCAGCCCGCCCGACGTGGTGACGAAGGCGGCGGCGGGGATTTCACCGCGCGGCGGGGTTGGAAACAACACCCGGACCGGGTCGCTTTGGTATAGATCGCGCAACCGGGTAACGCCGTTTGCATCGACGCCATAAATCACCCGCCCGGCGCCGTGGGCGGTGTTGGCGAGACGCGGCTCAGACAGTGAGATAGCGGCGGACATCGTCCTCGACCATTTCCTCGCGGGTTCCCTGCAACACTATTTCGCCCCGGTCCATGACCAGGAAGCTGTCGGCCAGGTCGCGGGCGAACTCAAAATATTGTTCGACCAGCACGATAGCCATATCGCCGCGTTGTCCCAAGAGCCGAATGATCTTCTCGATATCCTTGATGATGCTGGGCTGGATGCCCTCGGTGGGCTCGTCCAGGACCAGCAGTTGCGGCCGGGTGACAAGGGCGCGGGCGATGGCCAGTTGCTGCTGCTGGCCGCCGGACAGATCGCCGCCACGGCGTTTGAGCATGTCGCCCAAAACCGGGAACAGCTGGAAAATCTCGTCCGGGATGTTGCGCTTGGCGCGGGGCAGGGCGGCATAGCCGGTCTGTAGATTTTCATGCACCGTCAACAGCGGAAATATCTCGCGGCCCTGCGGCACGAAGGCGATGCCAAGCGATGCCCGCTCATGCGGGGCCACATCGGTGATGTCGGCGCCGTCCCAACTGATCGTGCCGGCGCGGACCGCCTGTTGCCCGCATATGGCGCGGATCAAGCTGGTCTTGCCGACCCCGTTGCGGCCCATGATGCAGGTCACCTGGCCCCGTTCAGCCCGCATATTGACCGACCGCAGCGCCTGCGATGCGCCGTAATACAGATCGATGTTTTCGACAATCAGCAAGTCTCAGCGCCCCAGATAGCTTTCGATGACCCGTTCGTCGGCCTGCATCGCGTCCAGCGACCCTTCGGCGAGGACCGACCCTTCGTTGAGCACGGTTACCCGGCAGCCCAGCGCGCGGATGAACGACATGTCGTGTTCCACCACAATCACCGAGTGGTCGCCGGCGATCCGTTTCAGCATCTCGGCGGTTTGCATGGTTTCGGCGTCGGTCATGCCCGCCGCCGGCTCATCGACCAGCAGCAGGTCCGGTTCCTGCATCAGCAACATGCCGATTTCCAGCCACTGTTTTTGACCATGCGATAAATCGCCGGCCTGCTTGGCGCGGTCGCCGGTCAGGCGGATGGTTTCCAGCACTTCGTCGATGCGCTGGGCCTGAACGCTGGTCAAGGTGAAGAACAGCGACTGAAAGACCCGGCGGTTGCCGGCCAGCGCCAGTTCCAGATTCTCGAAGACGCTCTGGGATTCGAATACGGTGGGTTTTTGAAATTTTCGCCCGATGCCCAGATTGGCGATATGCGCCTCGTCCAGCTTGGTCAGATCGGTGCCGCCATTGAAGATGACATCACCGCTGTCGGGCCTGGTCTTGCCGGTGACCACGTCCATCATCGTCGTTTTGCCCGCCCCGTTGGGGCCGATGATCGCGCGCAACTCGCCCACTTCGACATAGAAACTCAAATTATTCAATGCCTTGAACCCGTCGAAACTCACCGATACCCCGTCGAGGTACAGGATCGTGTCACGTCTGCTGGGCGATGCGTGCAGGTTCACGATTTTTGTCCCCGCCGCTTGCCGGTGCCGAACGCGGGCAGGGTGCCGACGATGCCCTTGGGCAGGAAGATGGTCGATGCGATGAACAGAGCGCCCAGCGCGAACAGCCAGGCATCGGGCATCGCGCCGGTCAGATAGGTCTTGGCGTAATTGACCAGAATGGCGCCCAGCACCGCGCCGTACAGCGACCCACGGCCGCCGATGGCGACCCAGATGACGATCTCGATGCTGACCGCCGGGGCGAATTCGGATGGATTGATGATCCCGACCTGGGGCACATAGAGCGCCCCGGCGATGCCGGCCAGCATGGCCGACACCACGAACACGAACAGCTTGTAATATTCGGCCCGGTAGCCAAGAAAGCGGGTCCGGCTTTCGGCGTCCCGGATCGCGATCAGCACCCGGCCCAGGCGGCTGGAGACGATCAGCTTGCACATGATATAGCCACCGGCGACCGCCAGGGCGCTGAGGCTGAACAGGACCGCGCGGGTGTTCTGGGCCTGGATGTTGAAGCCGAGGATTTCCTTGAAGTCGGTCAGCCCGTTATTGCCGCCAAAACCCATATCGTTGCGGAAGAAGGCGAGCAACAGGGCGTAGGTCATGGCCTGGGTAATGATCGACAGATAGACGCCGGTAACCCGGCTGCGGAAGGCGAACCAGCCGAACACCAGGGCCAGGGCGCCCGGCACCGCCACGACCATCACCAGCGCAAACGGAAAGGCATCGAAGCCATGCCAGTACCAGGGCAGTTCGGTCCAGTTCAGGAACACCATGAAGTCCGGCAGTTCGGCATTGCCATAGACGCCCCGGTCGCCGATCTGGCGCATCAGATACATGCCCATCGCGTAGCCGCCCAGCGCGAAAAACGCGCCGTGCCCCAGCGACAGAATTCCGGCATAGCCCCAGATCAGATCGACGCTGAGCGCCAGCAATGCGAAGGCCAGATACTTGCCCATCAGGGTGACGATGTAGGTCGGGACATGCAGGAACGACCCTTCCGGCAAGAGCAGGTTCGACGCCGGCACCAGGATCGCGGCGGCCAGCAGAAGGCCGAGCAGGACGCGGCCGCCGGTTTCGGCCAGGACGATGGACAGGAAATTACGTTTCGGCGCCATGGTCTAGCTTTCCACCGCGCGGCCCTTGAGCGCGAACAGACCGCGCGGGCGTTTCTGGATGAACAGGATGATGCCGACCAGCACCAGTATCTTGGCCAGCACCGCGCCGACCTGCGGTTCAAGGAACTTGTTGAGGATGCCGAGCGAGAACGCCCCGACCAGCGTGCCCCACAGATTGCCGACGCCGCCGAACACCACGACCATGAAGCTGTCGATGATGTAGGCTTGTCCCAGATTGGGCGAAACATTGTCGATCTGGCTGAGCGCCACCCCCGCCACGCCGGCGATGCCGGCCCCCAGCCCGAAGGTCATGGCGTCCACCCAGCCGGTGCGGATGCCCATTGATGAGGCCATGGCGCGGTTCTGGGTCACCGCCCGCATTTGCAGGCCGAAAGTGGTTTTTCGCAGCACGATGGCAATGCCGGCGACGACCAGCAGCGCAAAGACGATGATGGTGATCCGGTTATAGGTCAGCACCAGCCCGGATGCGCTCTCGTACGCGCCGGACATCCAGCTTGGCGTACTGACATCCTGGTTGGTCGGGCCGAAGAAGCTGCGGACCAGTTGTTGCAGGATCAGCGAGATGCCCCAGGTGGCGAGCAAAGTTTCCAGCGGGCGGCCATAGAGGTGGCGGATGACGCCCCGTTCGATGGCCACGCCGAACGCCCCGGCAACCAGGAACGCGGCGGGCACCGCAACGAACAAGGAATAATCGAAGGCGTCCGGAATCCAGGCCCGGAACGCTTCCTGCACCATGAAGGTGGTATAGGCGCCGATCATCACCAGCTCGCCGTGCGCCATGTTGATGACCCCCATCACCCCGAAGGTGATGGCCAGGCCGACGGCGGCGAGCAGCAGCACCGATCCCAGCGACACCCCCTGGAAGATTAGCTCCACGGTTTGCCAGAGGGCCAGGCGATCCTCGATTTCGATCAGCGCCTTGGCCGCCTTGCCGGCCAAAGGGTCGCCCGGTATGGCGGCGATCCGGCCCAGCAATCCGCGCAATTCGGGGTCGGTAAATTCAATCAAAGAGGCGAGCGCCGCCTCGCGCATCGTCAGGTCTTTTGAAGCGCTAACCGTCACTGCCGCCAGGGCGCGTTCCATGCGTTGCCTGACCGCGTCGTCGGATTCGCGCGCCAGGGCCGCTTCGATCAATTGAATGCTTTTGGCCGAGGTCGAACGGAACAGGGCGTTGGCGGCCGCGATCCGCCTGGCCGGGTCCTTGTGCAGAAGGGTAAGCGCGCCCAGGACGCCGCGGATGACGCCGCGCATTCGGTTGTTCACGCGGAATTTTTTGAGGGCTTTCTTGACCGCCTGGCCGATTTTCGCGCCGCTGACCGCGTCGGTCAGGAAATAAACCCGGCCTTTTTTCTCGACAATCACGATTTTCTTGTCGGCCTTGCGGGTAAACAGCTTGCCGGCCATCAGGGCTTCGAGAACGGGTGCTGCGCGTTCATCGCCGCCGGCGCCCAGCGCCCGGACCGCTGCGATCCGGGCCTTGAAACTCTTGCCGCCCAGGGCGGCGATGCCCTGTTCCAGCGACGCGGCGGTTGCCTGGTTTGCCAGGATCGCGCCAAACAACAGGAGGACCGCTCCCAGGATACCTCCTAATTTTGACATGTGTTTCCTTCGAATAAGCGCAATGAACGTTCGGTGACGCGATCGGGAACCGGGGGCCGGCGCATGACGCCGGAACCCGCATCCCTTCCGCTTACTTGGACAGCGTAGCGAATTTCGGCTTTTCGCAGTTTCCGCAGACCCACGGATAGGTCCAGTCGGCGGTCAGCTTGGCGCTTTCCGGCAGGAAGTCGGACCAGGCGTCGCCCTTGACCAGGCCATCGGTGCTCCAGACGGTCTCGAACTGGCCGTCGGCCTGAATCTCGCCGATCAGTACCGGCTTGGACAAATGATGGTTGGTGTTCATCACCGCAATGCCGCCAGTCAGGTTCTTGACCTTCTGGCCGTACATCGCCTGGCGCACGGCATCGACGTCGGTAGTGCCGGCCTGCTGGACCGCCTGCACCCACATACTGAAGCCGATATAATGGGCTTCCATCGGGTCGTTGGTCACCCGCTTGTCATCCTTGATGAAGGTCTTCCACTGCTTGATGAAGGCCTCGTTTTCGGGCGATTCGACGCTCATGAAGTAGTTCCAGGCAGCCAGATGGCCGACCAGCGGGCGGGTGTCCAGACCGGCCAGCTCTTCCTCGCCGACCGAAAAGGCGATGACCGGGATGTCCTCGGCCTTGACGCCCTGATTGCCCAGTTCCTTGTAGAACGGCACGTTGGCGTCGCCATTGATGGTCGAGACCACGGCGGTTTTCTTGCCGGCCGAACCGAACTTCTTGACGTCGGCGACGATGGTCTGCCAGTCGGAATGACCGAACGGCGTGTAGTTGACCATGATGTCCTCGGCCGCGATGCCCTTGGACTTCAGATAGGAGACAAGGATCTTGTTGGTCGTGCGCGGATAGACGTAATCGGTGCCAAGAAGAACAAAGCGTTTGACCGAACCGCCTTCCTCGCTCAACAGGTAATCGACCGCCGGGATCGCCTGCTGGTTTGGTGCAGCACCGGTATAGAAGACGTTGCGCGAGCTTTCCTCGCCTTCATATTGCACCGGGTAGAACAACAAGCCGTTCAGTTCCTCGATTACCGGCAGGATCGATTTGCGCGAGACCGATGTCCAGGCGCCGAAGATCACGTCGACCTTGTCTTTCTCGATCAACTCGCGGGCTTTTTCCGCGAAAAGCGGCCAGTTGGACGCCGGATCGACGACCTTTGCTTCGAGCTTCCTGCCCAGCAGACCGCCCTTTTTGTTCTGTTCTGCGATCAGCATCAGCATGGTGTCCTTCAGCGTGGTCTCGCTGATGGCCATGGTGCCGGACAGGGAATGCAGAACGCCGATCTTGATGGTTTCGGCGGCTTGGGCCAGACCGGCCGCCGCCACGGTGGCCGACACGATGCCGGCGCCGATTAGAGTACGGAGAGTATTTTTCATGACCTGTAGAAGCTCCCTTGAGAGGTTGTTGTTGCACCGAAGCTAAACAGAGCAAGGAGCGTGCCAGAAAATAGGGTTTATAAAAAATGCTTATTATCAATTAGTTACGATTATTTTTCCAGAAATGGCGCTGGACAATGCGTTGAATCCAAATAAATAAGGATAATTTTTAGGCAAAAAAAATAAATGGCTTATTTATGTGCAATTACTGAAAACTGATTGTTGGGCTTGACGGTTCCCGGTATGCGGTGCATCAAAAACCTGCGGGATTTGCAACCGTATCTTCCGGGCCGGGTTGTTGTTACACCACATCGCAATTCCGGGGCCCCGGGAGCGAGCGATCGCGCCTGGGGCATTCAGCACCGGGCGGGTTGTGCAGGAAGAGGGAGCCGCGATGGCCTTGTCGATTGACCGATTGCACGACGATTTCGGCGCCGAAGTTTCCGGCGCCGATCTGACCAGGCCGATTGACGATGCGGTGTTCAGCGCGATCCGCGACGCCTTCGACGAATATTCGGTGCTGGTGTTCCGCGATCAGGATTTCGACGATGAATCCCAGATCGCGTTCAGTCGGCATTTCGGTCCGCTGGAGATGACCGTCGATAGCAATGTGGGCGGCGGCACCCCGATCGCCGACATCTCCAATGTCGATCCGCTAACCGACCTGATCATTCCGGTCGATGGCTGGCTGTCGCGCTACAATTCCGGCAACGAGATGTGGCACACCGACAGTTCGTTCAAGGAAGTGCCGGCGCTGGCGTCGCTGCTGTCGGGCCGCGAAGTCCCGCCAGAGGGCGCCCAGGCCCAGTTCGCCAGCATGCGCATCGCCTATGGCAACCTTTCGCAACCGGAGCAGGACCGGCTGGAAGACCTGGTCGCGGTGCATGACTTCGCCTATTCGCGCGGTCTGGTCGATCCGGAATTGCTGGATGAAGACCAGAAAATTTCGACGCCGCCGGTGCGCCACGCCGTTGTCCGCACCAATCCGGCGAATGGCCGCAAGGGGTTCTATTCGGGTGCGCACGCCTCGCATATTGTCGGCTGGCCGGTCGAGAAGGGGCGGGCGCTGCTGAAGGATCTGGTGGCCCGCGCCGCCGCTCCGGACCGGGTCTATACCCACCAATGGCGGCCGCTCGATCTGGTGATCTGGGATAACCGCTGCATCCTGCATCGCGGCCTGCCCTGGGACAAGGCGCGCTATCGCCGGATCATGCACCGCACCACGGTCGCCGGCGACGAGCCGGCGGTCTGAGCGCAACCGTCACTGCGCTGTATTCGAATGGCGGTGTATTTCGTTCAACCGCCAATCGGCGTCGTCGCGCATCTAGCTGGTCCGGTTGGCGTTGACATTGGCCCGCGGCCCGGCGACGCGGATATCGCCATGCATTGCCTTCAGGCCGTCCAGTATGTCCATCATGCCGTCACGCGGCCGGCGGCGGCGCGCTCGACCGTGTTGATTTCGTCGGAAACCGTGGTGCGGCGCAGGTCGCGCCGCACTGTGTTGTCATCGTAAGCGCAGGCGCGGTGCATGGTGCAGCGGTTGTCCCAGACGATCAGGTCGCCTTTGCGCCACCGGTGCCGGTAGACGAATTCGGGCCGGGTCGCGAAGGCGATCAATTCCTCGATCAGGCCGCGGCCTTTTTCCACCGGCCAGCCGACGACGTGCGAGGCGTGCGACGCGATATACAGCGCCTTGCGGCCGGTGGCCGGGTGAACGCGGACCAAAACCTGGTTGACCGGTGGCAATTCCTTGCGCGCGGTGTCGGAAAAATCGGTAAACCCCATCATTTCGCGCGACCGGTAAATGCTGTGCTCGACGATCAGGCCGTCGACCTCACGCTGGCGGGATTGGGGCAATGCGTCATAGGCGGCGCGCATATCGGCGAACTCGGTGTCGCCGCCGCTCGCCGGTATCTCTTGCGCCGACAAAAGCGAACAGCGCGCCGGGATGTGCTTGAAAGTGTTGTCGGTGTGCCACAGCTGGTTGGCCCGGCCATGATGGCGGCGCTGGTCGTCCGGCGTCAGCAACGCGCCCTTATGATCGAGATTGGAAATATCGGCCATTTCCGCGCGCAAGCGCGGCCGTACGTCGCGCCAGCCGTATTTGGTCGCGGTGAAGACCGGCCCGAAGAATTCGCTGAAGGCGACATGCTGTTCGCCGGTCACGAATTGATCGCGGAACAGCAGCACCGCGTGTTGGTTAAACGCCGCCTCGATGCGCGCGAACAGCGCCGCCGTCATCGGTTGGGTCAGATCGACGCCGCCGATTTCGGCAAAGAACAAAGGATGGCGCGGTGTTGCCGAAAAATTCATGGCATAGCCGGCGTGCCGCGCAAGCAGGCTCGGCGCACGGCTTGCCTGGTGGGCGCATCGAATGGCCTGGACAGATCGAGCCCGATCATTTCCGCCGCCATCGGATCGCTGAGCGGTAAACGCTGGAACCCGGTATCCGGTGACGCGGAATGCTGCATGATGTCGCTGCCCGTTTACTGAATTGCGCTAATCTAACGTATCGTAACAGCCCGTTGAAAAAGTCACCATTGGCCTGGTTTCACTCCACAGCGATCCATATGGCGGCGAAGGCGGTTTTGCCCTCCTGAGAGACGATGAGGAGGATCTGAGCGACCAGGATAGTTCC
>Ga0066376_10001021_pt1 | contig 27108 bp, 20 predicted proteins | sample Knorr_S15_td_Bot_FD_77009 | JGI IMG/M metagenome (GOLD analysis project Ga0066376, IMG submission 77009) | Marine microbial communities from Southern Atlantic Ocean transect - Knorr_S15_td_Bottom_ad_5009_LV_A | ecosystem: Environmental > Aquatic > Marine > Oceanic | place: Southern Atlantic... | reverse complement strand
TCGTGCGCGGGCCCGGCCGGCGGGCGACCTGGCCGGGGGTCTGGGCGAAGGTGGCGCGGCGCTCCTTGACGATGCGGTGGGGCGGCAGGGCCAAAGACCCGATATCGAGAGCCTTGGCGACATCCGCCCACAGCAGCGCGGCGAGTTTATCGGCCGGTTCATCGAGCAGGGCGTCGGCCGCGCTGACCGTCACCGAGACCACGTCGCCGCGCAGAAAAATCCATTGGGCGAGGCCGCCGATCACCCCCAACAGGGGCGAGCCGCCGGGCAGTGAATGGGCGTGATCGAGCCGGTAATGGGCGTTGACGATGGCGCGGGTCTGCTCGGGCGCGACCAGGCCGGGCAACAGCTCCACGGCGCGCGCCGGGGGCACCGCGAGGACCACGCCGTCGCCCGCCTCCAGGGCCACCCGGTGGCCGCCGAAATCGAGCCCGGTGACGCGGCCAGCGGCGAATTGCAGGGCCCGCAGCCGCGTCCCGAAGCGGATCACGAAGCCCGCGCTGCCGAGCCAATCGACCGCTGGATCGACGAGGCTCGCCGACAGCCCGTCGCGGGTGACGAATGCACGGCAGGCCTCGGCGCCGCGGCCGAAGGTGAGGTCGATCACCGGCCACATGAGCCGCGCCGACGCGGCCTCGGCCTCGGTATTGAGCACCGCGACAATGAGCGGTTCCCAGAAGCGCTTGAAGAACAGCGCGCCCGTATCGCAGACATCGGCCACGGTGGCGTCGGCGGCGGCGCGCTTGAAGTTCAGGGCGGAGAAATAATCGGCCAGGCGGCTGCCGGGAACCCGGCGGCCCGGCGCCAGCAGCCACCAGGGCAGCCTGCCGGCGTTGGGCCGCAGGGTCCAGCGCTTGCCCGAGGTCAGCTCCACATAGGGAAATATGACCTCGGGCGCGCTGGCCAACCGATGCTTCGCGCCGATCACGTCGAGATAATCCATCAAGGCGTGGTTGGCGCCGAGCATCAGGTGATTGCCGTTGTCGATCCGGCGTTCCAGGGCGGGCTCGTAATAGGATCGGCAGCGGCCGCCGGCCTGGGGCGCCGACTCGTACAGGGCGACCCGCCGCCCGCGGCGCGCCAGAGCCACCGCCGAGGACAGCCCGGCAAGCCCGGCGCCGATGATATGAACCGTGGTCATGGCGGCCATGTTATACCAAGCGGCAATGATGCAAATCGGGGAAGTTCAAACCATGGACTATTACGGCATCCATACCGCCCTCTGCACACCGTTCAGGGGCAAGGCCTCGGCGGTCGATCACCGGCGCCTGGCTGCGCTGGTCAACGACCAGATCGGATGCGGCCTCCACGGCCTGGTAACCTGCGGCTCGACCGGCGAATTCCCGGCCCTGAGCAACGAGGAGCGCCTCGCGGTGAGCGCCACCGTCTGCCGGGCGGCGCGCGGCCGCGTGCCGGTCACCGTCGGCGTCGGCGCCATGAGCACCGTCGAGGCGGTCGGCCTCGCCCGCCACGCACGGAAGGTCGGCGCCGACGCCGTCATGCTGGTCGGCCCCTATTATGAGCAGCCCAGCGAGGACGAGCTCAGCGATTATGTGGAAGCCGTCGCCGGCGACGGCGGCCTGCCGGTGCTGCTGTACAACAATCCGGCGGGCACGGGATACAGCCTGTCGACCGGGTTCATCGCCAAGCTGGCGCGCATTCCCGGCGTCGTCGCCATCAAGGACACCACCCACCAGGCGGCCCGCATGGAGGAGCTGCGCCATCTCTGCGGCAACCGCATCCAGCTGCTCGGCGGCCAGGACACCTTGCAGTTCGTCGGCCTGGTGGCCGGCGCGCGGGCGGCCATCTGGGGGGCGCCCAACGCCGTGCCGGGGGCCTGCGTCGAGCTCTTTGAACGCATCACGGTGCGCGGCGACGTGGCCGGCGGGCGGGCCTTGTGGGACAGGCTCTACCCGGTCAACCGGTTCCTCGAGGCCGAGGGCTATGTCGCCGCGGTCAAGGCGGGCGCGGATATTCGCGGCCTCCATCTCGGCGATCCCCGGCTGCCGATCAAGCCGTTGGCGGCGGCGGCCCGGACCCGTCTCGCCAAGCTGATGGCGAGGCTCGAGAAAGCGATGTGACCGCGGCACGGTATATACCGGCTGGACAGGATCGCCAACTTACCCGACTATCGTGGCCGGAAAGTAGCTAAATTATGCTGTTGCCGAGAGAAGAGGGGCGCGCGACGTATGATCGTCTTCATCGCCAACCGTTTGGTCCTGATGGCCTTGACCATGGTGATCTCGTCGTTTCTGGTGTTCGGCATCATGGAATTCTCGCCGGGCAACGTCGCCAGCAAGACCCTGGGGCCATACGCGTCCGACGAATCCAAGAAGGTCTTGTTCGAGAAACTCCAACTCGGCGATCCCCTGCTGGTGCGTTACGGGCGTTGGGCCGGGGTGCTGACCGGCTTGATCGAGGACCCCCTGGCGGACCCGGCGCTCGATCTCGGCTTCGATGACCCGCGCGGCCACCAGTATTTCGGCAATTTCGGCTATTCGACCCTGTTCAAGGCGCCGGTCAACGACGTGCTGTGGGACCGGCTGGGCAACACCGCCATTCTCGCCGGCATCGCCTTCGCCCTGATCATCCCGTTGTCCCTGGTCTTCGGCGTGCTCTCGGGCATGGCCGAAGGCAGCCTGCTGGATCGCGGGCTTTCCCTGACCGGCATCATCTTCACCTCGATCCCAGAATTCGCCTCGGCGGTGTTCCTGATGGCGATCTTCGTGGTGTGGCTGGGCGTGCTGCCGGGGACCAGCACCCTGAACGTCACGCCCGAATGGCCCTTGGCGACCCATTTCGTACTGCCGGTCATGGTGCTGGTGCTGTATGACTTCGGCTATGTGGCGCGCATGGTGCGGGGCTCCATGGTCGAGGTCATGACCAAACATTACATCCGCACCGCGATTCTCAAGGGCCTGCCCTATCGCGTGGTGATCCTGCGCCACGCCCTGCGCAACGCCATGATCGCCCCCTTCACGGTGATCCTGTTGCAGATCAACTGGCTGATCACCGGGGTCGTGGTTACCGAGGTAATCTTCGCCTATCCCGGCTTCGGCCGCATGCTGCTGGAAGCGGCGTTGTTCGGCGATATTGCCCTGCTCGAAGCGGCTACCGTTGTCGCCCTGACGGTTGCCGTCACCACCCAGGTCATCGGCGACATCGGCTACATGCTGCTGAATCCGCGAATCCGGTTCGTCTAGGGGGCCGGGATCATGGCGGATCAGGCCTCGGGCGGAAAAGGCGCGACGAACGACGTGCTCGCGTGGCTCCTGGATCGGGCCCATGACGCGGATAACCGCATCCTCGAGATGCTGTACTCTGTCGTCCACGGCACCCTGCGCTGGTTCCTGCTGCTGCGCGAATCGCCGGCCGCCATGCTGGGTTTCGTGCTGATCGGCTTCTGGGTGTTCGTCGCCGTCTTCGCGCCATTCCTGACATCCTACGACCCCAACGCCCTCGACTACGCCATGCTCGCCGATCCGACGCCGAAATGGATGCCCTGGGAAGCCCATTGGCTGGGCACCGACGAGCTGGGCCGCGATATCTGGTCGCGGCTGATCTGGGGTTCGCGGACCGTGTTGATGGTCGCACCCATCGCCGTCTTCATGGCTTATCTGGTCGGCTGCACCATGGGCATGCTGGCCGGTTACCTGGGCGGCTGGGTCGATATGCTGATCAGCCGCATTTCCGACATCATCCTGTCGTTCCCGGTGCTCATCCTGTTCATCATCCTGATCACCGCCATCGGCCCGTCGGCGTTGAACATCATTATCGCGGTTACCGTGGCCTCGTCGCCGGGCATCGGCCGTATCGCTCGCGGCATGATCCTCGATCTGCGCAACCACGAATACGTCGACGCCGCCAAGATACGCGGAGAATCCGCTCTCTACATCATGGTCGTCGAGCTGCTGCCCAACGCGCGCGGGCCGCTGATCGTCGATGCCTGCGTCCGCATGGGCTACACCATCATCACCATCGGTGTGCTCGGCTTCCTCGGCCTCGGCCTGCCGCCGCCCGATCCGGATTGGGGCGGCATGGTGGTCAAGGCGAAAGGCTTCATCAGTATCTGGCCGCATATGGCGATCCTGCCCAGCATCGCCATTTCCAGCCTGGTCGTCGGCTTCAATCTGCTGGCCGACGGCCTGCGCGAAATTTCGATGCGCGATTGATCCCCGTGGAACCAAGCGCATGACCGACTCCAGCCACGACGACACCCCGGTCCTCGAAATCACCAACCTGGGGATTTCCTATTTCGTGCGCGCCGGCGAGATCCCCGCCGTGCCCGATTTTTCCCTGACCCTGAGGCGCGGAGAAAGTTTCGGCCTGGTCGGCGAATCGGGCTGCGGGAAATCCACCGTCGCCATGGCGATCATGAATTATCTCGGCAACAACGGCGCCATCACGCGCGGCAGCATCGTCTTCGAAGGCCGCGACATGGCGGACTTCTCGCCCGAGGAGATGCGTCAATTGCGCGGCTCCAAGATCGCCATGGTCTATCAGGAACCCATGAGCGCGCTGAACCCCAGCCTGACGCTCGGCACCCAGCTCAAGGAAGTGCCGATCTACCATGAAGGGGCCAGCGACCGGGAAGCCCATGACCGGGCCATCGAGATTCTCGCCGACGTCAACATGCCCGACCCCGAATCGGTGATGAAGCGCTATCCCCACCAAATCTCGGGCGGACAGCAGCAGCGCGTGGTCATCGCCATGGCCTTCCTCGCCAACCCGTCCCTGCTGCTGCTCGACGAGCCGACCACGGCGCTCGACGTCACCGTCGAGGCGACGGTCATCGACCTGATCGCCAATCTGCGCAAGAAATACAACACCACCCTGATATACATCAGCCACAATCTCGGCCTCATCGTGAAGGTCTGCGACCGTATCGGCGTCATGTATTCCGGCGAGATGATCGAGGAAGGCACCATCCGAGAAGTCTTCAAAAACACCAAACATCCCTATACCTACGGCCTGTTCGATTGCATTCCCTCGCTCAACGCCGACAAGCACACCCGCGGCCTGGCGCCGATCCCGGGCCAGGTGTCCCTGCCCCACGAGCGCCCGCCGGGCTGCGCCTTCGGGCCGCGCTGCCGCTATTTCGAGGCGGGTTCCTGCGACGCCGAGAGAATCGAGATCGAACCGGTCGATGACAGCCCGACCCATCGCGTGCGCTGCATCCGCTGGAATGAAATCGACCATCGGCCGCCACTGCCCGTAACGGATCTGGCCGAGGCCGGCGGGCGGGTTCCGGCCGAGGTCCTGCATGTCGAGGACATGGACAAGTTCTATGAGCAGCGCGACATGTCGTTGTCGTCCTTGATATCCGGTGGATCGATCCGCTACATCAGGGCCAATGAAGGCATCAGCTTCACCGCCCGGCGCGGCCGCACGGTGGCTATCGTCGGCGAATCGGGCTGCGGCAAATCGACCTTCGCCAAGGTTCTCACCGGGCTCGAGACCGCGACCAAGGGCTCGATCCGTTTCAACAACGAGAACATCGCGATGATTCCCATCGAGGATCGCGACCCGGAACTCATCCTCGCCCTGCAGATGGTCTTCCAGAACCCGGACGGCACCCTCAACCCGAGCCACAGCGTCGGCGGCGCCATCGGCCGGGTGATCAAGAAATTCGGCCTGGCGAGCCGCCGCAAGGATGTCGATGCGAAGGTCGCCGAACTTCTCGAAGTGGTGCGCCTGCCGGCCGAATTCGCGCGCCGCAAGCCGCGCCAGCTTTCCGGCGGCCAGAAACAGCGCATCGCCGTGGCCCGGGCCTTCGCCGGCAATCCCGCCATGGTGATCGCCGACGAGCCGGTGTCGGCGCTGGATGTGTCGGTCCAGGCGGCGGTGATCAACCTGTTGATGGACGTGCAGAAGAAATTCAACACCACGCTGCTGTTCATCAGCCATGACTTGAGCGTGGTGCGCTACCTCGCCGACACCGTCGTGGTGATGTATCTCGGCCAGATCATGGAGACCGGGACCGCCGCGGAAATCTTCTCACCCCCCTATCATCCCTATACCGAGGCGCTGCTGTCGGCGATTCCGATCCCCGACCCGGACATCCAGCAGAAACGCGTGCGGCTCGAAGGCGAGATTCCCAGCGTTTTCAATACCCCCAAGGGCTGCCGCTTTTCGACCCGCTGTCCGCGCCATCTCGGCGATATCTGCGACAACCAGCCGCCGCCCGACATCGAGGCCGCGCCCGGCCACCGTATCCGCTGCCATATCCCGATTGAAGAGCTGAAACAGGTCGAGGAAATCTTCCGCAGCGCGGCGCTCGAATAAGGCTTGCCGAAAGTTCCTTATCAGGCGACAACAGCGCTTCGCAGGAACTTGGCCGACAGGAACCCATGAGCGGATATTCGATCTTCAGCCTGCTGCGCAACGCGCTCGATTATCACCAGGGATGGGAGCGCGTCTGGCGCGCGCCCGAGCCTCGGGATTCCTACGACGTGGTCATCATCGGCGGCGGCGGCCATGGCCTGGCGACCGCCTATTATCTGGCCAAGAACCACGGCGTCACCAATGTGGCGGTGATCGAAAAGGGCTGGCTCGGCGGCGGCAACACGGGACGCAACACAACCGTGGTTCGGTCCAACTATCTGTGGGACGAAAGCGCCGCGATCTACGAGAAATCCCTGAAATTATGGGAGGGCCTGTCCCAGGACCTCAACTTCAATGTGATGTTCAGCCAGCGCGGCGTGCTCAACCTCGCCCACAACCAGCATGACCTGCGCGAGTTGTCGCGCCGCACCAACGCCAACCGCCTGAACGGCATCGATTCCGAGACCCTGACGCCGGCGCAAATCAAGGCCTTCTGCCCGATCCTAAATACCGCGCCCAGCGCGCGCTACCCGATCCTCGGCGCCTCCCTGCAACGGCGCGGCGGCACCGCGCGGCACGACGCGGTGGCCTGGGGCTTCGCCCGCGCCGCCGATAAATACGGCGTCGATATCATCCAGAATTGCGAGGTCACCGGCATCCGCCGCAAGGGCGGCCGCGTGGCCGGCGTCGAGACCAGCCGGGGCTTCATCGCCACCAACAAGATCGCATGCGCGACGGCGGGCCATTCCAGCGTCGTCGCGGACATGGTGGGCTTGCGCCTGCCGATCGAGACCCATCCGCTTCAGGCCCTGGTGTCGGAGCCCCTGAAACCGGTGCTCGACTGCGTCGTCATGTCGAACAGCGTCCATGTCTACATCAGCCAATCGGACAAGGGCGAGCTGGTCATGGGGGCCGGGCTCGAGCCGCCGATTTCCTACGCCCAACGCAGCGGCCTGCACACCATCGAGGAGATGATGGCCGCGGTCATCGAGCTCATCCCGATCACCAGCCGCCTGCGCATGATGCGGCAATGGGCGGGCATCGTCGATACCTGTCCCGACGCCAGCCCGATCATCGGCAAGACCCCCATCGAAGGGTTCTACATCAACTGCGGCTGGGGCACCGGCGGCTTCAAGTCGACGCCCGGCGCGGGCTGGGTCTACGCCCATACCATCGCCCATGACGAGCCCCATGAGATCAACGCCCCCTTCACCCTCGAGCGCTTCTCGACAGCCGCCCTGATCGACGAGCACGGCGCCGCCGCCGTGGCCCATTGATATGCTGTTGCTGTCCTGCCCCTGGTGCGGGCCTCGCGACGAGACCGAGTTTTCCTGCGGCGGCGAGGCCCATATCGACCGTCCGGCGAAGCCCGCCGAGTTGAGCGACCGGCAATGGGCCGATTATCTGTTCATGCGCGGCAACTCCAAGGGTCGGCATCTCGAACGCTGGGTCCACGCCCAGGGCTGCCGGCGCTGGTTCAACGTCGAGCGTCATACGGTCAGCCACCACATCACCGCGATCTATGAAATGGGCAAGCCGCCGCCCAAGACCCCCAAGGCCGGGAAATGACGGCCCAGGATTTCCGCCTGGCGACCGGCGGCCGCATCGACCGCGACCTGCCCCTGCGCTTCACCTTCAACGACCGGCCCTATACGGGCTACGCGGGCGATACCCTGGCCTCGGCGCTGCTCGCCAACGGGGTGATGACGGTTGGGCGCGGTTTCAAGTATCACCGGCCGCGCGGCATCTTCAGCGCCGGCGCGGAGGAGCCCAACGCCCTGATCCAACTGGGCTCCGGCGCGCGCAGCGAGCCCAACCTGCGGGCGACGCAAATCGAGCTGTTCGACGGCCTCGAATCGGCCAGCGTCAACTGCTGGCCGAGCCTGGAATTCGACATCGGCGCCGTCAACAGCTTGATTTCGCGGATCATCCCGGCGGGCTTCTATTACAAGACCTTCATGTGGCCGGCGCGGCTGTGGATGACTTACGAACACATCATCCGCCATGCCGCCGGCCTCGGCCGGGCGCCGAAGCGCGCCGATCCCGACCGTTACGATCATCGTCACGCCCATTGCGACATCCTGATCGCCGGCGCCGGCCCGGCCGGAATCGCCGCCGCCCTGGCCTCGGGGCGCGCCGGCGCGCGGGTCATCCTGGCCGACGAACAGAACGAAATGGGCGGCGCCCTGCTCGGCCAGGCCGGCGACATCGACGGAACGCCGGCCATCGAATGGGTCGAAGCGGCCCTCGAGGAGCTGGCCTCCCTCGAGGACGTGCGCCTGCTGCCCCGGGCCACGGTATTCGGCTATTACGACCATAATTATCTCGGCATCGCCGAGCGGGTGACCGACCATCTCGGCCCCGCCGCCCCCGCCGCGCTGCCCCGCCAGTGCCTGTGGAAGATTCGCGCACATCAAGTCGTGTTGGCGACCGGCGCCCATGAACGCCCCCTGGTGTTCGCCGACAACGACCGGCCCGGCGTCATGCTGGCGTCGGCGGCGCGAACCTACGTCAACCGCTACGCGGTCAAGCCGGGCCGGCGCGCGGTCATCGTCACCAACAATGATTCGGCCTATGAAGCGGCCATCGATCTCGCCGCCGCGGGGCTGCCGGTGGCCGCCATCGCCGATCTCAGGCTGTCGCCCACCGGCCCCCTTGTCGAGCGCGTCGGCGAGCTGGGCATCGAGCTGCTGGCCGGCTGGGCGGTGGTCGATACCCATGGCCGCCGCCGGGTCGAGGCGGTCGATGTGGGCCGTCTCGACGATACCGGCCAATCCATCACCGGCGAGGTGAGGCGCATCGACTGCGATCTGGTCTGCGTGTCGGGCGGCTGGAGCCCGGTGGTCCATCTCATGTCGCAATCGCGGGGGTCGGTTCGTTTCGACGACGACCGCGCCTGCATCGTTCCCGACGAGTCATTTCAGGAGGAGCGCTCGGCGGGGGCCTGCAACGGCGCCCATCACCTCGCCGAATGCCTCGCCCAGGGGTCTCGGGCCGGCGCCGAGGCGGCCAGGCGCGCCGGCTTCGCCAAGGCCAAACCCGCCAAGCCCCCTAAAATCCCGTCCGCGCCCGAGGCGGAATCCACCCCGATCCGCGCGCTGTGGCGGATTCCCGGAGTCGGCGCGCGGGCCCGGGCCGACAAGCATTTCGTCGATCTGCAAAACGACGTCACTGCCGCCGACATCGCCCTGGCCATGCGCGAAGGCTACGATTCGGTGGAGCATGCCAAGCGCTACACCACCACCGGCATGGGCACCGACCAGGGCAAGACCAGCAACGTCAACGCCCTGGCCATCATCGCCGAGATCACCGGCGTCGAGCCCAACGCCGTCGGCGTCACCACCTTCCGCCCGCCCTATACGCCGGTCGGCTACGGCGTGCTGGCGGGGCGCAATGTCGGCGCGCTGTTCGACCCGGTGCGCATGACCGCCATGCATCAGTGGCACGAACAGGCGGGCGCGGTGTTCGAGGACGTCGGCCAATGGAAGCGCCCCTATTATTTCCCGCAAGGCGATGAGACCATGGCCGAGGCGGTCAACCGGGAATGCCTGGCGGTGCGTTACCGCCTCGGCATCATGGACGCCTCGACCCTGGGCAAGATCGACATCCAAGGCCCCGACGCCCGCGAATTCCTCAACCGGATCTACACCAACGCCTGGGACAAGCTGGCCGTCGGGCGCTGCCGCTACGGCCTGATGCTGGGCGATGACGGCATGGTGTTCGACGACGGCGTGACCTCGTGCATGGGCGAGAACCATTTCCTGATGACCACCACCACCGGCGGCGCGCCCCGGGTGATGGCCTGGCTCGAGGAGTGGTCGCAGACCGAATGGCCCAAGCTCAAGGTCTATTTCACCTCGGTGACCACCCATTGGGCGGTGGCCGCCATCCAGGGCCCGCGCGCCCGCGCGCTGCTCGGCGAGCTGTGCGACGACATCGACCTCACCCGCGATGAATTTCCCTTCATGTCGTGGCGCGAAGGCACCGTCGCCGGCATCCCGGCGCGGGTCTTCCGGGTGAGCTTCTCCGGCGAGCTGGCCTATGAGATCAACGTCGCCGCCTCCTATGGCGCGGCCCTGTGGCAGGCGCTGATGACCGCCGGGGCGAAACACCACATCACCCCCTACGGCACCGAGGCGCTGCATGTGCTGCGCGCCGAGAAGGGCTTCATCGTGGTCGGCCACGACACCGACGGCACGGTGACGCCTCACGACCTGGGCATGGACTGGATCGTCTCGAGCAAGAAGATCGACTTCATGGGCAAGCGCGCGCTCAGCCGGCCCGATACCTCGCGCCCCGACCGCAAGCAGCTCGTCGGCCTGCTCACCATCGACCCCGGCGAAGTCCTGCCCGAGGGCGCGCAGATCGTCTCGGAGGTCCGCCCCGAGCCGCCCATGCCGATGATCGGCCATGTCTGCTCGAGCTATTGGAGCGCCTATCTCGACCGCTCAATCGCCATGGCCATGCTGGTCGGCGGCCACGGACGCCACGGCGAGACCGTGACCATCTCCCTGGAGGACAGGATCGTCCAGGCCGTGGTCACCAAGCCGGTGTTCTACGATGAAGACGGGGAGAAGATCCGTGGTTGAAGCCTATCTGCGCCTCGGGGTGCTCGATCACCGCCATCTCGACGCCCGCGCGAGCGACCAGCCGGCGGACGCCGGGGTGTCCCTCTGCGAACGCCGCTTCCGCGCCAAGATCAACCTGCGCGGCAAGCCCCTGAAGAAATTCCTCGACGCTTCGGCCAAGGCGATCAGCCTGAGCCTGCCCAAGACGCCCAACCAGACCACCACCGCCGAGGGGATTACGGCGCTGTGGCTCGGTCCCGACGAATGGCTGGTAACCGGCCCGCCGGACAGCGAGGGCGGCATCGCCGCGCGCCTGCGGGAAGCGCTCAAGGGCCAGCACGCGGCGATCACCGACGTCACCGAGGGCCGCATGGTGATCGGCCTGGCGGGCCGCAACGCCCGCGATATTCTCATGAAGGGCTGCCCGCTCGACCTCCACGCCTCCCAATTCAAGCCCGGCGACTGCGCCCAATCGGCCCTCGCCAAGACGGTGATCATCCTCCATCAGACGACCGATGCGCCGGCCTACGACATCTATGTGGAGCGCAGCATGGCCGATTATCTGTGGCGCTGGCTCGAAGACGCCGCCCTGGAATACGGCCTCGCCGTGACCCAGGGGTGAGCGCGCCGATCCACGGCACGACCGATCCGCGGTTCGCCGCTCTGCGCGACGCCTTCGCGGCCAACTTCGCGGACGGGCTCGATCAGGGGGCGGGTTTCGCCGTGGTCGCCGAGGGGCGGCTGGTGGTCGATCTGTGGGGCGGTCATGGCGACGCCGCCGGCGCCCGGCCCTGGGCGCGCGACAGCCTGGTCAACGTCTGGTCGACCACCAAGGGCGTCGTCGCCCTGGCCACGGCCATGCTGGTGGAGCGCGGCAGGCTCGATTACGAGGCCCCGGTGGCGCGCTATTGGCCGGCCTTCGCGGTCGGCGGTAAGGGCGCCATGACGGTCGGCTGCATGCTGTCCCACCAGGGCGGCCTGCCGGGCTGCGACAGGCCCATGACCCTGGACGACCTCAATGCCGGCCAGCCCTTCGTCGACTGCCTCGCCGCCATGACGCCCCTGTGGCCGCCGGGCGAGGATTGCGTCTATCACGCCCTGACCTTCGGCCACCTCGTCGGCGAGCTGCTGCGCCGCATCGACGGCCGGACCATGGGCGCCTTCATCGCCGAGGAAATCGCCGGCCCGCTCGACGCCGCCTTCTACCTCGGCCTGCCCGAGGCCGAGGACGGCCGCGCCGTAGAGATCATCGCCGGTCCCGGTTCCGACGATACGACCAGCCGGGCGAACCGCAACGCCTATGCGCGGATTAGCTACCGCAACCCGCCGGCCCATCCGGCCATGGCCAACAGCCGCGCCTGGCGCGCCGCCGAGATCGCCGGCGGCAACGGCCAGGGCGAGGCCCGCGGGCTGGCGCGCATCTATGGCGCGGTGGACAGGCTGCTCGGCCCCGAGACCCTGGCGGCGGCCACGGGGATGCGCTTTCGCGGTGTCGAATCCGCCTTCGATTTTCCGATCGCCTTCGCCGCCGGATTCATGCTGAACCTGGACGGCCTGTTCGGGCCAAGCCCGCGCGCCTTCAGCCACAGCGGTTGGGGCGGCTCCTTCGCCTTCGCCGACCCGGACGCGGGGCTCAGCGTGGCCTATGTGATGAATCGCATGCTGGGCTTCGATGACGCGCCCGACCCGCGCCGCACCCGCCTGCTCGACGCCCTCTACGGGGCGCTCGAATAATCACTCAAGAGCGTCGGGCATGCTGTCTTTCTTTTGGGAGATGAAGGCGGTGAGCGCCTCGTCGATGGCCGGGTCGAGGGGCGGCGCCTGGTATTCGGCGAGCATCTTCTTATACAGCGTGTTGGCGCGCCGGGCGGCGTCCTGGGAGCCTTCTTCCTCCCACTGTTCGAGCGAATTGTTGTCGGCGATCGACGAGCGGTAGAAGGCGGTCTGGAAATTCGCCTGGGTATGGGCGCAGCCGAGATAGTGATTGCCCGGCCCGACCTCGCGCACCGCATCCATGGCCTGGCCGTTGACGCTGAGATCGACGCCGCCGGCGAGCGCCTGCATCATGCCGAGCTGGTCGCCGTCCATGACGAATTTCTCATAGGACGAGACCAGCCCGCCTTCGAGCCAGCCCGCCGAATGGAGCATGAAATTTACCCCCGACAGCAGGCCGGGCAGCAGGGTCTGGGCGGACTCGTAGGCGGCCTGGGCGTCGGGCAGCTTGGAGCCGCAGAGCGACCCGCCGGAGCGGAACGGCACGCCCAGGCGGCGGGCCAGCTGGGCGGCGGCGAACAGCACCAGGGTGGGCTCGGGCGTGCCGAAGGTCGGCGCCCCGGATTGCATGGAAATCGATGAGGCAAAGGTGCCGAACACCACCGGCGCGCCGGGCCGGACGGCCTGCGCGAAGGCCATGCCCGACATGGCCTCGGCGAGCAGCTGGGCCAGGGTTCCGGCCACCGTCACCGGGCTCATGGCGCCGGCCAGGATGAACGGCGAGATGACGCAGGCCTGGCCGGCGCGGGCATAGACCTTGAGCGCGCCCAGCATGGTGGCGTCCCATACCATGGGCGAATTGGCGTTGATCAGATTGATCAGCACGCAATTATTGTCGACGAATTCATCGCCGAACAGGAGCTTCGCCAAGGTCACCGAATCCGCGGCGCGCACCGGCGCGGTAACCGAGCCCATGAAGGGTTTGTCGGAATAGCGGATATGGCTGTAGACCATGTCGAGATGGCGTTTGTTGACGGCGATGTCGACCGGCTCGCAGACCGTGCCGCCCGAGTGATGCATCGACGGAGTCATGTAGGCGAGCTTGACGAAATTACGGAAGTCCTCGATGGTCGCATAGCGCCGCCCGCCATCGAGATCGCGCACGAAGGGCGGCCCGTAGACCGGCGCGAAGACCGTGGCGTCGCCGCCGATCTGCACGTTGCGCGCCGGGTTGCGGGCGTGCTGGATGAAGCTCTCGGGCGCCGATCCGATCAGGGAGCGGGCCAGGCCGCGGGGCAGCCGTACGCGCACACCCTGTACATCGGCGCCGGCATCGCGCCAGATCTCCAGGGCCTCCGGGTCGTCGTAGAATTCCATGCCGATTTCCTCGAGGATGATCTCGGCGTTGTTCTCGATGATCTCGAGGCCCTCGTCGCTGAGCACCTCGGTGAGCGGGATGCGCCGCGAAATATAGGGCATCTGGACCAGCGCCGGCCGGCAGCGCGCCTGCCGCCGCGCCGCCCTGCCGCCGCCGCGCAGACTGCCTTGCCTCGACTCTTGTACACCCATGAAACCTACCTCCGTGCTAAACCGAGTGGCAATTTAAACATCCAGGCGCGTTTTTGTATGCATAGAAATAGGGCGGCGACGCGAAACGCGCCACCGCCCTATCGCGGTTTATCCGGGTCTCGGTCAGCCGATCTTGCGGACTACGTCGTCGATATCGCAACGCTTGATGCCGATGTCGGCGAGCAGCCGATCGTCGAGACGGGAAAGCTGGTTGCGAGAGATCGACCGATTACGCCAATTGGCGAAGCTTTTGAGAACGTTCATTGTCTTGCTTCCTGGATGATATCGCCGGCGGCGATAGGTGGTGTGGATGATCAATTAACCTGATTGCGAAATAGGCCTCCCGGCGGCGCATCACAAGCGCCCGATATGCGCGGCAGACATGCCGAAAATGCATGGGTCCGGAAGCACTCTGTTAAGCTGTCAGCCGTCGCCCTCGCCGGCGATCATGGCGAGCCATTCGGCCTCGTCCAGGGTGGTGACGCCGAGGTCGCGCGCCTTGGCCGCCTTGGACCCGGCGCCGCCCCCGGCGACCAGGTAGTCGGTCTTCTTGGAGATCGAGCCCGCCACCTTGGCGCCCAGGCTTTTGGCGCGCGCCTTGGCCTCGGCGCGGGTCATGGCCTCCATGCTGCCGGTAAAGACGATGGTCTTATCGGCGAGCGGTGTCTCCCCCCGGGGCGCTTCGAAGTCCTCGGGCGGCGCCACCTCGGCGAGCGCCGTGACCATGGCGATAGTCTCGGCGTCGGTAAAGAAATCTACCAGGGTTTCGACCATCTTTGGACCGATGCCGTCGACCTCCTTGAGCGCCACATAGGCATCACCTTCACGATCCTGGGCGGCACGCGCGCCCTCTAGGAATTTTTCCCATGTCCCATAGAAACCCGCGAGCAGCCGTGCGGTTGTCTCGCCCACATGGCGGATGCCGAGAGCATGGATGAAGCGTTCCAGGGAAACATGGCGGCGCGCTTCGATGGCCTGGAATAGATTGTTCACCGAGGTTTCCCGCCAGCCGGAACTCTCGAGGATGGCGGCGCGGTGGGCCTCCAGGGAGAAGATGTCGGCGGCTTCCTTGATCAGCCCGGCGCGCCAGAATTCCTCGATCTGCTTCTCGCCCAGGCCCTCGATATCGAAGGCGTCGCGGCTGACGAAATGGCGCAGGCGCTCGACCGCCTGGGCCTCGCAAAGCAGGCCGCCGGTGCAGCGCCACACGGCCTCGCCGTCTTCCCGTTCCGCCGTGCTGCCGCAGACCGGGCATTGTTGCGGGAATATGTATTCTTCCGACTCCCCTGGGCGCCGGCCGAGGATCACCTCGACGACCTGGGGTATGACGTCGCCGGCGCGTTGCACAACCACCGTATCGCCGACACGCACATCCTTGCGCTTGATTTCGTCCTCGTTATGGAGCGTCGCGTTGGAGACCACCACGCCGCCCACGGTGACCGGCTGGAGCCGCGCCACGGGGGTCAGGGCGCCGGTGCGGCCGACCTGGATATCGATGGCGAGAATCCGGGTGCGGGCCTGCTCGGCGGGGAATTTACGGGCGATCGCCCAGCGCGGCGCGCGGGCGACCATGCCGAGGCGGTCCTGCCAGTCGAGCGCATCAACCTTGTAGACCACGCCGTCGATATCGTATGGCAGCTCGGCGCGCGCCGCCGCCAGCTCATCATAGAAGGCGAGCGCCTGATCGACATCGGCGCAGCGGCGGGTCCGCGGATTGATGGTGAAGCCCCAGCGCCTGAACCGTTCCAGCATATCCCAATGGCTGCCGCTCGGCGGCGGCGTGACGTCGCCCCAGGCGTAGGCGAAGAAATGCAGATTGCGCGCAGCCGTGATCTTGCTGTCGAGCAGGCGGAGCGACCCGGCGGCGGCGTTGCGGGGGTTGGCGAAGGGCGGCTCGCCATCGGCCAGACGTTGAACATTGAGTGCCTCAAAATCGCTCTTCGCCATATAGACTTCACCGCGCACTTCGAGCAGATCGGGCAGGTCATCGCCGCTCAACCGCAAGGGGAGATCGCGCAGGGTGCGCAGATTGACGGTGATATCCTCGCCGATTCTGCCGTCGCCGCGAGTCGCCCCTTGGATGAATTGGCCGGACTCGTAGCGCAGGGACGCCGACAGGCCGTCGATCTTGGGTTCGGCCACCAGATCGACGGTGAGATCGTCGCCGAGGCCGAGGAAACGGCGCACCCGCACCACGAACTCGCGTATCTCATCCTCCTCGAAGGCGTTGCCCAGGGACAGCATGGGGCGGCCGTGGGTGACCTTGTCGAAGGCCTCGGACGGCGCCGCTCCGACCCGGTGGGACGGGCTGTCGGCGCGCATGAGATCGGGGAATCGGGTCTCGATGGCGTGGTTGCGCCGGCCCAGGGCGTCATAGTCGCCATCGCTGATTTCGGGCCTGTCGTCGTGGTGGTAAAGGCGGTCGTGACGGGCAATCTCGGCCGCCAGGCGCTCCAGCTCGGCCGCCGCCTGCTCGCGTGTCAGCGCAGCGATGCCGGTCATGCGCCGATCAGGCTGTCGGCGGCGGCGCGGGCGGCATCGGTGACCTTCGCCCCGGCCAGCATACGCGCCACCTCCTCGCGGCGGGCATCGGCGGCCAGCACCTCGACCCTGGTCACAACCTGGCCGCCCGCGTCCCCCTTGACCACCCGGAAATGGTGATCGGCGCGCGCCGCGACCTGAGGTGAATGGGTCACCACCAGCACCTGGAGCGATTGGCCGAGCCGCGCCAGCCGCTCTCCGACGGCGGCGGCGACGGCGCCGCCGATGCCGCTGTCGACCTCATCGAAGACCAGAGTCGGGGCCGATCCGGAGCGGGTGAGAACCACCTTGAGGGCCAGCATCAGCCGTGACAATTCGCCGCCCGAGGCAATGCGTGCGATCGGCCCGGGCCGGTCGCCGGGGTTGGTGGCGACCTCGAAGCGCACACGCTCGGCGCCGGCGGCGGTCCAATCGTCCTCGGCCAGGGCCTCGATCCGGGTGGCGAAGACCACTTGGCCGAGCTTGAGATGGGGCAGCTCCTCCATCATCTGGCGGTCGAGTTCACGGGCCGCGATGAGACGCTTGGCGGACAACGAGCGGGCCTGCTTGACGAACCGGCGGCGGGCCGTCTCGGCCTGTTTCATCAGCTCGGCGACGGCACCGCCGCCGTCTTCGATAGAGGCCAGCCTGGCGGCGAAGTCGTCGCGCAGGGCAGCCAGGGAATCGGGGTCCGTCTTATGCTTCCGGGCGGCCGCGCGCAGGGCGAACAGGCGCTGTTCGGCGGCCTCGAGGCGGTCCGGATCGGGGGCCAAATCACGCGCCGCCGCATCCAGGGCGATCATCGCCTCGGCGGTCTCGATCAGCGCCCGTTCGAGCGCTTCGACGACCTCGTCGAGGGCGCCGGGCGCCCGCTCGGCGGTACGCAGGACCAGGCGCTGGGCGGCGCCGATACGGTCATCGACGGCGCGCCCCTCGGTGAGCTCATGGCGCGCATCCGCCAGCGCCTGGCTAAGCTTTTCTCCCTGCATGAGGATATTGCGTCGGGCGTCGAGGTCGGCCTCCTCGCCGGGCATGGCGGCGAGATCGTCGAGTTCGGCGAGCATGTGGCGGAGATAATCCTCATCGCGCCGGGCCTCGGCCAGCGCCGCCTCGGCCTCGGCCAGCGCCCGCGCCGCCGCGCGCCAATGCGCGAAACCCTCCGCCACCCTATCCGCCAGATCCGCAAGGCCGCCGAAATCGTCGAGCAGGGCGCCATGGGTGGCAATATTCAGCAGGCCCCGCTGGCCGGCCTGTCCCTGGATTTCGACCAGGGCTTCGCCGAGTTCGCGCAGGATCGCGATACCGACCGGCTGGTCATTGACGAAGGCGCGGCCGCGGCCGTCGGCGGCCAACAGCCGGCGCAGCACGAGACGTCCCCCGTCGGCCAGGCCGCGCGCCTCCAGCAGAGCCCAGACCGGATGATCGGCTGTCGGCGCGAAATCGACGGAAATGACGGCCTGGCTCGCGCCGCGGCGCACCAGTGCGCTGTCGCCCCGGGCCCCGAGGGCCAGACCGAGGGCGTCGAGCAGGATGGATTTTCCGGCGCCGGTCTCGCCGGTCAGCGCGCACAACCCGCCCTCGATAGCCAGCTCGAGGCGGTCGATCAGGACCAGGTCGCGAACGGAGAGGCTGACGAGCATGGCGAAGGGCGTGCGGGGCGCCGCTCAGAAGACCGAATTCCAGGCCCGGCTGATCCATGATTCCTGATTCGCCTGGGGCCGCAGGTCGAGGCCGGTGAGAAGCGCGTAGGAATCCTGGTACCACTCGCTGCCCGGGAAATTATAACCCAGCACGGCCGCCGTGGCCTGGGCCTCATCGGTCACGCCAAGCGCCAGATAGGACTCGGTGAGGCGAAGCAGGGCTTCAGGCACATGGCTGGTGGTCTGATATTTATCGATGACGATACGGAAACGGTTGATCGCGGCGATATGCTGGACGTTGTTTTGATAATAGCGGCCGATCTCCATTTCCTTGCCGGCCAGGTGGTCGCGGGTCAGGTTGATCTTGAGGACGGCGTCGCGGGCATAATCGCTGTCGGGAAATCGGCGGACCACCTCGTCCAGGGAGTCGAACGCCAGTTCGGTCATCTTCTGGTCGCGGCCGACATCGGAAATCTGTTCGTAATAGGAGATGGCGACGAGGTAATAGGCGTAATCCACATCGCGATGGCCGGGATGGAGGTTTATGAAACGCTTGGCGACGAGTATGGCCTCATCGTACTGGTTGCTCTGATAATACGAATAGGCGGTCATGATCTGCGCCTTGGTCGCCCATACGGAATAGGGATGTTGGCGCTCGACATCGTCAAAGGCGATCGCCGCCAAGGTGAAATTATTGCTCAGCATGAGGTCCATGGCGTTGTTATAGAGCGTCTCCACCGGTTGCTCGAAATAAGCGACTTCTTCTCTGGCGCAGGCGGACAGCCCGACGATCATGAGGACCCCCGCCGCTAATTGCCGCAAGGAACGTCGAAGACGGTAACTATAATTATGTTGCAAGGGCACGCCAAAACCATTTGATGGAGCCGCAATAAATCCGGCGCCATTATAACATTCGACTGGTCGGAAAGCCTAGAGCATCATCCGTTCAGAAGAATCGCGTTCAGCGATTCAACTGACGGATAAAGATGCTCTATCTGCTTAAAATGTAGAGCAATTTTACCCGAACAAATCGAACCATTCCGGTTCATTCCGTTCGGATATTGCTCTCGGCGGGAAAGCCTCGGCGGATATCGCCCTAGGCGGGGGCGGCGACGGAAGCGGCCTGCCAGCGTTCCGCCGACGCGCCGGCGATACGCTTGTCGTCGAGAACCACGTAGCGCCACGCGCTTTCATCGGCGAACAGGGCTTCAAGCAACAAATGGTTGGTGCTGTGGCCCGAGCGGATGCATTGCACATGACCGAGCATGGGCGCCCCGGCGAGATACAGATCGCCGATACAATCGAGCGCCTTGTGACGCACGAATTCGTCGTGGAAGCGCAGGCCGCCGTCGTTCATGACACCGTCGTCGGACAGCACGACAGCGTTGTCGAGAGACCCGCCGAGAGCCAGGCCGTTCTCGCGCAGCTCATTGATATCGCTGAGGAAACCGAAGGTGCGGGCGCGCGCGAGTTGGCGCTTGAAGACGCCGTCCCCGAGCTCGATGTAACAGGACTGATCGGCGATCACCGGATGCTCGAAGCTGATCTCGAAAGATATCGAAAATCCATCGGCCGGCGACAGGGTAATCGAGCAGTCGCGCTCGGCCACCGAGATGGTCTTGAGAATTTCAATGGCGGTACGCGGGGTCTGCTGCTCGACAATGCCCACGCATTCGGCAAGGAAGACGAACGGCGCCGAGCTACCGTCCATGGCCGGCACTTCGCCGCCGTCGAGCTCGACCAGCAGGTTATCGATGCCGAGGCCGGCGAGGGCCGCCATGAGGTGTTCGATGGTCCCGACCCCGCGGCCATGGCGATTGTCAAGGCTGGTGTTCATCAGGGTATCGCTGACGTTGTCATGGCGCGCCGCGATGGCCTCGCCGTCGAGATCCCGGCGTCGGAAGCGGATGCCGGTTCCCGGCGCGGCGGGCAGCAGAGTCATCTCAATGCGCTTGCCGCCGTGCAGACCGATGCCCGTACAGCTGATAGCGGTCTTCAGCGTTTTTTGCCAAACCACACTCACCGGAAGATACTCATCAGGATTTCTCGTATTCACCCCAGGAATTCTACTCCGGCTCCTGATTCCCGGCGCTTATCCCCGACCGGGTGCTTTTCAATCCTGAGCCTAAAAATTACCATCGACCAAGCGAAACCGAACAACCACATAAACGAGGCCAAACAAATGGATAAAGGAACGCCTCGGGGAATCTTCTAACAAGTTGCCCCGAGACGCTCAAATCACGTTTTATGACCGAATGTTACGCATGACTCTGGAAGGATAACATGCGCTCAGCTTGTCTGCCGGCGGAGGAAGGCGGGGATGTCGAGTACATCTTCCTCGATCTTGGGCAGAGTCAGCCCGACGTCGGGTTTGGCGCCCTCGCTCGATGCCGGTTCGGGCTTCGCCGCGGCCGCCCGCAGCAACGGTTCGGTCTTCACCGCCGCCGGCGCCGGCGGCGGGTCCTTGCGGGCCTTGCCGCTGCCCGTCATCCGTTCGAACAGGCTGAGACCGCGCGACAGTACTTTTTTCATGGGCGGCGTCGCGCCGTTGCTCATGGCCGCCGACGCGAACGGCTCGGCGGTGTTGCCCAGGGTCGATTTCGGCCCGGGCGAGACCGGCAGCGGCGGAATGAAGCCGCGCTCCGGGGCCAAGGCTTCGCCGGCCATTTCGAGGACCGGCGCGGCTTCGGCCGGCGGCGCCGCGACTGCCGTCACCTTGGCGAGTTCCTTGACCAGGTCATCGACCGTCGGCTCCGGCGCCTCGGCGACCGCCTCGGCGGTTTCCCGTGGCGCCAGCTCCGCTTCGGCCTGCCCCGTGAGCATCGCCGATTCGGCGACGATTTCGGCAATGACTTCGACGGCGGCGTCGACCGCGGCTTCCTCGTCGGCCGGGGTCTCCTCCACGGTCTCCACGGTCTCCACGGTCTCGTCGGCCTCGGTGGCCGGCTTCACGGAAACCGCGATGACCGGCCGCGGCTGCGCGTCACTGTCGAGGCCGATGCCGGTAGACACCACCGAGACCCGCATGCGTCCGGCCAATTCCTCGTCGAAGGTCGAACCGAAGATGATGTTGGCCTCGGGGGCGACCTCGTCGCGGATGCGATTGGCGGCCTCGTCGACCTCGAACAGGGTCATGTCGTGACCGCCGGTGATGTTGATCAGCACCCCGCGGGCTCCGGCCATGGATATATCGTCGAGCAGCGGGTTGGAGATCGCCGCCTCGGCGGCTTCGATGGCGCGGTCTTCGCCTTCGGCCTCTCCGGTGCCCATCATCGCCTTACCCATTTCGGCCATAACCGAGCGGACATCGGCGAAATCGAGATTGATCAGCCCCGGCATGACCATCAGGTCGGTGACCCCGCGAACCCCCGAATAGAGCACATCGTCGGCCATCTTGAAGGCGTCGGCGAAGGTGGTCTTCTCGTTGGCCACGCGGAACAGGTTCTGGTTGGGAATGACGATCAGGGTGTCGACAAAGCGTTGCAGCTCATCGAGCCCCTGCTCGGCGATACGCATGCGATGGACGCCCTCGAACTGGAACGGCTTGGTCACCACGCCGACGGTGAGGATGCCCTGCTCGCGCGCCGCGCGGGCCACCACCGGTGCGCCGCCGGTGCCGGTGCCGCCCCCCATTCCGGCGGTGATGAACACCATGTTGCTGCCCTCGAGATGCTCGAGGATCTCGTCGATCGCTTCCTCGGCGGCGGCGCGGCCCACGTCGGGCTGAGACCCGGCGCCGAGTCCCTGGGTGATGTTGACGCCCATTTGGATACGCCGTTCCGACAGGGCCTGCGACAAGGCTTGGGCGTCGGTGTTGGCGACCACGAATTCGACGCCTTCGAGATGGGACGTGATCATGTTGTTGACCGCGTTGCCGCCCGCCCCGCCGACGCCGACAACGGTTATGCGCGGCTTAAGCTGATGAGTCGCCGGCATGCTTAGATTGATAGTCATAATAGCCTCCAGAGTACTTTGGGTTCCGGGGACGCCGGATTGGACCGGCGCTTTGCACGACCGGCGCCCCGACGCCGGCCATTAGAATTGTTAAAAATGTTCATGAAGCCACTGTCCGATTCGGCCCCAACGGCGCTCGCCCGAGACAGCCGCGCCGAGGGGCTGTTTGAACGGCGCGGCGCGGCGCGCCTGGGCGTAGTGCAGCAGCCCGGCGCAGGTTGAATAGGCCGGACCGCCTGTCGCCTCGGCGAGTCCCTGAATGTTCCGCGGACGGCCCAGGCGGACCGATTTTCCGAACATCTGGGTCGCCAGCTCGGGCAGGCCCTGAAGCTGGCTGGCGCCGCCGGTCATCACCATGCGGCGCCCCGCCCTCTCGGCGAAGCCGCTGGCCTCGAGCCTGGCGCGCACCATTTCGAAGATCTCCTCGAGCCTCGGGCGGATGATCCGGGTGAGCTGGGCGCGCGGCACCGGATTGGCGCTGGCGTCTTCGCCTTCGCCGATCAGCCTGACGTCGATGGTCTCGCGTTCGTCGTCGGCGCTGGCCAGGGCGCCGCCGTACAGGGTCTTCATGCGCTCGGCGTAGCTGACCGTCGTCGACAGGCCGCGGGCGATGTCGTTGGTGATGTGGTTGCCGCCGATCGGCACCACGTCCGCATGAACCATATCGCCATCGATGAACACCGCGATGCTGGTGGCGCCGCCGCCCAGGTCGATCAGGGTGACGCCGAGATCGCGCTCGTCATCGACGAGACAGGCGAGCCCCGATGCATAAGCGGAAACAACGCAGCCGGCGACATCGAGATGGCAGCGCGACACACAGCTGGTCAGGTTGCGCAAGGGGCCCGGCTGGGCGGTAATCGTATGGATGGTGACGCCCAGGCGCTCGCCGAACATGCCGCGCGGATCGCGAATCCCGCGGCTGCCGTCGATGGTGTAGCCGACGGGGATGGTATGGATGACCTTGCGGTCGCCGGCGTCGCCGTTGGGCTGGCCCTGGGCGAGCACCCGGCGGAGGTCCGAATCGTCGATTTCATGGCCGTTGAGCGCCACCTCGACGGCGACGGAGCGCGATTGCGGCGCCCCCGCCGAGAAGCTGAGATAGACCTCTGCGATGGTCTCATCGGCCATCTGCTCGGCGTGATGCACGGCGGCCAGGATCGATTCCTCGGCGGCATCCATATCGACCACGGCGCCGGCGCGCAGGCCGCGCGCCTGGTGAAAGCCGATGCCGGCGATGCGCAGGGCGTCGTCGTCATCGACATGGGCGATGAAGCAGCAGACCTTCGACGTGCCGACATCGAGCGCCGCGATCAGGCCCTGGCGGGTCTTGTTGTTGCTCATGTGCTTTCACCATCGGCGCGCCATCCTCTGAAGGCCTCCGCCGGGCGCACCACGAGACGGTCGGGCAGGCGCAGATCGATGGCGGTGATGTCGCGCGACAGCAACCCGTGGCGCCGCTCGATATCGGCCAGCCGCCGCCAGGCCGCGGCGAAACCCGCCTCGGGCAGTTCCACATCGACGCCGTTGTCGAGGCGCAGGTTCCAGCGCCGCCCGCCGACCCGGATCGCCGCCGCCACCCGCTGGTTCAGGCTCGGTTCTGTGGCCAGCACCGCCAGCAGCCGCGCGGCGTGTTCCGGCGCGTCGTCACCGACCATCACCGGCAGCCGGGAGAAGGCCAGCGGCGCGGCGCTGTCGATCACCACGCCATCGCGGTCGATCACCAGCAGCCGCCCGGCGCGCTGCCACAGGGCGAGCGGTCGGCGCTCGACGACGCGCAGGAAAATGGTGTCGGGAAGGCGCCGCTCGATGACCACATCGCGGATCCAGCCGATGGTCTCGACGCGGCGCCGCGCGGCCTCGGCGTCGAACGCCAGAAGCGGCGCGCCGAGGGTCACGTCGAGGGCCTCGATCAGCGCCTCGCGCGAGGCCCTCACGCGCCCCGTCACAAAGACTTCGCGGGTCACCAGCCCGGCGGTGGCGGAGAACTCGACCAGCGCCGCCCGCGCATTGTCATAGGCCTCCGCCGCCCGGCCCTGGGAGACCGCCCAGGTCAGGGCGCCCGCCAGCAGGGCAAAACCGAGGACGGCGCCGCCCCGGATTACCCGGGGACGGCGCCAGAACGCCATGGGGATCCGCCGGATACGGCTCTTGCCGTCGGCCGGTTTAGCAGTCGCCTCGGTCATGCGTCGCATTGGGCAGCCTCCACCATCCAACTCACCAGGGCGCCGAAGTCGATGCCCATATGGGCCGCCTGCTCGGGCACCAGGGACAAGGGGGTCATTCCCGGCTGGGTATTGATCTCCAGCAGATACAGTTTGCCGGGATCGTCACTCGTGTCGTCATAGCGAAAATCGGCCCGGCTGACGCCCCGGCAGCCGAGCACCCGATGGGCCTCAAGCGCCGCGTCCATGGCCAAGTGGCTGATTTTTTCGGAGAGTGGCGCCGGGCAGAGATGGGTCGTCTTGCCGTCGGTGTATTTGGCCTCGTAATCGTAGAAGCCCTGGTGCGGCTGCAATTCGGTCACCCCGAGTGACTTGTCGCCCATGACGACGACGGTCAATTCGCGGCCCGGGATAAAGCGCTCGACCAGCACCTGGTCGCCGAACTTCCAGGCCGCGCGGTCGATGCCGGGGTAATTGTCGCCCGCCATGACAATATGGACACCGACGCTGGAGCCCTCGTTGATCGGCTTGACCACATAGGGAGGCTCCATGACATGCCCCGTGAGCACGGCCTCGATGTTGACCACCACACCCTCGGGACAGGTGATGCCGGCGGCGGCGAACAGACGCTTGGCGACCACCTTGTCCATGGCCATGGCCGAGGCCAGCAGGCCAGAATGGGTATAGGGAAGCCCAAGAATGTTGAGTACGCCCTGGACGTTGCCGTCCTCGCCCCAGCGGCCGTGTAGGGCGTTGAACACCGCGTCGGGGTGTGGCTCGAGCGCCGCCAGGGCGGCCGCCACATCGTGGCCGGCATCGACCGTATCGACCGCGTAGCCCCGCGCGGCCAGCGCCTCGGCGACCGCCCGGCCGCTGTCCAGCGAGACCTCGCGCTCGGCTGACCAGCCGCCCATCAGCACGGCGACATGCTTGCTCATGGGGCGCCTCCCACGGCATTCGCGGGGTGGCGGCCGACCCGCTTGATTTCCCATTCCAGGGTGACGCCGCAAGTCTCCGAGACCCGGCGGCGGACTTCCTCGCCCAGGCCCTCGATGTCGGCGGCGCTGGCCGAACCGGTATTGATCAGGAAGTTGCAATGCTTATCGGAAACCATGGCGCCGCCGCGCGTCAGGCCCCGGCAGCCGGCGGCCTCGATCAATTCCCAGGCGCTGGCCCCCTCGGGGTTCTTGAACGTGCTGCCGCCGGTGCGGCTGCGCAGGGGCTGCGACGCCTCGCGGAGTTGGGCGATATCGGCCATGCGCGCGGCGATCTCCGGCTCGTCGCCGGGCGCCCCCTGGAGCGTGGCGGCGGTGAATATCCAATCCTCGGGCACCGCCGACGAGCGATAGGCGAAGCCCATGTCATCGCGCCCCAGGCAATGCTCGCGGCCGTCCCGGTCGATGGCCGTGGCCTCGATCAGAACCGACGCCATATCCGATCCGAAGGCGCCGGCGTTCATGCGCAAGGCCCCGCCGATGGTGCCGGGCACGCCGCTGAGGAATTCGAGCCCGGCGATGCCCGCGCGGGCCGCCGTCTTGGCGGTGCTGAGGTCAAGCGCCATGGCACCGGCGATGACCCGGTCGCCGGCCGTCTCGAGGGCCGCGAAGCCACGCCCCAGGCGGATCACCACGCCGGCCACCCCGCCGTCGCGGACCAGCAGGTTCGAGCCCACGCCGAGCGCCATGACCGGCACATCGGCGGGCACGGCGGCGAGGAAAGCCGCGAGGTCGTCCTTATCGAGCGGGCGGAACAGCACTTCCGCCGGGCCGCCGACCCGGAACCAGGTGATGCGGTGGAGCGCCGCGTCTTCGCTATAGCGCCCGCGCACGGTTGGCAGGCGATCCAGGAGCCGGGGCTCAATGCGCTTCGCCGCCATCATTTGCACGCCCCCTGAGCCTGGGCGCCGCGCGCCGCATAGAGGGCTTCGAGCTCACCGGGCAGGGTCTGGGCCCAGCCGCTGACCGTGCCGGCGCCGAGGCAGATCACCACGTCGCCGGGGCGCGCCGTATCGGCGATCACGGCGGCCAGGGAGGCGGGGTCGGCGAGCGGTTCCACATGGCGATGGCCGCGCGCGCGCAGACCCTCGACCAGGGCGTCGCGGTCGATCCCTTCGATGGGCTCCTCACCGGCCCCATAGACATCGGCGACCAGCACCGTATGGGCGTCGTTGAAGCAGCCGCAGAATTCCTCGAAGAGATCGCGCAGGCGGCTGTAGCGGTGGGGCTGGACCAGGGCGATGACACGCCCCGAGTAAACCGCGCGCGCGGCTTCGAGCACCGCCATGATCTCGACCGGATGGTGGCCGTAGTCGTCGACCACGGTGACGCCGCCGGCCTCGCCGACCACGGTGAAGCGGCGCTTGACCCCCTCGAATTCGGCCAGGGCGCGGCGCGTCACATCCTGATCGATGCCCATTTCCCCGGCCAAGGCGATCGCCGCCATGGCGTTCAGCACATTGTGGCGCCCATGCATGGGCAGATGGATGCCCGCAATGGTGTGATCCGCTCCGCCGTCGCGGTCCCTGACGATCACGTCGAAGACCATGCCCTCCGGACCGGCGGAAATATCGAGCGCGCGGAAATCCGCCTGCTGGCTGTAGCCGTAGGTGATGATGCGGCGGTCCGAGATGCGCCCGATCAGCGCCTGAACCTCGGGATG
>Ga0066376_10001019_pt1 | contig 27133 bp, 19 predicted proteins | sample Knorr_S15_td_Bot_FD_77009 | JGI IMG/M metagenome (GOLD analysis project Ga0066376, IMG submission 77009) | Marine microbial communities from Southern Atlantic Ocean transect - Knorr_S15_td_Bottom_ad_5009_LV_A | ecosystem: Environmental > Aquatic > Marine > Oceanic | place: Southern Atlantic... | reverse complement strand
GTGGTCTTATGGAAGGATGAAATCGAGTTCTCCAAGGTGCTGGATGTCTACGACGTCAAGCTGGCCGCCTTCAATACGGTCGCCGATGCCTTGGCCCAGGCCGAGGGAGAATTGGGGCTGCTGAAGAAGGACCTCGACCAGAAAACCGTCAACGCGGCCGGAGCCGACAAGGCGTACAAGGCGGCCCTGGCCGACGTCACCAAGTCGACCAAGGGCGTGGTAGATGCCCAGAAGGCCCACAGCGATGCCAACAACACCGTGGCCGCGTTGAACAAGGCCATCCCGCTGCTCAAGGAGTCCTTCGAAAAGGTCACCGCCGCAGCCAAGGCCAGCGGTGACAAGGAACTGGCCACGATCGCCGGTCAGCTCAAGGGCGTCCACGACAAGAAGATCAAGGCGCTGGTTGACGGCAAGAAACTCGTCGTGACCCGCAAGACCGCAGCCGACAAGGCCCAGGCCGTGCTCGTGGCGATGCAGAAGGCCGCAGCGGCCAAGCAGGCTCTGCTGACGGCAGCCAACAAGCGTGTGGCCGACCAGGTGGTGGCGATGAAGCCGCCGCAGGCCGCGGTGGGCGAAGCCAAGAAGGTCAACGCCGCCGCCCAGGCTCAGCTGGATGGGGTCCAGAAACAGGTCGATGTCTTCAAGGCCAAGACCGCCAAGCCGGCTGCTAAGACGGCTGCCAAGACGGCAAAGACGGGCTAGGCGGAACGCCTGAGATGCCGACTCGGATACTCAGCATCTCCGGCCTCCGCGGCATCGTCGGCGATGGGCTCGAACCCGACTACCTCTCGAGGTTCGCTCGAGCGCTGGGCCATCTGGCTGATGGCGGCACGGTTGTCATCTCGCGTGATGGTCGTGCCAGCGGACTGATGGTCCGCGAGGCGGTCCTGGCGGGCCTGGCGGCCGAGGGCTGCCACATACTCGACGCCGGGATCGCTTCGACACCGACCTGCGGCCTGCTGGTTCGCCGTCTCGGCGCCGCCGCCGGCCTGCAGATCACCGCCAGCCACAACCCGGCCGAGTGGAACGGGCTGAAACCTCTCGATGCCGCCGGCCGCGTCTTCAACGCCCAACTCGGAGCACGGCTGGTCGCTGAGATCGACTCGCGGGAAAACGAACCGGCCGCGGTGAGGGGTGGAGTCGCCGAGCCGATCGAGGACCCCGCGGCGGCTCACCGGGATGCCGTGTTGGGGATTGTCGACACCGAGTCGATAAGGCGTCGTCCTCTGAAAGTGGTGCTCGACTGCAACCATGGATCCGGAGCGGTGCTTGGCCCGGAATTGCTGGAGTCGCTCGGCTGCGACGTGACCGTACTGGGCGGGGTACCCGATGGTCGGTTTGCTCACACGCCCGAGCCTCTCCAGCAGCACCTCGGAGGACTCTGCCAGGCGGTGCTCGAACACGGGGCCGATGTGGGGTTTGCCCAGGACCCCGACGCCGACCGCCTGGCGATCGTCGACGAGACGGGTCGCTATATCGGCGAGGAATTGACCATGGCCTTGGCGACCGATCGGGTGCTGGCCGGTTCGCCGGGCCCGGTGGTGGTCAACGGGTCGAGCAGTCGCGTGACGGCCGATATTGTCGAGCGGTACCCGGGCAGTTCGTTTCACCGGTCTCACGTCGGCGAGGCCAACGTGGTGGCGAAGATGGACGAGGTGGCCGCGGTGCTGGGTGGTGAGGGGAATGGCGGTGTGATTGATCCGCGGGTGGGAGGTATCCGCGACAGCTTCGTGGGCATGGCGCTGGTGCTCGAAGGATTGGCCAGCGACGGCCGGGCTCTATCTGAGTGGGTCGCCGGGTTCCCGGTCTACGAGATCGTCAAGCAGAAGCTGCCCTGCCCTGCCGAGCGGGTGGCGGCGGCGGTCGAGGTGTTGCGGTCGGCCTTTGATGACGCGACGGTGACCGAGGGGGATGGCCTGAGACTCGATTGGGACGACCGCTGGGTGCAGGTGCGGGGCAGCAACACCGAGCCGATCGTGCGGGTGATCTCCGAAGCGCCCGATGCGGAGGTGGCTCGGGAGCTGTGCGAGGCGGTGCTCGAGCGGGTCCGCGAAGTCGTCTGAGGCGGGCTGGGTGTCTGTGTGCAAGGGGTGGTGCGTTGGGGGCATCGCTTGGATCCCGGGGTTTCCACCCCGGGCTAGGTCCGGTCGGCCCCCCCCCAACACACCTCCCATCCCCCCTCACCCCATAGCCCCCGCCGCAGGCGGGGCCGACCTGACTGAACACTACAGTGTCTTGAGGAACTCGAGGACGGCTCGCTTCTGCGGCTCGGTCAGCTTGTCCGGGAACAGGTGCCCCGCGGCGCTCTTGCCTCGTTTCGTCGTGTCGAAATACCCGCGTCGGTCGCGGGCTGTCTTCACCGATTCGGGGACCGCGAGGTGTGTGTCGATGGTGATGCCGACGCGTTTGTGGTCGAACGTGTCGTCGCGACGTGTCCAGACGACGGGCCGCTGACTGGGATGCAGCAGGTGCCAGAGTGTTGGGACCGAGCCGTTGTGCAGATAGGGGGCGGTGGCCCAGATGCCGTCCAGAGGCGGAGCGAGGTAGCCCTTGGGTTCGAGCACGACAGGGTCCTTGCCGTACCGGCTTAGCCAGCCCCGTTGCATCCAGCTGCGGTGCTCGGTCGTCAGCGCCCTCAGTCGCGTGGGATCGGTCCCGATGGTCTTCAGCGGCACGACGCGAGACGGGTACTTGCGCCCCTTGCCATAAGTGCCGTGGCACGAGCCGCAGTTGTGTCGAAAGATCTCTCGGCCTGTTTTGGCCAGTGCCTGATCGATCGTGCCGGAATACTCAGGCGGCCTCAGCGATTCGATCCAGGCCAGGATGTCCTTGAAGGCCGGTTCCCAGGAGGTGAGCGTAGCGGGCCCGTGGTTGGGCAGCAGGATGAACTGCATCAGCACACGGTGGTTCTTGGGTGCAAACCCGTCGCAGTACAGCGACGACTTGAGCCGAACATTCCACAGCGGCGGTGCGTCCATGTCGTGATGCATCAGTTTCGGAGGTCTGCGATTGAGGTGGACCACCATGTCCTTGTCGCGGTAGTTGCCCAGCACGATGCCGAACACGACCGAGTTGGTGGTGCCGCGGGATGAGGAGAGTGGCACGGCGGTGGAGACGAGGTCGAGGTGTGACAGGGGCTTGAGCATCCTGAGCTTGGTACGGCGGACATCTTCGACGAGCGTTTGCAGGTCGAGATGAGTGTTGGGCAGTCCGAGGATCACTCGCCCATCGACCCGTCCGGCGTGACAGGTCAGGCAGTTCATCGCCCACCCCCTCCCGGCGACGGCGACGTGGCCCAGGGCGGGAACCGACGTCGGATCCTTGACGTCGGGGTCGGGCATCAGGCCATAGCGATCCAGTGTCATCGTGCGTCGCGCTCTCAGGTCGGCCTCGGCGGCCTGTTTGCGGAGCGGTTCGTTCCAGTTGGTCCAGAGCTGGTCGAAGACGGCCTGGTCGAAGTCGGCCGGCAGGAACGCGCGGGTCCGCAGCCAGCGGTAGCCTCGAGCCGCCTGGTCTTCCCTTGAGTCCTCAGCCGGAACGCTCGACACGAGCGAGAAGATCAGCAGGCAGGCGATGGTGAGTGAATCTCGGGACATGGGTCACTTCAGAGCATCGGCCAATGCGTCGGCATCGTAAACACAGCCACCCCAGGTACCGCCGCTGAGTTGTTGCAGTAACGCCCAAAGCCGGGTTTCTGCTGGGAGTTCGGGGTCGGCGGCCAGGTCTGGCCGTGGTGAGCGTGCTGCCAGTCGGCGTTCGCCTTCGTCCGCATCGAACCGCTCGTCGGCTTCACCGACCAGGTCGATGCGGCCTTCGAGCTCGATGGTGTCGACGCTGATGCTCAGTGTGTCACCGTCGATCAACTTGCCGATCGGGCCTCCGGCGAGCGCTTCGGGGCCGACGTGCCCGATGCAGGCTCCGGTTGAGACTCCCGAGAAGCGGGCGTCGGTGATCACGGCCACCTGTTTGCCGAACTCGAGGTATCTCAGGGCCGCGGTGATCTGGTAGATCTCCTCCATCCCCGCACCCAGCGGCCCGCGGCAGATCAGCACGACGATGTCACCGGCGACGATCGGCCGATCGGTCTGGCCCTTGATCGCGGCGATCGCATCGCGTTCGGAGGTAAACACCCGAGCCGGACCGCTCATGCGGTAGACCCCATCGTCGCCCACCACTTCGGGGTCGATGGCGGTGCTCTTGATCACCGAGCCCTCGGGTGCGAGGTTTCCGACGGGGAAGGTGACGGTGCTGGTCAGTCCGCGGCTGCGGGCGGTGTCGGAGTCGAGGATCACGTCGTCGGGGTCGATGCCGTCGCGCGACTTCAACAGTTCGCGGAGCCGGGTTCGACGCTGTGATGTTTTCCACCAGTCGAGTGATTCGCCGAGCGTGTGGCCGGTGACGGTCAGGGCGTCTGTGTTGAGCAGTCCGAGGGTCCTGAGTTGCAGCATCAGCTCGGGCACTCCTCCGGCCAGGAAGAACTGGATGGTGGGGTGTCCGACCGGGCCGTTGGGCAGCACGTCGACCAGCCGGGGCACCTGTCGGTTGACCCGGTTCCAGTCTTTGACGGTGGGCCGTGTGAGGCCTGCGGCAAAGGCGATGGCCGGCAGGTGCAGCAGCAGGTTGGTCGATCCGCCGCAGGCGGCGTGCAGCACCAGGGCGTTGTCGATGGCGGCAGGGGTGACGATGTCGGAGACGCTGATTCGGGCGTCGGCCAGTTCGATCAGGGCACGGGCGCTGCGGACGGCGGTGTCGAGCCAGATGGGCTGTCCCGAGGGGGCCAGTGCTGCGTGAGGCAGGCTCAGGCCCAGGGCCTCGGCAATCACCTGCGAGGTGCCGGCGGTGCCCAGGAACTGGCAACCGCCACCCGGCGAGGCACAGGCCCGGCAGCCGACGTCGGCTGCGTAATCGAGAGTAATTTCATCATGGGCGAACCGGGCCCCGATCGACTGCACCTTGCCGGCATCCTCGCCGTCCTCCACGGCCAGAGTGACACCTCCGGGGACGATGATCGTGGGCAGTTTGTGGTGCGAGGCCAGGGCGATCATCATCGCCGGCAGGCCCTTGTCGCAGGTGGCCACGCCGAGCACGCCGCGACGGGTGGGCAGTGAGCGGATCAGGCGGTTGAGCACCACCGCGGCGTCGTTGCGGTAGGGCAAGCTGTCCATCATGGCCGTGGTGCCCTGCGAGCGGCCGTCGCAGGGGTCGCTGACAAACGCCGCGAACGGGATCGACTCGAGGCGGTCGAACTCCCTCGCGGCCGCCTGCATCAACAGGCCGACTTCCCAGTGACCGGTGTGGTAGCCCAGCGCGATCGGCTGACCGTCGTCGGCTCGAATCCCCCCCTGCGTGCTCAGTAGCAGGTACTGAGGCCGGGTCAGCTGGTCGGGGGTCCAGCCCATCCCGGCGTTCTGGGTCATGCCGAAAATGTCTCCGCTGGGCCGGTCCCGCAGCATCTCCTCGGTCAACGGTAGAGACCCGGTCGGGCCCGGTGCGGAGGTGCGAATCGTGAACAGGTCGTCCTGGTCGGTCTCGAGCAACTCCGAGAGTGAACTGGCCATCAGCAGGAGCTCCCGTTGAACGTGGCAAACGGAAAGAGCCTCGCGATGGCTTCCTCATCCAGCGGGGCTCCGTATTCACAGCCCTCAAACGCCTCGATCCACTGCATCGCTCCACCTCGCTCTGCCCCGTACTGTCTCTCCAGCAGGTCCCGATGCCGGTCGGCTCGCCCGCCGATCCACTGCTCGTACTTCTCACGAGCGTAGCGATGTCTGCCCGCTTCGTCCTCGGGCACAGTGTCCTCGGGCCACATGTTGTGAGGCAGCCACTCGAAGAACTGGCTGATGTGGCAGCAGAGCATTTCGACGACCCGGTCGATCACCGGTTCCACATCCACGGCAACCGTGGGAGTGAACGGGTAGGGGCGGGTGAAACCGTCGGGGAGGAAGGCGATGACCGGGTTGCTCGTCAACGCCTTGGTGTCGGGGGCGATGGCGGGAACGGTGACCATGTAGGCCGCATCACAGACCAACGTGCCGGTGTAGCGGTGGTCGGGGTGGTAATCGTTGGGCCGGTGGGTCAGCACCAGGTCGGGCACCTCGCGGCGGATCAAACGGATCAGGTCGAAACGGTTCTCGAGGGTTGCCTCGAGGCTGCCGTCGGGGTGATCCAGGACCAGGTAGCGGATTCCCAAGGTGGCTCCGGCGGCGTTCGCCTCCTTGCGGCGAATCTTGGCCAGGCGGTCGCCGGGTATCTCGTGATGCCCACAGCGGCCGTCGGTCATGCTGACAAAGGTGACCGAGTGGCCCAGTTGTCGCCAGAGTGCGGCCGAGCCGCCGGCCGAGAGGTCGCAGTCGTCGGGATGGGCACCGATGACCAGGATCTTCAGATGATTGCTCATGATCGGTGGTTTGCGAGTGAGTTCGGGTCGAGAATCATCACTTTTACATCCCACGACGAGGATTCTCAAACCCGATCGGTTTCTGGGACCGGGGCGGGCTCCTATAATTGGCTCAAGAGAAATTCGGAAGAGATCCCAGGCAGAACACGGCGGGACACGAACACGATGTCGCGGGGACTGGCGGTCGAATCGGTCGACGTCTACGAGGATCCCCTGGATCTGATGGACGAGATCGATGCGCTGAAGCGGGACCGGGACGTGACGATCCTGGCTCACTATTACGTCGACGGCGAGATTCAGGATGTGGCCGACTTCACCGGCGACAGCCTGAAGCTGGCACGCGATGCGACCCGGGTCCAGACCTCATCCATTCTCTTCAGCGGCGTCCACTTCATGGCCGAAACGGCCAAGATGCTCAACCCGGAAAAGACCGTGCTGCTGCCGGACCTGCTGGCGGGATGTTCGTTGGCCGAGAGTTGTCCGGCCGAGGCGCTGGAGGCTCGGCAAGAGCAGCTGCGGGCCGAGGGTCACGACTTCCAGACCGTCGCCTACATCAATACCACAGCAGCGGTCAAGTCGCTGTGCGACTGGATCGTCACCAGCGGGAATGCTCGGGAGGTGATCGAGGAGAGGGTGCCCTCGGACAAGGAAATCCTGTTCGTTCCGGACCGTCACCTGGGGCGGTATCTGCAGGAGGTGACCGGCCGCGAGATGATCTTGTGGCCGGGTTCGTGCATGGTTCACGAGGTCTTCAGCCTGCAGGACTTGAACCGCGCCAGGCGGAACGACCCCGACGCGGTCGTGATCTCGCACCCCGAGTGCCCTCGGAACATCCTGGAGGTCAGCGACTTCATCGGCGGCACCGAGGCGATGCGTCGGCACGTGGAGTCGGTGGAGGCACCGACGACGTTCCTGGTGGCGACCGAGGCGAACATGATCCACGCCCTCGAGCAGTCGGCTCCCCGGCACAGTTTCGTGCCGGTGCCGGGCATCATGGCCTCAACCGGTGAAACCTGTGCCTGCAATCGCTGCCCGCACATGGCACTCAACACGCTGGCGGCGGTGCGGGACTGCCTCCGGGACGGGACTCCGGAGATCACCTGGCAGCCGTGTTTCGAGACGGCTCGCGAGGTTGTCGCTCGCAGCCTGCTTGAGTGACCCTTACAACTGCTACGACCCGGTCGTCCGCGGGGGTGCACCTGTCGCGACCGGACCGGGTTGCCCAACCGCTTGTCTCCGCGGCGGTGTCACTACTGGTTGCCCGCGGAAAACTCGAGGGTTTTGTGTCTCGATGGGTCGATACTCGACAACGGTGGCGCCGGCTCGCAGGTGCATCTCGAACGGCGCCACCCGAGTTGCGAGCCAAGGATAGACATCATGAAGAGTGGAATCGGTCCGGGACGGGAACGGCGTCGAGCCGTCTCGTGCAGCGGCCTGCTGGTGGTCGTGTTGACGTTGTGCCTGGCTGAGTTACCCTGCGGCAGCCGTGCCACGGCGGCCGACAAGGTGGACGACGAGGCGGCGAAGACCTCGCCGGTCAACTTCTGGATCATCAGTTCCCGCAGCTGTCCTTTGGGCACGAAGATCATGGACGGCGCGGCGTTTGACTACCTGCGGTATGACCAGGAGGGGAATCCGTCGTGGGGTGACGAGCAGGAGTTCCACGCCTCTTTGCACAAGGGGGCTCCGATCTGCGTGGCGGTACACGGCAGTTTTGTGAGTTGGAACGATGTGGCCACCGACGGATTCATGACCTCCAAGTGGCTCCGCAAGGCCGCTCCCGGCAGACCGCTGAACGTGGTGCTGTTTTCCTGGAAGAGCACCGGCCCGTTCACGATGACCACCATGCCGCTGATGCTCTCCGCTCTGCCACAGCTCGACGCCGAATTGCTTGGCCGCCGCAGCGCGTTTGTCGGGTTGTACCTGGGCCGATTGATCGCCGATCTGCCCGCCGGGCACCCGGTGACACTGTTCGGGCACAGCCATGGATGTCGCTCGGTCTCCTCGGCCCTGCACGCACTGGGTGGCGGGCAGGTCCAGGGTTACGTGTTGGCCGATCGTCCCAAGCACAAGCGTCGGATCCGGGCGATCCTGGCGGCTGCTGCGATCGACCACCACTGGCTGAACCCCGACCAGAGGTACGGGCGTGCGATCGATGTAGCCGAAACGGTGGTCAATCTCAGAAACCACCGCGACACCGTTCTGAAGATCTATGCCTTCCGGCATCCGCTCTCGAACAAGTCCCTGGCCAATGTCGGATTCACCTACCAGGACCGGCTCCTGATGGGGCGGCGTTCCGAGCGGGTGCACGAACTGGATGTCAGTGAAGTGGTGGGTTCCAACCACGGCTGGCCCTACTACTATGCTCGTCCTGAAATCGCCGCGTCGGTGGCCGAATACGTCCACTTCCTGCCGGCTACTTCCGGGACCAAGGCATCGGCCAAGGACAAGGCGGGCGATCCGCGGATTCGCTAGGATGGTCCGGTGGCGGGTCTCAATCTGCCCGTCGCGTCCCTGCATCCTCGACCGAGTCCCAGACGATGACGACCTCACCGTCCTCTGCCCCGCAGACACCGAGGGGTTCGGAGGAGGAGGCCGGGCTGGGTTGTTACGATCGCCACCAGAGCTACCAGTGGAACTACGATCATCCTCCCGCGGTGGTCGAGTTGCCCGTGGAGCCGATCGCCGGTGAGTGGAGTTTTTGCGGGAAACCGGTCGATTCCCCTCTGGGCATGCCCGCCGGCCCGCTGCTCAACGGACGCTGGATCCTGTATTACGCGGCCCTGGGCTTCGACGTGCTGACCTACAAGACGGTCCGCAGCGGCCAGCGGCCCTGCTACGACCTGCCCAACCTGCAGCCGGTCGAGACGGGGTGGCTCAAGGGCGACGAGACCGAGGTGCCCGGATGCGAACCAATGCAGGGCAGCTGGGCGGTCTCATTCGGGATGCCCTCGCAGGAACCGGAGAGTTGGCGACGTGACATCGAGTGGACTCGTGAGAGGTTGCCGGCGCAGAAGCTGCTGAGCGTCTCGGTGGTAGCGACGATCCAGGAGGGCTGGACGATCGACGACACGGCGAACGACTACGCCCGTTGTGCGAGGTGGGCTGCCGAGAGTGGGGCCGATTGTATTGAGACGAACTTCAGCTGCCCGAACGTCAGTACCGCAGACGGCCAGTTGTACCAGGTACCCGCGGACGCGGCGGTCGTGGCCGGGCGGGTCCGCGAGGCGATCGGTGAACTGCCGTACGTGATCAAGATCGGGCACATGCCCGAGCCGGACCGGGCTCGCGAATTGCTGGATGCTGTCTCGACTCACGTCGATGCCATCGCGATGACTAACAGCGTGGCGACCACGGTACGGATGCCCGATGGCGAGGTGCTCTTTGAAGGTCAGCGTCGAGGCATTTGCGGCCGCGCGACCCTGATGGCCTCGCTCGAGCAGACGCGGATGTTTGCGGGGTTGATTGGCGATCAGGGCCTGGGTCTGTCGCTGGTCGGAGTCGGCGGCGCCTCGAGTGCCGCTGACGTCCGCGCATATCTGGACGCGGGAGCCGAATCGGTCCACATCGCCACAGCCGCGATGGTCAACCCCAGGACCGCCCAGCAGGTGCGTCGAGACTGGAACCGGGACGAGGGCGGCGAGTAGACGCGACGTTGACCCAGCGTGGCGCCCGCCTGACGGCGGGCTGACACTGGGCTAGGGAGTGAAACCCCGTTGGGGTTTTTTGGCCGAATGGCTGGTGTCAGCCAGTCCCTGGTGGCCCAAGAAATCAGGCGGCCGGCTGGATGCCGACCGCCTGTTCGAATACCCCTTACGGGATTTGAACCCGTGTCGCTGGACTGAGAATCCAGAATCCTAGGCCACTAGACGAAAGGGGCAGAACGCCGCTCGCGCGACCTTGCCCATGTAATCGAGTGCTCGCGGATCTGTCAACCCGCCCGATTCGGCGGCCAGACGGTCGCTATCGGGACTCCTCGGCCGCCGATTCCGGGCCGTCGTACTCGGCGGTCACCGTCGTCGTGATGCCGCCCCGGGCAGTGAACTCGGCCACGATCGCCATCCAGCGTGGCGAAGTCACCGCAACCAGGTCGTCGAGGATCCGGTTGGTGACGCTTTCGTAGAACGCCCCGTGGTTGCGGTACTGCTGGAGGTAGAGCTTCAGGGACTTCAGCTCGTAGCACACCGCATCCGCGATGTAGGAGATCGAGAGCGTGCCGAAGTCGGGTTGACCCGTCTTGGGACACATCGATGTGAATTCCGGGCAGATCGACTCGATCACGTAGTCACGATCGGGATACGGATTCTCGATGGTCTCGAGAACATCACGAGTCGGCTCGGGCATGGGCTCGATCACGGTCCCAGCACACCCGGTAGCGTCGTGATGGCATCGGTCCGGGCCAGCGGTTGCTTCAACTCCTTGCAGAAAAACGAAGACTGCAGCAGGTGCTGCCCGACATTGGCCGCTCGCAGAGTGATGACGATTACCTGGGTGTCGCCTCCGGTGATCGTCGCCGTCTTGGGGATGATGACCAGGTTGGCCGACTTGTCACCGACGGCCCGGGTGCCGCCGGTCACCTTGATCAGCTCCAGTGTTGCCGGAAGACTGATCCACAACTGGCCGCCGGTCACTGCCGCGCTGCCTCGATTCGACAGGCGGTAGGTGATGTCGAAGTCGCGACCGGTCGCCGCGGGGGCTTGGACTCCCGTGATGTCCATCGAAGGGGCCGCAAGACCGACCGCGTGCAGCGACTCCGACGACGTCGCCAGCGTCAGGGCTCCGGAAGTCAGACGGACCAGGCTGGTGAGTTTCTTGCCGACCTGGCGACAACGAACCGTTGTAGAAAACGTCGCCCGAGCACCCGGCTGCAGCGACGCAAGCTGCCAGACGATGCGACCGTTGACCGGGTCGTACTGGCCGTTGTCGCTGGCCGAGAGAAAATCGAGACCGGGGGCCAGCGTCTGCTGGACGGTGACCGCCTGCGAGGGAGTGGCAGCCGTGTTGGTGACGACCGTCTTCAGCGTGATTGAGCTGCCGACAGATGCCTGGGCCGGGAACGACTGTTCCAGCTTCAGCGGTTGAGGGGATCCGATCCGGATCGTGTCCTGGTCGCTGGCAATCAGCGTCTGGCCCGAAGCGAGCGTGGCGCGGTTGATGGCCCGGCCCTTCGACTTGGCAGTCACCTTCAGCGTGATCACCTTGCTGCCTCCGGCGGCAAGCGTCGGCAGAGGGTACTCGAGATCGGCGCCGGCCGGGTGACCCAGTTGCTCGGGGATCTTGTTGTGGAGCACGATTCCGCTGCGAGGCTGCTGGGTGTGGTTGGTGAGTGTGAATGTCAGCGTGAACACATCACCCACCTCCGCTTCCGCCGGTGCCGTGACATCCAGCGAGACTCCGGTCTTGATGATCTTGCCCACCGCAGCAGGAGCGGGTGCCACAGTCGCAGACGGTGCGGTGCCAGGGCCGGCGATTCGTATGGTCGCGGCCGCACGGCCCGCGAAACGAACCGTGGCTGTGCTGCCCAGGTCACCGGCACGCGTCGGGACGACCCGCACCAGGATCTTATGCTCGGAACCGGGCTGCATCGTGCCCAGAGACCAGCTGAGCCGTCCCGAGTCGAGTTCGGCCTGGGGGACTGTGCCGGTCAGCTTGGCTCCCTGCGGAATCGGGTCTTCGAGCACCACGTCGTGGGCGGTTGTCAGACCGGCGTTGCGGATGCGGATCGTGTAGACCAGAGCTTCTCCGATGGCGCCGGCTGCCGGAAACGTCTTGGTGATCTGCAACTGCGGCTGCTGCAGTCCCTGGGGAGCTTGTCGGTCGATGGTTCCAATGCCGATCAGTGGGTCGGCCTTTGCAGTGGTGCCAGGGGCCGGTCGGGCTGCCCCAGGCGTGATCGGAGCGGGTTTCTCGGGAAAGTCGCTTCCCGAGAGTGCCGGAGGCTGCGGCAGGTCGATGACTCTCGAGTCGGCCGCCGGCGGTACGGTTTCGCTGGCCGGCGGTACGCTCACATCCGCCGCGGCTGGGTTGATCGATCTCGGGGGAGCGGCAGCGGAGAAGGCCGGGGGAGGGAGAGTGGCGACACCGGGTCCGCCGGGGTCGGCCGCAGCGGCCGCTGGCGGCGCGGGGTCTGAGGCTGGCAGGCCCAGCGCGGGAGGTGCGGGGAAGCTTGTGGTGGATCCGAGAGGTCGAATCGGATCGATTCCGACAGGGGCTAACGCCGGAAGTGAGCTGGCGGAGGCTGTGGGGAGCGGGCTCGTTGGGCCGGGGGAGACCGGGAGGGCCGTCGAGTCGGCCGAAAGTGAACGGGGAGGACTGTCGAGGGAGGGCGGGCCGTCGCTGTCGAAGTCGGTAAAACTGTTCGGAGGTACCGCGTCCAGCGATGTGGTGGGCTGCGGGTCCACCGTTGGGTCCGGCTCGGTCTGCAGCGCGTCGAGAGGCTCTTCTGGGCCCAGCAATTCGGATTCGCCGAAATCGACTTCTTCGTTGCTGAGGTCCTCTTCACCAGCCTCGATCTCGGTCCCAGTGGCGGATTCCTCGTCCCAGCTGCTCTGTACCTGCAGAGCCACGAGGACGCCCAGGAGGATGACGCCAAGAAGAGCGGTGAAGATGGTGAGACCACGGAGCATGGGAGTCCTTTCCCGAATGGGCCAAGCAGCGGTGCCGGCAATCGGTTCCTGTCCGTATCGCCGCCGATCGCCGGGTGGGTTCCTGTCAGTGGGCGGAAACGTACCACATCACCGGCGTGGCACCAAGAGGTCTTGGCCGCAAACAGTGCGACCTCGAGACCGGTCGGATTCGAAGTCGCCGGCCAGTTGCCGGCCAGTCGTCGACTAATCGCCGGGAGCCGGCGCGGGTTCGGTTTCGACGTCGTGCCAGGTCATGGCCCGGTCCATCGGCTCGATCCTCAGCATGACCGTTCCGTCCTGAAAGATCCGCACGGTGCCGTTGGATTCCGAGACGGTGATGGCGACCGCCGGCGTGGTCTTGGTGATCGCTGCGGCGGCCCAGTGGCGGGCTCCGAGTCCCTTCGAGAGTGTCAGGCCACGTGCCGGGGCGACCAGGATGCGGCCGGCCGACTGGACGACTCCGTCGGAGGAAACGATGAAGGCCCCGTCGAGCTGGGCGATCTCCTTGACGCTCTCGCGAACACGCGGGTTGCGGAGTTCGCGTTCTTTCTGAGGGTAGCCGCGGAAGTTGTCGTGCACCCCTTCGCGGGAAAGCGGCAGGACCTTGCGGTGGCTGCCGACCACGAACATCGTCCCCACCGCCTTGCCCTCACGGCCCTCGCGGCCGATCTCGACCGCGAGGTCGACGACCGAGCGGAGTGTCTCGAGCGGGACCTTGGTTTCGAGTCGCTGCAGGTCGCGGGCGGTCAGGCGGGCGAGGTGATCTCGAAGATTGATGACCGAGAGCGAGTCGATCGCGTCTCGCTCGTAACCCGAATAGAGTGCCACGATCGTATCGCCGCTCTCGAGGTACTCGTCGGCAATCGCTTCGATCAGGGCCTGGCTGACCTGGACCTGCCGGGTGCGGGGGGATGAGTCGAGCTGGACCAGGTCGACCTCGTCGGCGGTGGCGGCCCGCTGCACATCGGGGTTGTCGCTGGCCACCAGCAGTCGCAGCCGACGCAGCTTCTTGCGGATCTCGACAAAGTCGTAGGGCAACTCGGCCAGCATCACGATCGCTGCCGCATTGGTCTCCTTCGCCACCCGTTGCGCGGCGGTCAGGAGTGCGGCGACGGAGTCAGAAAGAGGCTTGCGTTTCATGAGGAGTGCCACAACCAGTCTGTTCGAACCGCAGGGTGGCCGACCGCCGGCGCGGTTGTCGAAGGCTCGAGCCACCTGCTGCAATTTTAATCACAACCCCCCCGCCGTCAAATGCCCTCTCGGAGCACAAGCTCGTGCGTGGTCCGAGCCGTCATCAGCGTGTCGGCTCCGAAGGGGCCGACCAGTGTCTGGTCAATCTTGCTGATCTTGGAAACCACCACGCCTCGATCGATGTCCAGCACGACCTCGCCGGTGGAGATGAGCTGGATCAGTTGAGCCAGCAGCCGCGGGTTGGTAATCGGTGTCAGCCGGACCGTCTTCCAGGTAATCGTCGCCCGGCCCGCTTCGACCTTCTTCAGCGTGTAGATCTTCTTCAGTGAGATCTTGTGGCGCTTGCCGACCTTGTCGGAAGTCGTGGCCTCCATCGGTTCGTCCCAGCTGGTCCCGACCGCCACCGGCTTGTCGGGCAGCGAGATCAGAAACCCCCGTTTCTGAAGCGACTTGGCCAGGGACTGGTTCGAGTGGCCGGGGTTGGCCTTGAGCCAGGTCTTGCTGATCGAGAGCACCCGCACCAGTTGGCCCGAGGTGGCACAGCGACTCCGCGCGATGGGACGTCCGATGGTCGCCAGCAGCGGTCGAAAGTCGACGGGGCAGGCATCCAGGCCATTGTTACTGTCGATCCGGATCGCCGGTTCCTCGCCCTGCTGAGCGTGGATCTTGACGTGGTCGATGACCGTTTCGATCAGGCCCTGCCCCTTCATGTCGACCGAGAGCACCCGGTAGTGCTTCTGGCTATCACGATTGTTCAGAATCCGGATCGTCTTCTCACCCTTCTGCAGCTGAATCGTGCTCCGAAATGTGTCCTGGTAGTGAACGACCTGGTCGGCCTGGAACTTGAAGGCGAGTGTCCAGGTGGTCGATGTGGCGGGGGAGGGTTTGTCTGCTGCGCTCACTCCACGGGCCAGCAGTGACACGAGGATCAGGATGGGAGCGAGTTTTACGAAACAACGAGTGTGAGGGTGCATGGCCAACGGGCTCCGCGCGGACAATCGGCGCGGGACGGTAGCAGATCCGGCCGATCGTTGGGAGCCGAATCGGAGAGGATTCAGCCCCCCTGGCCTCGCAACTGGCCACTCCAGCCGAGCTTGTTTCTGAGTGCCGAGTAGTAGCTGTGGCCGGGGATCCTGGCGAGTTGGAAGGTGAGTTCCGAGCGGACCACGTGGATCGCATCGCCCGAGGCAAAGGGGCGGCGGATCTGACCGTCGACGACCAGGGTCACACCCTCGGGAGCCTCGTCCATCTTCAACGTGTACTTCCGGTCGGCTCGATCGACAAGCGGCCTGTTGCTGAGCGTGTGCGGATTGAGCGGAGTGACGACAAAGGCCTGCAGGTCCTGCCTGAGGATCGGGCCGCCGGCCGAGAGACTGTGGGCGGTTGAACCGACCGGGGAGCTGATGATCACCCCGTCGCCAGAGAAGGTGGTCACCTCCTCACCGTCGATCTCGAGCCTGATGTCGAGCATCGTCAGGCTGGCCCCCGCCGAGAGTGCCACTTCGTTGAGCCCGGTGATGATCTCGGTCTCCCCCGAGGCCCTCTCGTGATGACACTCGAACATCAGGTGCTCGATGATCCGGTACTGCCGGTCCTGGATCGCCGGCAGGTTTTCGCGGAACTGTTCGACCGAGAGATCGGCCAGGAAGCCGAGTCGGCCGAGGTTGACTCCGAGGATCGGCCGCTGCGTGGCGGCGAGCTGGCGGCAGGCCCGCAGGATCGCTCCATCGCCGCCCAGTACCACCACCAGGTCGGCTTCGGGAGGATCCGGCTGCAGGTCTTCGGTCACCGCCACCGCCACCACCTCGACACCACGCTGCTGCTCGAGGAACTCCGAGAGTTCCGACCACGCGTCCTGGACTCGGCGGCCCTGGTCGCGTGCCAGCACAATCAGCTTGAGGTCCTGGTCGGGCATGATCTGTCGGGGTCTGTCGGGGTCTGGGGCGGTGTGTGGAAACGGAGGCCGAATTGTCCACAATGATCCGGGGTACAGCAACGGGAGGCCACGGTGAATTACTTCGCACACGGAATTCGGTTTGTCGAGAGGCCGTGGTTCCTGGCCGGGACGGCGGTGCCCGACTGGCTCAGCGTCGTGGACCGGCGGATGAGGATGCGGCAGCGGCTGGTGTCGCCGTTTGCCGACGGGAGCGGTTCGGAAGTGGCCGAGGTGGCTGCCGGGACGCTGCAGCATCTCGACGACGACCAGTCCTTTCATCGCTGCCGCGCGTTCACGGAGATTTCCGGGACGCTGGCAGTCGCATTCCGTGATCGGTTGCCCGAGGGGTCGGAGTACCGACCCGGGGTGCTCGGACACATTACCTGCGAACTGGTGCTCGACGGTGTGTTGATCGAGCGGGATCCCGGGCGACTCGAACAGTACTACGAGGCAATGGGTCTGGTGGATGGGGAGGTGGTGCAGCGGGCGGTCAACGGGATGGCCCGCGGGGGCACGACCCGGCGGTTGGCCGAGATGATCGTACAGTTCCGACAGCGGCGGTTCCTGGGTGATTATGTCGATCCGTCACGACTGCTGTATCGCTTGAATCAGGTCATGACGCGAATCAAACTGGCTGCGCTGCCCGACGGCGTGCTCGAAGTGATCGAGCGGGGTCGCGAGCTGGTCGAACCGCGAGTCGAGGAGCTGTTGGGCTGGGAGCCACCGGATCCGGTCGAGATCGGCGGGGCGGCGGATGAGTCAATCGAGGAAAGGACCGAGTGATCATGAAATACGGAATGAACCTGCTGTTGTGGGCCACCGCGGTCGACGAGTCGCACGACGGGATCCTGGAGCAGATCAAGGAGATCGGTTACGACGGGGTCGAGGTGCCGATTTTCGAGCACGATGCGGCGGGGTTCGAGCGATTGGGTGGCAAGCTCGATGAGCTGGGACTGGGGCGGACGGCGGTCACAGTCTCGACGGCCGACGCGAACCCGATTTCACCCGACCCGTCGAATCGAACCGAGGCGGTGACCCGACTGTGCAGTGCCGTGGACATGTGCCGGCTGGCTGGAGTCGACATGCTGTGCGGCCCGTTCCACTCGGCACTGGGCGAGTTTTCCGGCGCGATGCCGACGCAGGAGGAATGGGACCACGGCAAGGAGACTCTCCGCGAAGTGGCCGATTACGCCGGGGAGCACGGCGTGACTTTGGTGCTTGAGTACCTGAACCGTTTCGAGTTGTATTTTCTCAACTGCGCGGCCGATTGCTCTCGGTTCGTTCGCGAGATTGATCATCCGAACCTGAGGATGATGTACGACACGTTTCACGCCAACATCGAGGAGAAGGACATCGCGGCGGCGGTGCGGTCGTGTATCGACGTGTGTGCTCACGTGCACATTTCCGAGAACGACCGTTCGACTCCGGGGAGCGGCGGAGTCGATTGGGACACGTCGTTTGCGGCCCTCAAGGAGGTGGGCTACGACGGCTGGATGGTGGTCGAGGCCTTTGGGCTGGCGTTGCCTGACCTGGCGGCGGCGACGATGATCTGGCGGCGGATGTACGAGTCGGAAGAGCAGCTGGCGAGCGACGCGTTGGCGTTCATGAAGAGCCGCTGGGAGGGCTAGCCGGTTGCGGCGGCGTATCGGGAGCGGTTGCCGGTGCCGGTGCCGATGAGGGGTCTTGGGGGACCGGTTCGATGATGTCGATCGGGTTGAGTGTCAGTCCAACGCCGAGGAAGGCGAGAGTGATCCAGCCCAGCAGGTGTCGTCCGGTGCCCAGCGGCATCAGGTCGTCGGAGGTCGGTGGGTGCCGGGGCCCCATCAGCACCAGCAGCACCAGCAACACGCTGAAGGCGGGGTCGCGTGAGTAGATCATGTAGCCGGCGATGGCGAAGATCAGTCCGAAGGCGACCAGGTGGGCGCGGCGGCCGATCAGCGTGTAGAGAATGTGGCCGCCGTCGAGCTGGCCGATCGGCAGCAGGTTCAGCGCGGTGATGAAGATCCCCACCCAGCCGGCAAAGACAAGCGGATTGAGATGCACCGTCTCGTTTTCGCCCAGCGGCCCGTGCACCCACTCGATCATCCATTGCAACATCAGCGGATCGCCGTAGACCACGATCGGGAAGCTGGGATTCTCGGGCAATTCGATGATCTCGACGGACTGCAGCCCCCACAGCGTGATCGGGATCGTCAGCACCAGGCCGGCCAGCGGGCCACTGACGGCGATGTCGAAGAGCACCTTGCGATCGGCCGAGCGGGCCGATTGCAGGATCACGGCTCCCATGGTGCCAAACGGCGAGATCGGCATCGGGATGAAGAACGGCAGCGTGGCCGGGACACCGTAACGTCGGGCCTGCAGGTAGTGGCCCATTTCGTGAGCGATCAGGATCGCCATCACCGCCGCGGAGAACTGCAGGCCCGAACCGATCATCGCCAGGATGATCTGTGAATTGGTCATCCCCTGCGTGAGATCGGCGAGGAACGAGCCGGCCCAGGTGGTGCTCAGGCAGGTGGCCACGAACAGGAACAGCACCAGGCGGGGCCGGGTGTTGAGCTTGCGGGGCGGGCCGGGAGTGCGGGGCGGGCCGGGAGTGCGGGGTGGTCCGAACAAGCCGGGCGGGCCGAGCGACTTGTCCGACGGAAACTCCGCCACGGGCTCCCACGAAACCAGCTCGGACTGAATCTCCCCCGACGCCGCCGTATCGTCGCCGTCGTGCTCGGGCCAGGCCGGGGCTGAGCCGTTTTCGGGTGGGGGGTCGGACAACTGGGTGGGCCTGTGCGAGAGGCGGTGCGGGAGTCGGCGATTGTAGACAATCCGGCGGCGGTCTGCCCTTAGCCCTTGGTGGTTGGTCGCCGCACGGCGTGGTAGAACACTCCGAGTCCATCAACGTGACGCTCACGGGAGAGAACTGCGATGCGGGTGATCAACGTCGATGTGACCATAGTCGAGGTGCCTCAGATTGCCCCGATCGCCCCCTACCGATCCCACGTCCGCAGCAGCTCGACCACGATGAGTGCCATCGTGAGGGTCGAGACCGATGCGGGGCTGGAAGGCTGGGGTGAGCACAACGTCAACTTCCTGCCCGAGATCAGCGGTGCCAGGATGCAGGCCGACGCGCGGGCCTGGCTGGTCGGCCGGGATCCGACCAACCTGCAGGCCTACCACAGAGACTGCCGACTCGAAACCCGACTGAAGTCCGGCATCGAACTCGCACTCTGGGACATCAAGGGCAAGGCCCTGGGCGTACCCGTCGTCGACTTGCTCGGAGGCAAGATCCGTGACGAGGTCGAGGTGGCCGCCTGCATGGGGATCCAGGACTACGAACGAGCCGGTGAGATCGCCTCGTTTTACGTCGAACACGGATTCGAGAGCCTCAAGACCAAGGCCGGCAGCGACATGCAGGAGGACCTGGAGATGGTCCGCGGTATCCGCGATGCGGTCGGGGACCGGCTGAAACTGCGGATCGATCCCAATCGGGCGTATTCACTCGAGGAGGCGATTGAGCTGGGGCGGCGGTTGGAGGAATACGATCTGGAGTACCTGGAGCAGCCGATTCCGGCCGAGCCGTTGGCCAACGCGGCTCGGCTGCGCCGCGAGACCAAAACTCCGATCGCGCTCAACGAGAGCGTGGTCGATCCGGCCAGTGTCTGGGAGATCCTCGAGGCGGGAGCAGCCGAGTTCATCCTGCCGGATACGCACATTGCCGGTGGCATCTGGCCGTGCGTCGAGATCGGCCACCTGGGCCACGCTGCGGGGGTCCCCTGCATCATGCACTGCGGTCACGACCTGGGCCCCAAGACAGCGGCGATGCTCCATGTGGCCGGTGCCTGTCCGGCCTATTCCCTGGGCAACGACTCGACCTACTTCGGGCTCGAGGACGACGTGACGATCGAGCCCTTTGTGATCAACTCGGGCAAGATCGCCGTGCCCTCGGTGGCGGGGTTGGGCTGTGACGTGGATCCGGAAAAGTTGCAGCGGTACCGGGTTGAGTGTTGATTGCCTGGGGAGCGGGGGGAGGATCGAGATGCAACTGAGAACCGTGTTCCTGGGCAACATGCTGCTGCTGAGTGCACCGGGGCTGTTTTCGGCTCAGGCGGCCGGGCTGCAGCAGGCGGCAGAACCCTCGGTGACCGGGCGATCCGACAAGCGATTGGTTGTGCTGGATCGGCTGATGACCGGGTTCCTCGAGCGACACAAGCTGCCCGGAGCGTCGCTGGCAGTGGCTCGCCACGGTCGGCTGGTCTATGCCCGCGGGTTTGGATTGGCCGATCGCAAGAGCGGCAAGCCGGTGCAGCCGGAGAGCCTGTTCCGGATCGCCAGCCTCTCGAAACCTCTCACATCCGTCGCGATCCTGAAACTGGTGGAAGCGGGCCGATTGAAGCTGGACGATTCGGTCGCAGACGTGCTGGGTCTGAAGCCGGAGGTGGATGTCGAGCGGAACCGGCGGGTGAGCATCAGGCAGTGCCTGCAGCACACCGGCGGCTGGGACCGGGGCGACTCGTTTGACCCGATGTTTCAGTCGATCCGCATCGCTCGTGTGCTGGAGACCAGGGCTCCGGCCGGAACCTCGGAAGTGATTCGCTTCATGCAGAAGTGGCCATTGGACTTCGATCCCGGCACACGCTACGCGTACTCCAACTACGGCTACTGTCTGCTGGGCCGTGTGATCGAGAAGGTCTCGGGCGAGAGCTACGAGTCGTACGTTCGCCAGCAGGTACTGAAACCGATGGGTGTGAGCGAGATGCGGATCGGGAAGACCCGCGAGGCGGGACGGGCCGAGGGTGAGGTGCGGTATCACGTGGACGGCGAGAAGGTGGGTTTGAGCGTATTTGAAGCGGACCTGGGACAGCGGGTCTCGCGGGCCTATGGTGCCTGGAACATTGAAGCCATGGACTCGCACGGCGGCTGGATCGCCTCGGCCGCGGACCTGGTCCGTTTCGCGACGGCGCTCGAGTCACCCGGCCGCAAGCCGTTCCTGAAGCCGAGTTCACTCGAAGAGATGTTCGCGCCGCCGCCGGCACCGGTCTCGCGAAAGGCCGACGGGTCGGTTGAGCCGGTGTATTACGGACTGGGGTTTTCAGTCCGCCCGACCGGAGAGGGCCGGATGAACCAGTGGCACACCGGATCGTTGGCGGGCACCTCGACCTTGCTGGTCCGGCGTCACGACGGGATGGCCTGGGCCGTGCTGTTCAACAGCCGCCGGGCGTGTGCCGGCAAGAACCCCGCCTCGGCGATCGACCCCCTGGTCCACAAGGCGGTCGATGCGGTGCGGGAGTGGCCCGAGGGGGATCTTTTTGATTCGGCCACGGACGACGCCAGGAGCCCGTTGGATTAGCGGTCATTTCGAGATCGGTCAGGCGGTGAGCGTAAGGAGCCGCCCGCTGTGGCCATGCCGTAGCCAATGCCGAGTCCGCCCAAGGCGGACGGCCTGTTAGCCCGGTGTGTCAATCCCGGGATTGGGTCAGGCGACGGCGGAAGGCCCGGCTTCGCAGCGTCTGACCGCGGCTGCTGGAGTTCTTCAAGCCGCTGCAGGCGGACTAGATGAACTCCGACATCCGCTTGGCGAGCCGGTCGAGTGCGGGTGAGATGTCGGTCGGTTCGAGGTGGACGTTGAGCAGGCTGAAGGCGTCGTGGTTGGCCAGGGCGGCGTTGAGTGCCTGGTCGAGCTCGGTTTCGGTGTGGACTTCAAAGCCCCAGCCCCCGCCCAGCAGGTCGGGCATCCGGTGGTATTCCCAGTTGAGGATGTCGTTGAAGGGACCCTCCTGCAGGAATCTCTCGGTCGTGTACCCCTTGTTGTTGAGCACGATGACGAGCGGGTTGAAGCCGTGGCGGACCGCGGTCGAGAGTTCCATGCAGGTCATCTGGAAGGCTCCGTCGCCGACCAGCACGATCGGTCTCAACTTGGGGTCGGCCACCTGGACCCCGATGGCCGCGGGGATGGCGAAGCCCATCGAGGCGTAGTAGGCGGGGCTGAGGAACTGGGTGTGTCGCGAGAGGTGCAGGTCGACGGCTCCGAACAGCGAATCGCCGACGTCGGCGATCACCGCCATCGATTCGTCGAGCATCTGGTTGACCCGGGCGAAGAGACGCCGCACGGTCACCGGCCGGTTGGCCCGGGCACGGAACGGGCGGTCCTCGGTCCGCTTGCGGGTCGGCACCGGGCGGCGGGTCGGCTTAAGCTTGGCATCGAGCAGCCCGCCGACGAAGTCCGAGAGCACGACGTCGTGGAAGTGGTGGTGCTTGATCCGCAGCTGCTCGCTGGTGGCGTAGATGCACTGTCCCGGATCGAGATTGGCCGTGAACAGCCCCAGGTTGATGTCGGTCATGAAGGTGCCCAGCAGGATCACGCAGTCGCTCTGCTCGACATACCGCGTGACGCCGTCGCGCCCCATCGCACCCTCGTAGACTCCGACAAATAGCGGGTGGGCCTCGCTGACGACCGACTTGCCCAGCAGCGTGGCACACATCGGCAGCTGGTGCCGCTCGGCCAACTCGACCAGCTCACGCCTCAGCCCGAATCGGTGCATTTCGACTCCGGCGATGATCACCGGCCGCGCCGCCGAGTTGATCAACTCGGTGGCCTCCTCGAGAGCCTCTCTGAGCGCATCGGGATCGCTGGTCTGGGGTTCGGTGTGGGGTGTGTGAGGGAACTGCGAGGTGGTGGTGACTCGATCTCGTGGGAGTTCCAGGAACACGGGCCGCTTGTAGCGGACGGCCGCCTCGAGGCAGCGGTCGATCTCACGGAAGGCCGTCAACGGGTCTTCCAGCGACGCCGATGCTACGGTGATCTTCTCGAACACGTCTCTCTGAGTCTGAAAGTCGCGGACCTTGTGATGCAGCAGCGGGTCGTTGTGACGCTCGGCGATGCCCGGTGAGCCGCTGATCACGATCACCGGCGATTTCTCGGCGTAGGCACCCGCGGTGGAGTTGGCGACGCTGAGTCCGCCGACGCAGTAGGTCACGCAGACACACCCCAGGCCATGCACGCGCGCGTACGCGTCGGCGGCGTAGCCGGCACAGTCTTCCCGAGTGGTCCCCACGACTCGGATCGGGCTCTCCTCGAGCATCCCGTAGAACTGCAGCACGAAGTCGCCGGGGATGCCGAAGATGTCGTCGACTCCGAAGTCCTGCAGACGCTGGATCAGGTAGCCGCCGATGGTCTGAGGGGTGGACTTTGTCTTGGATGTGCCTTTGGCCTTGCGAGTCTTCGGTGCCGTTTTGGCCATTTGAGTTGCCTCCCGGGGAGGTGCTGCCAGGGTGTTCCTGCGGTCATCATTGCCGGTCACCACGACGGGTCAATCCGCGTGATTGCCGGCTCGGCTGCTTTGCGGTGCTCGCAGGCAGTAGGTTATTCTCTGGACCATAACCTGTGTCACTTTCAGCGGGAACCGGGGGAGACTTCCATACGACTGCACGACAGATGGGTAGTGACCGGCCTGTGGATCGGGTGCCTGATCCCTTCGGTGCTGCCGGCGGCGGAACCCGGCGAGCTGAGCTGGCCTCCGAAACTGTCCGGTGGCCGTGCCGTGGTGAGTGACCACGCGGACGCCTTCCTGGTCGCTCCCCCGGGTCTGGCCTCCGACGTGAAGATCGCCAAGACCCCGCCGATGGTCGATTTCATGTATTACCCCGCCCAGGACTACCCGGGCAACCCGTGGAGTGTCTGGGGCGACAGCGTGGCGGTGGGTGGGAAGTACTACTCGGCCATCGGCGATCACATCGGGCCCGCCGGCAACGCGTTTGTCTACGAGTACGACCGGCCGAACAAGTCGACGCGTAAGATCGCCGACCTGACGAAGCTGTTGAAGTTGCCCAAGGGTCACTACATGCCTGGCAAGATCCACAGCCGCATCGACATGGGCAGCGACGGCTGGCTCTACTTCGCCACCCACCGTGGCTCAACCCGGGTCACGATCGACCGTTACCACTACACCGGTGACTGGATCGTGCGGCATCACCCGGTGACCGGGAAGACCGAGATCGTCACCCGCGGGCCGGTGCCCAAGCACTGCATCCCCACCAGCGTGCTCGATCCCGACCGGCTGATCTTCTATGGCGGCACCGCGTCGGGGAACTACGCCGAGAAGACGATCAATTTCTTCGCCTACGACATCCGCAAGAAGAAGGTGCTGCACACGGCGCCCCTGGGCCCCTACCGTTACATGATCTTTGCCCGCTCAACGGGCCGCATCTACTACTGCAACTCGGATGCAGGGCCGCTGATGCGGTACGACCCGGCCACCGGCAAGCCGCCGGTGAAGATCGCCGGAGCGATCGGGCTGAGATCGGCCACCCAGGAAACCGCCGATGGCTACGTCTACACGGTCTCGACTCGTGGAGACGGATCGCTGTGGCGATTCAACACGAAGACCGAGGAGATCGAGAAGATCGGCAATGCGCGGGTGGGCAGGACCGACTACGTGACATCGCTGGATGTCGATCCCAGCGGTCGCTTCCTTTATTACACGCCCGGCGCTCACGGCGGATCGCAGTTCGACGGCACGCCGATCGTGCAGTTCGACACGAAGCTGCGGACTCGCAAGGTGATTGCGTTTCTGCACCCCTTCTACCTCAAGAAGTACGGCTACATCTCGCTGGGCACCTTCGGCTCGGCACTCTCGCCGGACGGTCGCACGCTGTACGTGACCTGGAACGGCAACCGCGGCGGCCTCAAGCGAGGCAGGTACGGGTTCGACACCTGCGCGATGACGGCGATTCACATTCCGGCATCGGAGCGTGGCGGAAAGGCGGCCGGTGCGAAGTGAATTCGGTCGCAGTCGTCTTGTGCGGGTGCCAGTTGCACTCACGGCCTGCCTGGGAGCTGCCCTGGCCGCGGTGAGTGGCTCGGCCGCAGAACCGGAACTCGCCGGGACACTGCGGAAACTGGACGCCTCGGTTGTTTCCGACTCGGACCGCGACGCGGCTCGGCGCGACTGGATCGAGGAAGTCCGTCGGCGTCGCAAGATCGCCAATGCGAACGACCTGGCGGCGTGGAATGCGGTCCAGTCGCGTGGCGACTGGGAACGCATGCGTGAACGGCGGCTCGGAGAGCTCGTCGCTTCGCTGTCGATGCATCCTGAGGCCGAGCGGCCCAAAGTGCGGGCCCGTGTCACCGGCCGAATGGCAGGCGATGGGTTCGCTGTCGAGAACCTGGTCTATCTCGGGCGGATGGGCTACCCGGTGACGGCCAACCTGTACCGCCCCGAACCGGCGAAGCAGTCGATTCCGGCGATGCCGGGGATTGTGCTGTGTCACAGTCACCACCATCCCAAGACGCAGGGCGAGTTGCAGGACATGGGGATGACCTGGGCTCGGGCCGGGTGTTGCGTCCTTGTGATCGACCAGCTGGGACACGGCGAGCGTCGGCAGCATACGTTTCGGACGCCCGAGGACTACCCGGGCACGTTTCGACGCAGCCGACAGGACTACTACTTTCGCTACGACGTGGGCATGATCCTGCACCTCGCCGGCGAGAGCCTGATCGGGTGGATGGTCGAGGACATGCGGTGCGGGATCGACCTGCTGGTGTCTCGCGAAGGAGTCGACTCGAAGCGGATCATCGTGATGGGCGCCGTGGCCGGTGGCGGGGATCCGGCCGGCGTGACCGCGGCGGTCGATGATCGGGTGGCGGTCGCCGTGCCGTTCAACTTCGGAGGCCCTCAGCCCGAGTCACCGTATCCGCTGCCCGAGGATGTCGAGACGAGTTTCAATTACCTGGGCGGCGGGAGCTGGGAATCGACTCGCAACCTGAAGGGGACCGCCCCGGGGGGGTTCTTCCACTGGGCCATCGTCGGGTCACTGGCGCCACGGCGGCTGGTCTATGCCCATGAGTTCTCCTGGGATCGAGAACGGGATCCGGTCTGGAAACGGCTGCAGAGCATCTGGGGCTGGTACGAGAAGGCCGAGAACCTGGGATTCGCTCACGGACACGGCCTGCTTCGAGGCGATGCGAAGACAGCCTCGCACTGCAACAACATCGGCCCGGTCCATCGCAAGATGATCTACCCCTACCTCGCCCGCTGGATGGGCGTGCCGGTGCCGGCAAAGGAGTACCGCAAGCGATTCGCGGCGTCCCGGTTGCTGGCCTGGCCGCGCGAGCGAGCACCGCTGAGGCCGGTGCACGCCCGGCTGCAACGCCTGATCGCTCATCTCGATCTGCAGCTGGCCAAGCGACCCGACCGACGTCGGACGCTGTTGGGCCGCGGCCTGGTTTCCAAGCTCGGTCCCGAACCCAATGCTTCGAAGGGGACCGCGAGGATCCTGGAGCGCACCGATTCTCGGGTCAGCGACACCGTGTCCGTGTTTCGGGTGTTGCTGAAGTCACCAGACGATGTCCGAATTCCGCTGCTGCTGTTCTGGCCGACCAAGAGCAAGCGGGCACGCGCGGCGGTGGTGATGGTGGCTCAGGCCGGGAAAGCGCGGTTGCTGAAGTCACGAGCCAGCGAGGTCGCCAGCCTGTTGGATGGCGGGGTGGCGGTCTGCCTGGTCGACGTGCGTGGTACCGGGGAGACGCGTGCCGGTGATGGGAGGACCCGCCGGAGCTATGCGACCAGCCTCTCCTCGACCGAGTTGATGCTGGGCACCACGGCCCTGGGGCAGCGGCTGCAGGATCTGCGCAGCGTGTTGGCGTGGCTGCGGACCGTCGAGGGGATCGACGCGGAACGGCTGGCAGTCTGGGGAGACTCACTGGCGGAGCCCAATCCGCCGAAGACCCGCTTCGACGTGCCGCACGGAGTCGACAAGCGGCCCGGTGGTTCAGAGCCGCTGGGTCCGTTGCTGGCGGTGCTGGCCCTGTGGCGTGAGCCGAGCCTGGCGGCGGCCGTCGGTGCCCGCGGCGGGCTGGTTTCGTTTTCCAGTGTGCTTGAAAACCGCTTCGTGTATCTGCCGCACGACTGCGTGGTACCGGGTGCGGCGGTTCTTGGCGACATTGCCGGGGTGGTCGAGTTGTGCCGGCCGCGTCCGCTGCGGTTGGCCGGGTTG
>Ga0066376_10001018_pt1 | contig 27147 bp, 21 predicted proteins | sample Knorr_S15_td_Bot_FD_77009 | JGI IMG/M metagenome (GOLD analysis project Ga0066376, IMG submission 77009) | Marine microbial communities from Southern Atlantic Ocean transect - Knorr_S15_td_Bottom_ad_5009_LV_A | ecosystem: Environmental > Aquatic > Marine > Oceanic | place: Southern Atlantic... | reverse complement strand
CGTGACCGGCGACTCTGTGGCCATGATCCAGCCGTCGTCGGTGAAGATGACGGGTGGAAACGCTTCGTCTCTATTCATTGAGATTCACCTTCTCTGGCTCTCGTGTCCTTGGGTAAGTGAGCGCCATGGGTTGGGTCGGCTTCGGCAGACCGTTCTGTCATCTGGGAGCTGCCCGGTGAGGTTTCCCCGCGGGGTAGGTACAGCGCCAAACGCCCGCGGATGTCCTCGACCAACTCCGGACGCATCGCGGCAGCCGGTCGGGTTCTCGGGCTGCATCACGCCGTCTCGGCGACCATCCACTGCATGCCCCGGCGCACCACCGTGCGCCTGAATGGCATCTGCCCCGGTTCGACGAGGAAAGAGAGGATCTCCCCCGACGTTGACGGCTTGATCATCCCCACGTGCAGGCCATCCTCCCAGGTGAAGGGCCAGATCGGCGCGCCAACCAGAACCAGATCGCAGTTGGAGTGGACGTGTCCACTCTCGATCAACGGCTGCATCGTGTCGACGAAGCAGGTGTGTTCGGGGCCGCTCCAGCAGTTTTCGGCCAGGCCGAAGAACTGGCGGATGCCCACTTTGATCGTGCGGCCGTGGCGCACGTGCTCCTGTAGTTCCTCGAGATCTCCGCAAATCGCGGCGCCGTCGGCGTCGTGCTCGTAAACGAGGCGCCACCGATCACAGACAAACCAGCGGTAGACGCCGTACCCGTAGTCGTTGCTCTCGTCCAGCACCGTGTTGTCCGGCATCCACTTGACGTGCGAGAACGCGCCGGATGGGTCGTACTTGAAGAAGCTGAGATAAGGCTGCTCGATATCTTCGCCGTGGTGGACGTAGGAGTGATGGTGCGTCATTAAACCGGCGAAGGCGTCGGCCTCGCCGGAGTAGGTCTGCTGGAAGTACAGCGTTTCCTCGTAGGTGTCCGTCGTCATGTACAGGCGCAGATCCGCCCCCCGGCTCACGGCCTCGGCCACCGCAGCCGCGCTGCCCCGCGCTGCCGTTAGGTCTGCGCGCTGTTCCAGTGCCAGGATCCAGTCCGTCGTCATAGGCCGTAAGCTCCGATGGGTTGTCGATGAAGAGTGGTGGTCCGAACGATAACGTGCCGGACATCCGGCGGATGTCCCCCGTCAGCCATCCCACCCTGGACGGCGTCGTCTCCACGTTCCAGGCCTTGCCCCGCAACTCTCTGGACGCCAGTAGGGCATTCTACCTGTAGCACCCGATCGCCTGGGCCGCACCCTCGGCGATCAATCCCTGTTCGCTGGCCAACTCGAAAAAGCGGCAGCCCTTTCTGATCCACTCGGCACCGGCCTTTGGCCCCGACGGCGTCGTCCCGAAGGCGACCTTGTGCTTCAGGCACAAGCGCAGGATCTGTTCCATCGGCTTGCGTACATCCGGGTGGTCATACTGCCCCGGTCGCCCCATGGAGATGGAAAAGTCGTATGGACCGACGTAGACCATGTCTATATGGGGTGCGGTGATGATCTCTTCCGCATTCTCATAGCCGAGAACCGTCTCAATGTGGGCGACGATGACGGTGGACTGGTCCGCCTTCCTCAGCCAGTCCGCGTCGTCCTCGGGCCAGACATAATCGACGTTGCCGTAGCATGGGGCCCCGGCCCGGGTGCCCACGGGGGGGAACTTCATGTAGCTGGCCAGGGTTTCGACATCCTGCCGCGACTCGGTGCGCGGCAGCTGGATCGCGGTGACACCGGCCTCGAGAAGCCGGGCAACTTCCGGGCGGTTGAGCTCGCCCACTTTCGAGATCACCGGCAGGCCGTTGTCGCGGGCACTGAGCACGAAGTCCGTCATCTCGGCCCCGTCGAAAAACCCGTGCTCCTTGTCGATGAAAACGAAGTCGTAGCCGACGCTGGCATAGATCTTGGCCAGGGAAGGGCGGATGTACTCGGCGGCGGTGCCACCGAGAAGGATCTCCTCTCTCTTGAGCCGACGCTTGAAGGCTCGCCCCAGGGCGGTGGGATCGTGTTTGCTGCTACCTGATCCGGTCATTGATTTGGCCATCTGTCATTTCCTCTCCGTGTTTGGGTAGTCATCTCTGGTACGCTAGCTAACTCAAGCGCACAGATCGCCTGCTCCATCTGCTCTGGCCGCTTCACCCCAAGGATGATGCTCGTGATGCCAGGCGTATTGACGGTCCTTTGAATCGTGTACTCGTACAGGTTCAGTCCCTCGGTATCGGCCGTCCCCTTGAGTCGATCCACCTCCGCGATCACAGCCTCGTCTTCAAGCATAGCGATCCACGCCGGCATCTCGGCGGCGCGTGAGCCCTCCGGCGGGACGGCGGGGTCCGTGTACTTGCCCGTGAGCAGCCCTCCCTGCAACACCTGATAGGGCACGACGCTGATCCCCTCTTCGCGGCAGAGCGGTAACAGATCCTTTTCGATGCCCCGGTTGAGGAGACTGTAGGACGGCTGGTGGACAACCGGCCGCGGCCAGCCTCCTTCCTCACAACCAGCCATCACTTCACGCACCTGGTCAACGTCGAAATTCGACAAGCCCCAATGTCGCACCTTGCCCGCCTGAATGAGTTTGGAGAACGCCTCGATCGACTCACCCAATGGGGTCTTCTCGTCCGGTTTGTGCATGTAGTAGAGGTCGATGCGGTCCGTGGCCAGCCGCTGCAGCGACCGATCACACTCGCGCCGGATGTGCGCCGGACTCAGGCCTTCATCATCGTCGTTGGGGCCAATCTTCATCCCCACCTTGGTGGCCAGCACAGCCTGATCACGCCGCCCGGCGAGCGCCTTGCCGAGAATCTGTTCGGCCACACCACCGGCCGAGCCGATCTGGCGGGTGTAGCCCTCGTACATGTTGGCCGTATCGATGAAGTTGATGTCGTGATCGAGGGCCCAGTGGACGATGTCGATAGCGTCCTGCTCGCCGACGGGAGTACCGAAGGTCATCGTGCCCAGACACAGGGGAGACACGCGCAGGTCGGTGTCGCCAAGGCCGCGGTATTCCATGTCATTGATTCCTTTCCTACTTCGAATTGTGACCACGGCTGGTATACCGTCCAGCCTCGCTGCGGGCGCCCGAAGAAGGCGCGTTCGCACTTCGAAAGTCGGGGAACATGGGTTCCTTCATCGGGCATCGTGCGGATCGTCGAAGAAATCGATCCGCTCCAGTGCCGTGCGCAACCGCTGCGTCTCCTCCTCAGTCAGCGGCCGTAACGGAGACCGCGGCACGCCGCATTCCAGACCCATCCAGGCCAGGGTCTGTTTGATGCCGGCGAACAGCTCGACGACGCCGGTGGCGTTCCAGCACTGGTGCAGACGGGCCTGCACCCGGGCCAGCTTCTCCATGTTCCCCGCCTGCACCGCGTCCCACAGCTGCACGAAGAGGCCCGGCGTCACGTTGTAGGTGGCACCGATTCCACCGCAAGCGCCGGCCAGCAGTCCGGACACCATCACCGTGTTCTCGCCGTTGAAGACGACGGGTTTGTCGTCGCCCTCGCCGGGTGCCGCCACAGACGTAAAAGCCGTGCACGCCTGCCGCCATCTGGTGTTGAACGATGCGCCGCGTGGCCGCCTCGTCGAAGCCGCCATCGGCTCCAAAGGGAGTTACGATCGCTGGATAGATGCCTCTCAGCTCTCTCATGGTTCTGTCACTCCTGGTAGATCTCGGCGTAATCTGCGCTTCGTCAGATCCTGAATCATCCCGCCTCCTCCAAGATCTCGCGGAACGCTCAATATACCGGCTGCCATTGTCGCGACTTCGGTCACTGGCGGTCGAGCAGCTTCTGCATCTCCCCGGCGACGCCCTCCACCGCAGCCTCCATGATCAGACCCCCTTTGGCAATCGTGGCAAGCTGCGCGGAGTCGTAGTTGACACTGCCAGCGCGAATTCGTTCCGGGAAGGCCACCATGGCGAAAGAGGTCTCGAACTCGCCCGCGTGCCCGGCGCTGCGATCGGATTCGAGGTGGGCCTCGAAGAACGCGTCCGGTATCGTCTTCCAGTAGGTGACGTATTCGACGCCCAAGTCCCGAATTCTCTGCACACACTCGGGAGCCTTGGGCTCCAGGTTCTTCAGCATGTTGCCGCCGTGGCCGTTGACGACCATCACCCGGGACACGCCGAGCCGTTTGAGACTGTGGCAGATGTCGTACACGTGCTCGGCGTGGATCTCGGGCCTTACCGTCAACGCCCCGCCGCGGCTCATGTGGTGTTCGGACACAGACATAGCGATCGTCGGCGTCACCAGTACGTGAGGATAGAAGCGCATCGCCACCCTTCGCGAAATCTCGGTGACACTGACCGTGTCGTGGATCATGGCCAGGTGGTCCTGGTGCTGCTCGGTGGCGCCCGTGGGCACGATCGCCGCTTTCACGGTACCATTGCCGATCGCGTCGCCGAGCTCCTTGCGAGTCAACTCACCCAGAAATACCGTCTCTTTGTGCATGTTTCTCCTCTTTTCATTGATTGGAGTCAAATTCCCAGCTCTCGATCAATCATCGCTAACCGCCTCGATAAGCGCTCTTGCGTAGCCGACCGCATAGAGAAATCCTTGATTGCCGCGCTCGTCTTCGAAAAGCGTGAGCGGACAGTGTCCAGGAAGCAGGACGCTGTCGAAGCCCACCTCCTTGAGGGTGCGCAATACGGAGGCGAAGTCGCAATCAGCCTCGTCTACGAAACACTCGCTGAACCGGGGCACCTTCCCCTGGACCCCCTGGAGATGACCGTAAACGAGCTGGCCGCGCTGGCCGAAATGGCGGATCGCGGCCAGGATGTCGGTGCCCATCGCCGTCCAGTTGCCCAAACAGAGATTGAGCCCGCTCGAGGTGCTGTCGGCCATCTCCATCGCCCGCCGGTGACCTTCGAAGTCGTGGAACAGCCGCGGTATTCCGCCCAGTTTCTCCACCGGTGGATCGTCCGGGTGAATCGCCAGCCTGACCCCGGCTTCCTCCGCCACCGGCACGATGGCGCGGACGAAATACTCGTAGTTGGCCCACATTTCTTCGTCGCTGAACTCACGGTCTCTGAACAGCGGAGAATGCCTCGCCAGTTCCAAGTCGAAGCTGGAGACCCGCGCTCCCCCCCGGCCGGATGTAGTTTCCGAGGTGCGCCAGGCGTTGCGAATGGCCGTTGAGTGGTTGACCATCCAGTGATAGCCCAGAATCGGGATTCCGGCTCTGCCCATGTTGCGAATGGTAGTCTGCAGGTTTTCGATCTGCTGATCACGCCCCGGCAAACCCAGTACGATGCGCTCGTAACACCACGTCGGCACTGGATTTTCGATGGCCACTGCCCTCAGACCGGCATCTTCGCACCGCTTTCGAGCCTGCATCAGGTCGAGGAACTCCCATTGCGCACCGGGCTTATCCGCATTCTCCCGCGCGAATCTCCGCTCTGCGTCAGGATGGTCGTTGACCGTGAGCACCACATCCTCGATTCCGTACTGCTTCAGAAACCGCAGGTACTCCCCCTTTGCGTCCGGCCGGCTATAGGCGCAGATTCTCATTCTTCAACCTCGAAGGGACCATCCTTCTCGAGACGCTGGAAAATCTGCTCGAACTTCTCCGAGCTATCGTCTTCCCACAGGTCCATGCCAATACCTCGAACCTCCTCACGCCCGGTCATCTGGGTAATCGGGGGTATCGGCGAAGTGTAAAGCCTGCTGCCGTCCGGCAGGCGAACGATCCCCACATGGCGGGGCAGATCTTCGGGAACCTTGGGGCAATCCGCTGCCAGCTGCGCCAGGGCATCTTCATCCACTTCGATCCCCAGCCCAGGCCCCTCCGGGACCGGCGAACTCCCTTCCTTCACCGGGATTCGCTCGCACACGATATCGTCCGCATACTGGTCATCCAGATGGATAGAGTGGCCGGTCGCGGTCGGCAGAACCGCCGCGATATGCAGAGCGAATGCCTTGGTGAGGGTACCGCCTGTAAGTTGCAGAAGCGTCTGGGTGTTCGCCCTGGCGCAGGCGAAACCCGAAATGAGGGTTTCACCGACCGCCATGCCGCTGAACAGATAGGTATCCGCTACCCCCGCTCCCAACTCATACAATCCCCCGAATCCCAACGGGACGTGAAAGACCAGGGGGATGCGGACCTGGTCGCGCAACCTGCACCAGCCATCCAGATCCTTCTTGGGGAGGGGATCCTCAATGTAGCCGACGATGGGATGATCTTCCAGTTCGCGAATCGTCGCCAGCAAAGAAGACAAGCTTTGAATTCCGTTGAAGTCGAAGTGCAGTCGAAATCCCTCGGGGGCGACTTCCTCGGCTGCCTTCGTCTGCTCCACGACATCGTAGAATGTGCCCGTGTGCATCTTGCAGACCCGATAGCCCTGCAGCGCGGCACGCTTGATCTCGCCGGCGAAGTCAGCTGGCGACGACCGTGCCGTCCACGCCGCGCACGACACCGCGTCCCGTACCTTTTGACCCATCAGCTTGTGCGCCGGTACGTCGAGATGTTTGCCCATCACGTCGTAGAGCGCGCCGCCCAGACCGGGATTGAAGTCGCTGTGGACAAAGTCAAAGGGGCTGCAGCCGATAAGTGATTCCACCGCCGATCGCGGCGGTGCGGCGCAACGCAGATCGCCATAGCCTACCAGACCAGTGTCGGTGTGCACCTTGAAAATGGTGCGTTGGTTGATGCCGCTGAACCGGATCTCCCGCCCCCTAGTCCTATTTCGATCGTAGAGACGAGGGCGAATAGGGATGATCTCGATGTCGGTGATTTTCATTCCTGGCTCTCTCCTTCCCCCTTGCGTGGGGCGTGGCACAAGCCTCATCGGCTCTCTCTGAATCTGTTGATATTCATCTTCAAAACCGCGACGGCTCGCACTGGGTAAAGGGAGTTGTCACTTTCAGCTCAGCCGCCATGGTCTCAAGTGTTTTCTGGTGCTCAGGACTCACGGGGATACCATCCCGCCTGTTTTCCTTCTCCCAGTGCCACTCCATACCGCCAGGCAGCACGGCCCTGTCGGTTCCGGGAAAGGGTTGCATGCGGCTTGCCTTGGCAGCGTAGTCGTCCATCGAGCGCCTGAACTCATCCACGGGCATGAAACCGGACACCGAGAAAAACAGGACGAAGGAACCCTGTGTTGCCTCCCACGGCGATGGTGGCGACTGCAGCTCCGGTCGCCAGATGCCGGCCAGCACACCGCCCAGAGCATGCAGGACGGCGCCGATCCCCAGCGACTTGAAAAAGACCTTGGGAAATTGCTCCAGGAGCTCGGGGTCGTCTGGCAGCATGTTGGCCGCCATATCCAGAACCAGCGGCGGCCCTTCTCCCGCCGGCACGGCGATACTGACCGGCGAGGCACCGGCGGCTCTCAGGACGGAGTCCTCAGGGTTGAAGGCATAGCGCACCGACGAGAACGCCATGCCGATGCAGTCGTGCTCCAATCCCATCCGCGAGTAGATGCCGGCAGCGCCAAAATGAAAGTGATTGCGCGTCGTCGTCGCCCCCATGCCGACCTCTCTGGCCTTGACGATAGCGATCTCAGCACCGCGATAACTTGGAATGAATCCAAGACCACCGTCGCCATCGATAACGGTGCTGGTCTGGTTCTCATTCACAACCTGCACGACGGGCTTTGGATTCACCTTCCCCTCCAGAATCTTGCGCATGTATTCGGGAGCGTGCCGGGTGCCGTGGCTGAAAGTGCAGCGCAAATCGCACTGCACCAACAAAGACGCCGTGAGCGCCGCATCCGAAGATGACATACCGACATTCACGAACAACTCACTCACCAGTTCAAACATCGCCGCCGCCGGCACGCGGAGACCGTGCACCGGTGGATAATTCGGCAGTTGCAGCTTCGCCATCATAGTAGTCTCCTCGGTGCACCCTCGCGAAGCGAGAACCAGGTGCCCACCCATCATTCTGGTGAGTCACGTAAGGACCGCAGTAGTACGCTTTCCTCCGGTGCAGTTTCGCAAAACGAAATCGCACTCGGGCGTCCAAATTCATCACTCTGTTGAGTCCCCGTCAGCCACCCGCCGCAGTACGCTCTACCGGTGCAGCTTCGCAAAATGAAACTACACTCAGGCACCCCAATTCACCTGTCCTCTTGGTGACACCCCATCAGGTGCCCGTCTCGCGAAGCGAAACTGCACTCGGACGCCCAAACACACTAACCATTGACGAGCCAGCGTAAGGCGTCCGTCGTCAGACGTCAGACGCCCGTCGTCAGACCCGGTAATGCTCCAGCGCCTTCATATCCAGCTCCACGCCCAGCCCCGGAGTCTCCGGTATCTCCACAAAGCCGTCCTTCGGCGCCATTACACCTCCCACCAGGTCGTTCTCACGGGTGAAGTGAAGCACGTCAGAGGGAATGGTCGCGTTTCGAATCACGGCGTGCACGTGGTTGCCGTAGGCGCCTGAGACGCCCAATTGCAGGCCGGCCACCTGCAGCCACACCGGCATGCCAGCCGCTTCCGCCATGCCGGCGTTGATGATCGTCTGCTCTACCGTGCCACCGGTGTTGAACATGTCAGCGCCCTCGGCGCGAATCGCGCTCATGATCTGGGTGCTGTCGTAAAGATGGGGTGCCAGCGGGATCCGGCTGTGACGGCGAAAGTCGCGGTACTGCTGAAACCCTGGCAGGTACCGGAAAGGATCCTCGAAGGCCTGGATGTTGTACTTCTCCAGCTTCTCGGCGATTCGCAGAGTCGTGGCCAGATCACCGAAGGTGAAATTGGGATCGACGATAATCCCATAGTCCGGGCCGGCCGCTTTGGTCATGAGCTCCACGGTCTCGACAATGTTCCACGGCCGCGCCTTGAGTTTGTGGGTTTTAAAGCCCTGCTTGGCGCCGTTCTCAGCCGCAGCGGCAAACTCGTGTGCTTCCAGTGGCGGCGACCAGTAGCCGACCGGCACCTTGTCCCAGTGTTTGGTGCCCATCAGCTTGTAGGCTGGCAATCCCAGCGCCTTGCCGACGATATCGTACAGCGCCATGACCATAGTACCGGATGTAGTGGTCAGGTTGATGCTCATGGGGTCTACACCGACCCACTTCTGATCGATGTCTTCGAAGGTCTCGCCGCGCCCCCCCTCGGCCAGGCCGTAGATCCCCTCGTCGGTGTGAACCTTCAGCATCGTGATCGGGCTGTCTTTGTAGTGAGTGGGGCGACTTTTCTGGATTTCGGGAATATGGGGTACGGCGGTCTTGAACTGTTCGATCGAGGTGATTTTCATGATTGATCACTTTCCTCTCTCCTTAGATTCTATCATCTCTGCTTGGATTGGACAACGTGAAGACTATTATAGATAAGACCGCGCGCCCATGCCTGTTGCAGTCCCGCATGGGCAAATTCGCTCAGGCCGGACACACGCATCGAAATCCCAGATTGAGACTGCCGTGGGCATCGCGATAGGCCGCCGCCATACAGCTCTCCTGCTTGGTCCAGGCGCCGCCGCGCACGACCTGGCACTTGGTGATGTTCTCGTTGATGAAGGGCTCGCGCATCCCCAGGTAGATCATCGGTTCGCCGCCCGAGTAAGGTTCGAACAGAGATGTCGTGTACTCCTTGACGTTGCCGGTCATGTCGAAAACCCCTTCAGGCGTCGCTCCCTCGGGGAATGAGCCAACCACCGTCGTCCCACCGTAGTGGAAATCGAAGTTGGCGCGCGAAGGATCGATGGGCTCGTCTCCCCAGGCGTAGATCCGCCCTCCCTCGCCTCGAGCCGCTCTCTCCCATTGCGACTCACTCGGCAGCGATTTGCCGCAGTGCTCCGCATACGCCAGCGCTCCCTCATAGCTGACATAGACCACCGGGTAGTACTCGCGCCCCGGGACGCACTCGTAGCGCCCCGGAGTCGACCGCATAATGCCACAGTGCTCGGCGATACGCATCCAGGTCGAGTAGTGCTCGTCGCGGCCCCCCGAGTTGAGAAATCTTGTGTACTCCGCTACTGTCACCGGGAAGCGGTCGATCCAGAATGCCGCCACTTCCACGGCGTGCCCAGGAGATCGTGCGGCGTCGGTGGGGTCGGGTCCCATAGTGAACGAGCAAGCCGGCAGAAGAACCATGTCGGACTCGTGGTCGCTCTTCGAAACGGGTTCCGCCAACAGCGGCAGGCCCACCTCCAGCTCCAGGTCGCCAATGCTGCCCGCCGTCAGATTCGAGAACAGGACCTTCCCCCACATCTCGGGATTGTGTAGATCGCCGGTACCCGTCGACTGCCAGATCCAGTCCTCGCAGGGACTCTTCGGTATCATCGCCGGCACCAGCCGATCGTAGATGTGCATGTACTGGACGCGGCTGAAGTTCAGACGCCACACATCACCGCGTTCGATCGGCAGCTTGATACGCTCGTTGCGCTCCAGCAGCGAGGCCAGCGGCCAGCGCACCTCCACGGTCCAGCCGATGTCCTCGTCGTGATGATAATTGAGCGTGCCCTGAACGTCGACGCCGTGGCGCAGTCCAGTCACGTCGTAGAGCGTGTGCAACGCCGAGGCGCGGTGGTAGTCGGTTTCGTGAAACATGTCCCACGCCGTGTTGAGGGCGTTGATCTCGAACTCGTAGTAGCCGACACCGTCCGCGGTGGGATTGAGGAAGATCTCGAAATCGTTGTCGTAGTAGATGACGCAGTCGCGTTCAGTCAGCGAACCCCAGACGTTCTCCTCCTGCAATTCGGCGCCGAAGTACAGATACTCGTCGTCGTAGAGCATCTTGAACCGCGTCGTCTTCCAGGGCTCGGGCGCGTAGGGCGCCTGGTGATCCTCGAACAGCTGGCTCCAACTCGCATCCCGCCACGCTCTCTCGTCGAGCTTGCCGTCGATGGCGATAGGGCCGGAGGCGCGGTAGCACACATAGGTGCGCGGCTGGTGGCGCCTCCCGGGCCAGCTGTTGAGCGCCGGCGGCAGCGCGTGGTAGATCGGCCGGTCCGAATCTTCGGCGAACATCCGGTGGCGCCCCCACAGAAAGATCGCTCCCTCGCTGTCGGCCGATGCCCTGGTGACCCACACCGAGGTCGCGACCGTTTGCCAGGAGACCTCGCCCTCTCCGCGCTCCCTGACCGGGGAGGTGGGCGAATAGTGGGCCCGGAGAGCTTCCTCAACGGCGGCGTTCTGTTCTCCCCCACCGGCGAAGTCGATGCGCACGCCGTAGAGAATGGAGTTGCGAAAGGTGTAGGTCAGCGCACCCGCCCGGACCCCGAATACCTCGAAGTCTTCGTCGTCGCGCACGAAACACATCTGACCAAAACCGTCGTCGCGCCACTTCCAGGGGATCTCGCTGTGTCTGGTGCCCCAGCAGACATCGCGAAAGCCCTCGTCGGCCGTCGGGTAGTCAGTGTTCTCAGTCACGTCAGATCGCCTCCCCAATGAAAACCCACGCCAGCATAATCGAGAACCAGTAGTAATTGATCAAGAAGGTGGCGGACACTGATCGGGTGCAATGGCCACCAGACGAGTGCCGATGCCCTGCTCCCAGAGCAGACGGCGCGGGGGGTTGACACCCGGTGCGCTGATCGTATCCTTGACCCAACCAACCCGCCGTCGAAAGCGCCATTCCATTGACCGAGCCCCGTACCCTGGACCCCTCACCCGCGAAAAACCCTCTGCTCCTGCCGCGCCTCGACGACCCCCTGGTGGCGCTGGCGCTGCAGGGCCCCACGGCCGAGTTGGCCCACGCCACACGCCCCGATTTCATGCAGAACCCCAGGTCTCCGGTGGAGTGGTCGAGCCGGGACTTTGCACGCATGGCGGCGGAGCGCTTAGACCTGTTCGACTGGCAGGCGGTGCTCGGCCAATTCGACGCCGAGGCCTTCCGCCGCGATGGCTACGCCGTCCTCCAGGGCATCATGACCGCCGCTGCCGTCGATGCCTGGACGGCGGCGCTGCAGCGGGGGCAGGAGCTCAACGACAGGCTGTTGGCCGCCGACTGGGGAGCCGTCGACTGGGAGCGGCTCGGACGCAGACCGCCCACGGCAACGGTACCAGTGGCGGACATCAGTGCGGCCCTGGGCAGCAGCCAGCTCGTTCCTCAGGGCGGAGATGAGGCCGGCGTGAAAACGCTGCGGCAGAACAGCGTCTTCGCCGAGTATTTTCCCGCCGGTCATGTGCCCTATCTCATGAACGTGCTCACCCACCCCCAGATGCTCGCCCTGCAGCGCCTGTGTCTGGGCTGCGACACGGTCTACCTCGATCACATCCAGCTGCTCACGCGCGCCCCGGGGTACCCGGGTGGAGCCTGGCATAGCCACAAAATCGGCGGCGGCCACGACAATGTGGGTCCCGTTGGCCTGGATGACTACCGGCGCCAGCCGAACATCAACCTGACCCTCTGTTATCCACAGGGATTCTCGGCCGACGACGACGGCGGTCTCAAGCTGATTCGGGGCAGCCACCTGTTCCGCGACCCCGCCGGCTGCCGCGGGCCGGACGACGACGCCCTGCGCCAGGGCTGGCTGTCCGGCAGGAAGCATCCCGTTACCGGCCGGCCCCTCGAGATCGAACGCCTCGACCTGCCACCCGGGTCGATCGTCTGCTGTCTGTCCCACGCCGCGCACGCCGTGGCGCCCAAGTCCCAGGAGGGGTCGACGCGCTGGAGCTCCCTATTCTGCTACCGCAAGATCGACGATGTCAGCGGCATCGCGCAGCCCCCAAGCGCGGTGCCCGCCGTGTGGGCCCTGAAGGCCCAGCGCGGGGAGCTCGGAGTCGACCTGACTGGACTATTGCGACCCAGTTTTGACCGCGCCCTGACAGCTGGCCGCACCGATCACGCCGATGCCTGACCGCCGAACTCGTCCTTCTATCTGTCTCATGTGAGGAGAATTTCAAATGAAAGTCGTTGTCTTTGGTGCTGAAGGCTGGACGGGCCGCGCCGTGTTGGCAAACCTGCAAGGGCAGCATGAAATCCGGGCCGCGGTCTATTCAGCCGATTCCTGGGAAGAGTGGAATGACCTTGACGGCGAATGGCAGGGAGAGGATGTCCAGTATGGAGACATCGCGGATTTCGATGTGGTGGACCGGGCGATGGAAGACATGGATGCCGTTATTCATCTCGCCGTTCACTTTCCCTATCGCTCAACCACCCCTGTCGAACACAATTCGAAGTCATTTCTCGTCAACCTGAAGGGTCTGTGGAACGTCCTCGAAGCGGCGCACCGACGCGGCATCGAGAGAGTGGTCCACATCGGTTCGTGCATGACGGTTCATCCGAAGGGTCTCTTCTTCTCCTCGGAAACCAGAAGTGTGGAAGGCAGTCAATACGGGATCTGCAAGCGGTTGCAGGAGGAGATGTGCCGCCAGTTTCACGACGCCTTCGGCATGAAGACAATCGTGCTTCGACCCGATTACATCGTCGACAGCCGTGCGGGTATCGGACGCAACCGAGAGGCCCTGAAGGGAGCCTACCGCAACGGCTGGGTCTGCCGGCACGACTTGGCCGAAGCCTGTCGACTCGCCATCGAGTCGACCACCGTAGACCACGATATCTTTCACGTTGTCGGCACGCCTGAAGCGAAACAGACGTGCAACGTCGAACGTGCAGAAACGCTTCTCGGACTGAAGTTTCGAGGCAACCTGGAGCAGTATAGGTGACCGGAGTGAACCTGGTGCCGGGGGGAGGGATCGCCATGGCCAGGACCGGCTGCCCGGGGGGCGCAGGCTGGTTTCATTTCCGGTGATGGGACGCGTTCAGATCTCGGCGTAAATCTCGAGGAGATTCCCCTCAGGGTCATGAAAATAGACCGTCCGATGCCCACGGGGTTGATCGGTGGGTGGCTCCGCAATCCGCACGCCTTGTGCGACGAGCTCGGCATAGCAGCTGTCGACATCGGCGGGGGCCACACGGAAGGCAAGTTGTACGCCTGGAACGTCAGCGCGAGGGCCCTTGCCATCGTAGTCGCGGGTGCGCTGGCGCAGCGAGAACAGGACGGATCCGGCGCAAAACCCCAGGCCGGTCTCCCCTTCGCCACGGACCTCGAAGGGGAACAGGCCACGGTAGAACCGCTTCATGGCCTCGATATCGTCACAAAGCAGGATAGTGTAGGTCAGTTCGTTCACGGGGTGCAGCATCGCAGGTCCCTGTTCAAAAAGGCGCTGTGCCGTGCCTCGCGCCCTGTTCCATTATTGCCAGCCATTATTGCCAGCCATAGTTGCCAGCGCCCCATAGTTGCCAGCGCCCATGAGTGTTTCGTTACTACGTAACGGCAATGATGCCCAGGATGCAAGACGGTGACGCCCCTTGCATGTTCGGAATGTACTGCAAGAAGCGCCTGACCTGCTATTGGCGCTCCTACGACACTAACCGTCACTACTTACAGGCGTCACTAAACTTACAGGCGTCACTAAACTACAGGATCTGAGCTGAGTCATGACCAAAAGTGATGTGCGCATTCTGGCCGTCGACAGGATCTGGGACGAGGCGCCGCACAGCGCCTTCACCGACCTGCTGCGTTGCCGCGACCGCTGGTGGTGTACCTTTCGCGAGGCTGAAACGCATGGCGACAGCGTCGGCACGCTGCGCGTGCTCGTGTCACACGACGGCGACACCTGGTCGAGCGTCGCCGAGGTGGCAGAGGAGGGTGTCGATCTGCGCGACCCCAAGCTGTCCGAGATGCCCGACGGACGCCTGCTGCTCCTTTGCGGGGGCTCGGTTTACGGCCGCAACGGCGACGGGGCCTACCGCACCCGCTGTCCGCGAGTCTGCTTCTCAGACGACGGATATACCTGGACACAGCCGGCGCGGTGCCTGGCCGAAGATCATTGGCTCTGGCGGGTCACCTGGCAAGGCGAGGTCGGCTACGCGGTGTCCAAGCTCGGCGAGGGCAGCGACCCGCGTCGAGGCTTCCTCTACAGGACCGCAAACGGCATCGACTGGGAATGGGTCACCGAGTTTCGCCTGCCCGGTGACGTCTGGACCGTCAGCGAAACCACGCTCCGAATCATGCCCGACGAAGAGATGATCGCGCTGATCCGCCCCGACTGGATCGGCCGCAGCCAGCCGCCCTATGTCGAGTGGTCCTTCACTCAAATTGAAGCCAGGATGGGCGGGCCGAACTTCATCCGCGTGCCCAACGGCACCTTGTGGGCGTGTGCCCGTGGCCGGCATAAGAATGTGCCCGGCACCGTGCTCGCCCGCATGACCCCCACCAGTTACGAGACCGTGGTGCGTCTTCCCAGTGGCGGCGACTGCTCCTATGCCGGCATGGCCTGGCACGATGACATACTGTGGATCAGTTATTACTCGACGGACGAAGGTAACACCAGCATCTACCTCGCCAGGGTGGAGGTGTCGTAGGGGCGGCATGGCCCCGTAAAGCGCTGGGACAGTGAAGTCGCTTTCGACGAGATTGCCGTGGCGCTCGCGGATATCGACTAATCGAGCGCTATCGTGGTGGTGCCTGCCCGTGTCAAGACCACCGTTCGCCAAGGTGCGCTCGGCGCCCTGCCAGCGATGGTCACACCAGGAACCGGGAGCAGTGCCGATGAGCAATGATCCGCGAGACCTCGAGCCCACTTACGCGGAGCGCACCGACGACGTCGATACCAAGGTCGAGATTCTGAGGCGGGCGTTGCGCGCCGGCAACCACGAGCTCGCCCTGGGCGTGGCTGACTCCATCAAGGACACCGTCACCAACCAGCGCATGCTCGACGCCGACCCGGAGACCGTCCACCTGCCGGCCTCTGGCTGGCTTCCGACGGACGAACTGCCGGGGGCCTGGTGCCGCTGGGCGGATGGCTGGAGCCTGTTCCGCTTCGTCCGCCTCACCGAGCCCATCGGCCAGCCGCGACGGGCCGAGCCGGTGGAACTCGTCGTCGCCATGCCCGCGGATTGCGTGGCTTCGCCGGGGCGCGAGCTGCGGGTGGCGCGGCTGGACGGCGGCCAACCGCAGGAGCTTCGCAGCCAGGTCTACGGTGAAATACGCCGGGGCCCGAGCTGGCTCGCCCACCTGGTCTTCGAGGCCGACGTCGAGGCGGGCGAAGAGTCCGTTCTCCTCCTTTTTTGCGGCAACCCCGCCGCCGAGCTACCCGACTACCCGAGCGCTCTCAGCATCCGGGGCGAAGGCGTCGGCCTTCAGATCGAGACGCCTCACTATGTCGCCAAGCTCTCCGAGCAGATGGGACAGCTGGAGTCGCTGACCCCCAAGTGGCATCTGGGCGGAATGCAGCTGGGATCGCATGGCGATGGCCACGGTGAACCACCGAATCTGGACTGGGCTCACGACTACACCACCGCCGGCCCTTTCCAGAAGATGCGGATGACAAATTGGTCCGCCTGCCCCAACTACGAGGTGGTTCGCGGCCCGGTATGCGCCATCGTGCGGCGCTTCGGCTTCCCCCACAGCCCGGCCCATCCGCTGTTCACACCCAGCCGCTTGTTCATGGACCTGAGCTACACCTTCTACGCCGGCGCCCCCTATTTCCTCAAGGAGGGCCGCATGGAAGCGACACGCGACTTTCAGGTGCATGTGGCCCGCGACGACGAGTGGTATTTCGGGGGCAGACCCTTCGACGACTCGTTGTGGATGGACGCGGCCGGGCGCGTCCATGAAGGCCCAGTGCCGCCACAACAGATCGATCAGGTCTGGGGAGTGGGCTTCTTCCACCGCCAGAGCCGGGACAGCATGTTCGTCATCTACCTCGACCATCGCCTCGACCCGCCCCCAGGCGCCGCTCCCGGGACGGAAGCCGCAACCCTCTACCACCACGCTGATGTCACCGTCGCCCACGCCAAACCTGGAAAACCACCACACGCTTCAGTGTGGTGCCGCCCCATGCTGCGCGACAATGCGCGGCTACAGACTGGCGAGGTCCTCGTACAGCGCAACGCCTACCTGCTGGCGCCCTACCCCGAACAGGGAGGGGCGGCGGGGTTGGAAAACCTGCGTGAACGGCTGTTGAGTCCTCTATCGGCCACCGTTGATACGACGCCGATGGACGCTTTGACCAACAAGGTATCAACTGGATTGCGGCCCCTTGCCCGCATCGGCGAGCGGTCGACCGACTGGCCGCGGAAACAGGCCATCTGGGAGGCCTTGCGGGACGTGCCCGAGGACCAGTTCAACAGCGTTGACGCCAGCCTGGTGGACATGGGCTACATCTACGACGTGCGCACGCGGGGGGAGGATGTGCACGTCGTGATGACCATGCCGCACCGAGGAAGGCCGAAATACGACTTCCTGGCCAAACCGTTGCGGGCTCGGCTGGAGCAGTTGCCCGGTGTCGGGTCCGTCGTCGTCGAACTGACCTGGGAGCCGGCCTGGACGCCGAATCGGCTCACCGACGTCGGGCGCCAGAAGATGGGGTTGCCAGACGATGGGGTGGCAGACGGCTGACCAGGTAGCTTATCTCCAGCAACACAGCGAGTGCGCCACTTCGTCACGGGGTAAACTCCGACCGGTGCAGGGAGACATCGGCTACGCTGAGAGCGTAGGGACCGCTGTATTCCAGCAGGAAGCGCACGTCTTGCGGTTCGTCGAGCCCAAAGCTGAGCTCATAGGCGTGGTCACCCACAAACGGCACCAGTGTCCACCAGGGCGGCTCGGTTCGCTCCACCAGCGGCACGGTGAATCCGGCGCGTTTGACCAGGGTGAGGTGGCTGTGGTCCCTGCCGTACCACTCGTCCGACTGCTGCCGCAAGCTGGTGGCGGAAGCCGACGTCGCGACTGGTCCCGCAAAGACAGCCATGGCCAGCGGCTCGGGCTTGCGTTCAAACAGTGAGGCCAGCGGCAGCCCATCCATCGCCAGGCGGATTCGGTAGCGCCCCTTGCTCAGGCCCCGCCATTCCGCCGCCATCCTGAGCGACTCCCCGGAGGCTATCGGCTCCTGGACGAAGCTCTGCTCTATCTCAGGGAAACCGAAACGTACGTGTTTCGAAGTGTAGTCGACCCTCATTCCGCCTGTGCCGAGCTCGCCATAGCCGGTAAAGGCCAGGAAGGCATAGCCCAGAGCAGGTCGATCGACGTAGATGCGCACCGAATTCTTCACAGCGTTGTCTCGCGCCTGCAGGGGCCGTGTGTGTCGGACCTCCCAATCGCTGATGGCAGGTACGGTCCGGCGGTGGGCGAGGATGAGATACCCCGACGGTGTATCGATGGCCCGATCGGCCTGGAGACCGAGAACGCTGACGGTGTACACTCCCGGTTTGAGGAGTCGCATTTTGTAGGATGTGAGGATGCCGGGAGGGTGGTACTCTTCGTCGGCGAGGTAACCTCCGCTCTCCAGCTGGCTGCCGGTGGTGCTGAAATACCAGAAGCTGTCGGTCAGGTCATAGCGGATGGCGACGCCCTCGGTCGTAAAGCCATCCGCACTGAGAAATCGGTTGAAGGGCGAGACGGTGACCGGGGCTCGCGATTTCACCGGGCCGACCTGCCCCCAGAGCGCTGGAAGCAGGGCAGCGACGCCGATCAGTACAGCGCGGCGAAGAGGAAAGTCAGCGAATCTGGGGACGATCAGGAGGGCGAACAGACAGGCCAGCAACAGGAACCAGAATCCCAGGTCGCCGGCGGGGAAGCTCTCCTGCTTGGCGGTGAAGAAGTGGACCGCCCAGGGATAGTAGTCGGCGAGGTCGCGCATCGACAGGAAGCGTCCGGCGTATCCAGTCTCGGGCAGGCCCAGACAGCGGATGACCCCGTCCCAACTGGCACACAGGGCGAGGAGAGTGGCGAACCAGGCAGTGGCGCTCCTGAGCAAGCCCAGGCAGAGGGCGATGCACAGCACCAGGGCCGGCAGCGACGACAGCAGGAAGCGTCCCGGCAGGCCGAAACCGAAGGTCCACAGGGGATGCAGGCCGTTGACGGCGGCAGTAGCGGCGTAGAGGCCGACAACGACCAGGAGACGACGGTCGCCTCTCAGTGCGAGGACGGCAGCTCCCAGCGGACAGAGCAGGAACACGGGTGAGGAATTGAGGATTCCCCGGTCATCGAGGAGCCAGTGGCCGGGGAGCGAGATGAGCCAGGTGCTGAGCTGGAGCGCGTCCTCCGCCCAGGCGTTTCCGGGACGGAAAGGGCCAAGCAGGTCACCGCTGAAGAAGAGATTGAAGGTCAGCAGTCCTCCGAGGGCAAGAGCGACTCCAGCGCCGACCAGCGCCAGACAGGCAGTCCTGCGCGGGCTGTGCCAGGACTGAAACACAACTAGTGATCCCAGGGCACCGGCGACGGCGATATAGCGCGGGTGCAGGAAGGGCATCAGGCCCAGCAACAGGCTGAGTCCCCCCAGGGCCAGTGGCTCTCCCCTGTCGCCACCTACGGATTGGTAGCGCCCGCCGTTTACCTGCCAATGCGCCAACGCCACCAGCGTGACCAGGCTGATCAAGAGGGCGGGAATCTCCGGAAACAGCTGCGTGCTGTAGAGGCCCAGTGGAGCGGTGGTGGCCGCCATGGCCACCGCCATGAGGGCGGCGTATCCGGCAACCCTCAGACGCACCAGCCACAAGTACAGCAGGGCGACGCATGCGGCCGTCATCAGGGCCATGAGCAAGGCGCAGGGAAGCCGGGGATTTCCCCATAGTTCCAGGCCCAGCCAGTAGGCGGGGACCATCAGCACTGAAAGTCCAACAGGGTGGATGGAGTAGATCTTGCCTTCAGGTGAAGCCGGCGCCCGGTGGGGTTCGACGCCCATGACGTGGAACTCGGCAATGTCCTCGGTGGCCAGATTGTCGGTGAGGTCGATGTCCCCATCGTGCAGGAGACTCTGGGTTACGAGGAGGTAGTGGGTCTCGTCCCCGTGCAGCATGGTGACCTGGCAGATATACAGGGCGTAGGACCCGTAAAGGAGTGCACCCCCGGCGAAGAGGAGGAGGGCGCGCCGGGGGTGATTGGGCCGCGCGCCGGGCGAGCCAGCACCGTTGGTGGCTCTTCCGGTGGGATCTTCCTCCCCTCGACGCGTGTCGATACTGGAGGGGAGCAAGGTGGGGAAGACCAGGTAGAGCAGCACCAGGGCCCAGGTGGCGTCTGGAGACCACAAGAGCCCGAGATAGGGGGCGGCCAGGCCGGCGAGGTTCCACAGGGAAACCAATTTCAGCGCCATGAGGCCGAGGGTTACGAAGACGATCTGATGGAGTCGCCGGGTGACGACGGCGATCTGTTCGTTACTCGGCGAGCCGAAGCGGGTGCGGAGATAGGGCAGCAGCAGGCCGCACAGCCCGACAAGCCAGGGAGCTGCGGGCCATCGGGGATCCCACTGACGAAAGTCGACCGCCATGCGCAGGACCTGGCGGGAGAACGCGATATCGACCTGGAAACAGTTGAGCAGAAACCACAGAAAGAGTGAGCTGGCCCCCAGGCACAGGGTCACCCCAACACTGCGCGGCCGCCGCAGCCAGTTGGAGATGGATGTCATCCCGGATCGGATCAGGAGGCCGGATCGGTTCATGATCGGTTCATGAGGCCCGGCAGGCACCGAGTAACCCGGTGGCGAGCGACGGTCAGGCGGCGGATGAGGCGGGCGTCAAGCGTCAAAATCTTCAATTGTCCTAGCTCGATTGTCGTATCTTGGAGGTCCGTACTTTGGACGCCTATTACGTAGCGTGAAATTGGGAGTGACGGCAAGCCGGATGCGCGCTTTGGGAGTCATCGCCGGCCTCGTGGTCCCGTGGACAGTTCTGGCGATCGTCATCTTCACGGGCCGCCAGCTGGCCGAACGGCTGGTGATCGGTGTCGTCGGCGGGCTGGCCGCCACCGTAACCCTGGGCTATGTCCTGGCTGCTTGGGGCCGGCTGGATCTGTACGGATACATTTTTGCGGCAGCCCTGGCTCTGGTGCTGGCGCTCCTGCTGAAGTGCCGGAATGCTCGGGCCGCGGTCGCTGGCGGCCACGGCGGGAAGGCTCGGCGAAAGAAGGCCTCCTGCTCGGCCCCGGTCAGCGGCCCAAGCAACGCGGAGCCAACCTCGCAACTCCCTTTCGCGCCACCGGCAATCCCCTGGTTCGCGGCGGCCCTCCTGGCGATCCTCGCTGCCGAGGCAATTCCCACCTTGTCCACCGACTTTCCCATCGGCTGGGACCCGGCCTTCCACGCCATCCTGTCTCAGAAGATCCTCGACTCGAACGAACTGGCCCGGGACTGGCTGCCGTTCGAGGATATTGGGGTCAACTACTCTCAGGGGTTGCACGTGCTCATAGCGCTGGTATCGGCGTGGTCGGGCCAGCAGGTGCACGAGACCTTTCAGCTCCTTCATCTCGTCATCCAGCCCCTTGCCGCCATCATGGTCTACCTGCTGGCCACCTGCCTTATCCGCAACTGGCAGGGCTCCGTCCTCGCCATGCTGATCTACGCGCTGCTGTGCAACTTCGGCAGCTTTTACAGCTACTACCAATGGGGCGGCATCCCGACGGAGCTCGGTTCGCTGTTTCTCTTGACAGCGCTGTGGATGGCCCTCACCGGATCGGACAGGTGGTCGGGAGGTCTCAGGGTCATCCTATTCGGCAGCTTGATCCTGGTGCACAACCTCGGGGCGGTCATCGGTACGGCGGTGATCCTGTTCTACCTGCTGATGGACTGGGTGAGCCGTCGCAGAGAGACGCGCCTTGCCGACACTGTAAAGGGCGACACCGCCATCGCCGGCGGCGGCCTGGCGCGGCGTCTGACCCTGATGCTGCCGCTGACCTTGCTCGCCTACTCCTTCTACATCGTGCCATACGCGCTGCGAGCATCAGGCCTGGAGAGCACGGATGTGCTGCAATTCAGAGACGAGGAGATGATGACCTGGGCCGACATCATAAGGAATGTCGGGTACTCGGCGTTGGCACTGGGTGTGGTCGGCATGATCCTGCATTCGCGCCAGGCGTCTGATGAAGGCGGTCACTTCCTGCTCTGCTGGTTCACCTCGCTGGTTCTGTGCTTCTGTCTCCTCGGATACGTGTATCGCTTCGCCGCCATCTTTTTCTTCCAGCAGGATGTCGCAGCCTTCACGCCGTCCCGATTTCTGACCGTGCTGAGTTATCCGTTGTCGGTGTACGGCGGATACGCGCTGACCGTCGCTCTGCGGTGGGCGCAGCGCTCTGTGCGCCTGGCCGGTGGCGTCGGCCTGGGCGTTCTGGCGGGAGCTATCGCGGTGTCGGCTGTCCCCGACGTCAACAGGCTGGCCCAGCGGCGGTCGGTATCGGACGAAGCTGAACAGCTGGGCGGGAAAATACGGCTGCAGACCCCGGAGAACGCTTTCGTGTTCTATGCGCCCGAGGCGAGGGAGCTGATGGGGCCGCCCGAGTGGATTCCGTACCTGACCTGGCGGGCGACCGTCTACACTCCCATCCCCGCCTCGGAGAACAGACAGGCGGTGAGAGAGAAGCGGAGACTCTTCCAGTCACCCGACCGCTCGGAAGCGGTAGCCTGGATCGCCGCCCATGGATTCGAGGCGTTTGTGATCCACCAGAACGACGAAGGCAGCTTCGCTCTGTCGAGAGCGAAATTCAGGTAGGTCAAGATAGAATAGAGGTCGCCCGGTGCTGATACGTCGAATCTGCTGGCTTGTTCTGCTGTTGTGCGCCGCCGTTATTTCGGTGGCTTCGCTGGTGCGGTGAATGGTAGAGCCCGGGTCAGTGAGGACGATCTCTCTCGACGGCAGCAACGCACAAGCGGTTAGCGACGGCGCCGTGCTTGTCGACACCGACAAACGCCCAGGTTGAGCTCAGACTCTGGAGAATTCCGGTGTAGTCATCTGGCCGCTCGAGCCGCACGGTTGACGCGCCGTCCCCCATTCATTTGAGTTATGCACCTGCACCCTGACCAGGAGAACACCGATGCGCCGCTTTAACCGCACTCCCTGTTACACCGGGCCAGACGACCCTGAAAGGGGTCAGGTTCGCGACACTTTGCAACTCGGCGAAACCGTCGTCATCGAAACCGTAGGTGGCTCCGACCACGACTACCTCGCCGCCGGCGAGACCCGCGCCGGCCAGATTACCGCCGCCAATACGCCGCGCCAATCGCGCCCCGGCGGCCCCTTCATCATCGAGGGCATCGAACCGGATGACTGGGTGGCGATCGAGATTATCGACATGGAATGCGGTCCCTACGGCTTTTACCGCAACGCCGGGCCTCACTGGGGGTACTGGCGCTGCGTGGCACCGGTGCGGGATGGCTTGATTCACTTTCCCCCCGATTTTGTCGTCCCGGTGCGGCCGATGATCGGCGTCATCGAGTTGCAGTCGGTAGCCTCCCATCCGATCGACAACGGCGGCAACATGGACTTCAACTCCATCCAGCCGGGCAGCACCATCCACATCCGCGCCCAGAAACCGGGTGGCTACTTGTTCATCGGCGACACCCACGCGCGCATGGGCGATGGTGAGCTCACCGCCGCTGGTGTCGAGATCGACACCGTGGTAACCCTCAAGGTCGATCGCTCACCTGGATTTCCCAACAGCAGCCCGGTGGTGGAAAAGACACGCTATGTGGAAAGCGCCCAAGAGTGGCTGACCGGCGGCATCGGACCAACCTGGGGCGAGGCGCTAAAGAAGGCGTGGACGGAAATGGTGGCGTTGCTTATCGACCGCTTTGACACCAGTTTCGAGTACGCCAATATGATCGTCGGCACCATCGCCGATGCGCGGCCGGGGATGGCCACCGAATACATCGGCAGCTACTGCACCTGTCAGTTGGCGATCACCAAGGAACTGAGACGCACAGGCACCCCGTATCAGCCGTAGGGTGGCGTCAGAGCTTTAGACGCGACGAGTCAATCAGCCCGATCGCAGGGCGCGATCAGGGACTGACGGCGGGCTTGGTCTTGTGGTAGATGAGGGGGTTCTGCTCGTCGTTTTCGAGCCCGTCCCCCACCGACAGTGTGGCGACGTAATCTGGCGGCAACACGTTGGCTTGACCGTTGAAGGTCGCGCCGTCGGGCATGTAGGCGCAGGTCATGGCGCGCCGCTGCGCGGGCGTCATGTTGGCGGCGGCGCCGTGGGCGAGCAGACCGTTGTGGAACGAGCAGGAACCGGCCTTCATGGGTCCCGCGATGGCCTCATGAGTCGCCCAATCGGGATACACCTCGAACAGACTACCGATGTTCTGGCCGATGCCCGCGTTCTCCCAGGTCGCCGTCTGATGTGTACCGGGAATAAAGTAGAGGCAGCCGTTGTCGCACGTGGCGTCGTCGAGGGCAACCCAGATGCTGATGGCGTCACGCGACGAAAACGACCAGTACGGGTTGTCGAGATGCCACCCGGTGGGGTTTGCCCAGGGCTCCTTGATGAGAGCCTGGTCGTGCCAGATGCGGATTCCGTCGGCGTTGAGGAAGTCGTCGATGATGACGAAACCCTGTTCAGCGATAGTGGGCGATCTGTTCGGCGCTGACTTCGCTGTTCATCGAATTCCCTGTGGTCGCGTGTGAGAAACCAGTGCAGCGGGGCGGAAGTCCGTTGCCATAGGGCGGGGTTGCATCGGCGGCCGACCGGTAACGGACTTCTGCTCCTCTGCACTATCGCCGCGAGACATATTCGAAAGTAATCCGTTAGTGTCCTGTCGCAGAAATAGATTGCCAAATTCTGGGGTCGAGGCGCCTGGTTCGCAAGGCGCGCGACCGAGGAGGGTTGTTGGACCCTCCGAGCGAGCGCAACGCAGCGAACCAGGATGGATCGGCCCCAGAATGGTGAGGTATTTCTGCGACGGGGCACTTGCTCCACTGAGCTACAGGTTGGCGGCGCATTGCCATCAAAGGGAGAAGAATGTGAAACGACTGACCAAACCGACAGGCAAATATAACATTGTTATCGAAGAAGCGCCCGTTCCAGAACCGGCGCCGGGCGAGGTGCGCATCAAGGCGGTGTGCTCGCTGATCAGCCGGGGCTCCGAAATGGGGGGCCGCTACACCCGCGAACACGCCGTCAGCCCCGACGCCATGGGCTACTCGATGGCGGGTACGATCGACGCCGTCGGCGACGAGGTATCACACTTTTCACCTGGAGATCGCGTCGTCGCCCTGGCGCCACACGCCGAGTACGCCGTGCGTTCCGCCGCGACGGCAGGACCGGACGCGCAGTCCCGCGTAGTGGCGCTGCCCGACGACGTCAGCTGGGATTGCGCGCCCTACTACCCGCTGGTCGCGGGGTCGGTATCCTGGGTAGGCGCCGAAGAGATAGGACCATCCGACACGGTCGTCATCCTCGGACAGGGGCTGGTGGGCAGCCTGATGCTGCAAGTGATGAAGGCGAATGGCCGCGGTTACGTGATCGCCGTAGACGCCCTCGAGAAACGCTGTGCCCTGGCCGCCCAGCTGGGTGCCGACCGAGTGATCGACGCCAGCCAGGAGGACCCGGTGACGGCGGTGCGACGACTGACCAACGGCGCGGGCGCCCACCTCGTGGTCTACGCCGTCGGCGGCCCGGCCGGACCGAAGGCGTTTGACCAGGGACTCGACATGCTGGGCACCGACGGCACCCTGCACCTGATCGGACTGTATGAAGACCAGGACCTCGCTCTGCCATCGGGTAAGATCCAGCGGCGACGCATTCTCGGCGGCTACTACGGGTGCACCATCGGATTGGCGTCGTACCGCCGCGCCATGTCGCTGCTGGCCTCGGGCGGGGTGCAGGCTGAGCGCATGACGACGCACCGCTTCCCCTTCACCGACGCTGGCGAGGCCTTCGACCTGCTGTGGAACCAGCCCGGCGAGGCGCTGGGGGTGCTGCTGGACTGGGGCGGGTAAATATGAAAAGGGCTGACCGCACGTCGAGGGAGCTGGGGGTGGCACCGGCGCCGCTTGGCGAAGAAGTGCTGGCGTTGCTCCAGGGCTACGGATTCCCCGGCAACGTGCGGCAGCTTCGTCGCATCCTGGAACAGGCATTGCGGGTAAGCGGCGGCACGATCAGGCCTGAGAATATCAGCCTGCAGGCCTAGAGGCCCGTTACAAAGTCGCTTTGCTGCCGAAACCCTACTCGCAGCGATCAGGAGGTGGTGGTTGTGACACAGAAAGTAGCGAGCCGATCGGCGCCCCCGACCTACGGGATCATCTACAACTGGGACGGCGCCCCTCACGACTACAGCGAATACCCGCAGTCGGTGGAGCAGTTCCTCGACAAGACCTACGCCCCCATCGAGGACACCCAGGTGGGAGCCCTGTGCTGGTGCATGGGCATCCACGAGGCCACCTGGCCGTCCGAGAAACTGGAAATGGTGGGCGATTCAACAGCCAGGCGTTACGACTCGGTGAGGAGCATGCGCCACGCGGAGAGCATCCGCGCCTTCTTCGAAAGAGGCGAGGATCTCTACGGCGCGTTGGTGGCGCGAGGCCGGGACCTCGGAATCCAGGTCCTCGCTTCGGTGCGCATGAACGACAATCACTTCTGGGGACTGCGCCCCGCCGATTTGCCAACGGCGACACAGTCAGATCTCACCGTTTTGCGCAAACAGCATCCCGATTGGCTGCTGGGACTCGAGCAAGCTCCGCAGTGGTGCGCCACCTCCTGGAACTTTGCCGTCCCTGAGGTAAGAGCGCACGTCCTGCAGTTGGTGACGGAGGCCTGCCGTCAAGCGCCATGGGACGGCGTCGAACTCGACTGGCAGCGGCACGCCTTCCATCTGCCCGACGACGACGCCTACCGATTGCGCTACACCCTCACCGATCTGATGCGGGCGATACGCGCGGTCACCGATCGAATCGCCGCCGAGCGCGGGCGCCCCTTCCACGTGGCTGTGCGAGTCGCCACCACCTTCGAATCCTGTCGCCGCATCGGCTACGACGTGGAAACCTGGGTGCGGGAAGGGCTCTGCGATATCGTCATTACCGGCGGCAACTCGGGCACGGATCCAGGTGCGGAGGTGGAGCGCTTCGTCGAGTTGTGCAGACCCCACGGGGTCGCGTTCTACGCTGGCTTTGACACCGATGGGCGGCAGCAGGCGCGGCGACTGCGCTCGCACCGGGCGTGGCGGGTGGACTGGTTTCGGGGTCTCGCCCACGACTGCCTGAACCGCGGAGCCGACGGGGTCTACGTCTTCAACTGGCACGGCCACCGCGACACTCAACGCCCCCTGCTGACCTCGATGGGTTCGAGGGAGACACTGCGCGGCCTGGACAAGGTCTACACCTCTCTCCACCGCAGCATCGGGCCCAAGACCGGCATACGAGTGGACGCGGAGCGAGACGACCGCATCTACGGCGAAGTCCCCGTCGACCTGCAGCCCACCTTGACCGGTGACGGCCCCACCTTCCACGTTACCGTCAGTGACGACGTGACCGCAGGCGGCGCCGAGCTGGCGCGGGCGGAGTTACAGATCGAGATCGCGCACCTGTCG
>Ga0066376_10001017_pt1 | contig 27159 bp, 20 predicted proteins | sample Knorr_S15_td_Bot_FD_77009 | JGI IMG/M metagenome (GOLD analysis project Ga0066376, IMG submission 77009) | Marine microbial communities from Southern Atlantic Ocean transect - Knorr_S15_td_Bottom_ad_5009_LV_A | ecosystem: Environmental > Aquatic > Marine > Oceanic | place: Southern Atlantic... | reverse complement strand
ATGATGGAATCACCGGTCATCCAGCCCATCATGTTTCTTGCGTTTCTTGTGAACCTGACAGCTTTTCCGCTGACCAACGGGCTGCTCCCGGTCGTGGCACGCGATGTGTACGGTTCTGATGAAAACGGCCTAGGTCGGCTGGTGGCGACGTTTGCCATCGGCGCGCTGGTCGGTTCGCTTGCGATGGCAGCGCTTGTAAAGTCACGGCGCCCCGAGCGGGTCATGATGTTCGTGATCGTTATCTGGTACGTGTTGCTGATCGTGTTTGCCGGAAGCAAATCGAACGCGGTGGGGCTGCCGTTGCTGGCGCTGATCGGGGCCTCGATCAGTTTTTCGATGATCTCGATGTCGGTAGTGTTGATGACGTTCACGAAATTTGAGATGCGTGGGCGCGTGATGGGTGTTCGGATGCTTGCCGTTTACGGCCTGCCGGTTGGGCTGGTCGTGGGGGGCTGGCTGATCGAGCGGTACGGGGTGCAGGCCGCCATTACCGGTTTCGCCGTGGGTGGACTGATCGCCACCGGGCTCGCGGCGATCAGGTGGCCTTCGCTGTTGACGGGGTTCACGCGGCCCGAGCGGGAATAGGTCAGTGCTGATCAGCGGACGCCCAGTACCGGAGTTGGCGGGTCCCTACTGGTCTTGGCCATGCACATTCGACGCTTACGCCCAACGGCAAACGGTTGCAAAAATCCGACTGACGAAAACGGTTTAAACCAGGTATTTTCCGTTTTTTCCAATGCGTCGCCCACCGCCGCAATCCTTACTAAAGCACCCGATGCGCCACCTATCTTGCTTTTCGTCGCTCGACCAAAATCGGTAAGACGTATCAAATTGCCAATCGTGGTACTTGATTCGACTTTTGCCTCCTCTACGCCTTCATCATCACCGTAATGGGATGAAATCAAATCCCGTAATCGAACAAGAAGAGGCCGAATCACCATGTCAAAAAAAAGATCGCTTCATCGTCCAACTCGCCTTTATCAATTTCAGAATCCACGGTGTCGATAATGGAATCTAGCAATTCGATGGCTTCAGCACGAAGTTCCTTTGTTGCGACCACATACCCGTTCGTCAGGTTCGTTGTCGGCACAGTTAACCTCTCCATCGCATCAGAAGACGCAATGTAGGTGTCGATGACACCTACAATCCCGTCCAATACGGATTGGGCGTTTGGAAACAGCCCGGAATAGGAGCCCTTAAATAACCTTGGGATACGAATTTTGTAACGTATTCATAAGCGGAGAATTTTTCGACGGCACCCCACGCTCTGCTACTTGAGATGCTGCCATAGTTAGTAGATTTTTGAATTGAGACATCTCCGCTTGATCATTTGGATGAAACTCGGGCCAAAGAGCGGTCAACATTGCATCAGACTCAAACAGATTGTCTCTAAGTTCTTGTATTTCTACCTGTTCCATTTGGAGTTCCTTACGGATGTTCAAATGCGTGAAGAAATTATCTCGGCAACTAAAAAACTACTGATCGTGGCCCCACACGTTCGGTGCCGCAGCTGGCCTTTCGCTACTGCGTGCGCGCATTCGCTCGAGGTTGTAGTCGAGTCCGAGACCAGGCCTGTCGGGCACCCGGATAAAGCCGTCTTCGACTTCGTAGGGCGTATCGAGGATCGAGTCACGGTCTCGGATGCCGACTTCCTCGATGTTGTATTCCTGTGCGTAAGGGAAATTGTTGCTCGGTGCGATCAGGTGGGCGTGTGCGGCGGTCGAGCCGTACGGCTGGGTGTTGTGGACGGTTATGGTTGCACCGTGCGCCGTGAGGACGGCCTCGATGCGCAGAAACTCGGTGATACCGCCGACTTTCACGACATCGGGCTGGACGATATCGGGGCGTCCCTCGGTTATCAGCTTGAGGTGGTCCCAGCGGGTGAAGGCGTTTTCGCCCGATGCGATCGGCATGTCGAGGGCGTCGGCGATCAGGGCCATTCCTTCGAGGTTTCGGATGTGTACCGGCTCCTCGAAATGAAACACGCCGAGGTCCTGTAGCTCGCGACCGATTTCGATTGCGTGGTGCACCGAGTAGGCACCGTTAACGTCGACGAGCACATCGATATCGTAGCCCGCTTCTTTGCGTATCGCCTTTACGGTCTCGACCGTCTGGTCGGCCGGGTCGTCGATCTTCCCCGCAATCGCCGAGTGCATCTTGTAACCGGAAAAACCCTGGTCTCGGAAATGTGCAACCCGCCTGGCTTCTTCGGCCGGTGCCATACCCCTCACCAGCGAGCTGGCGTACACCCTGATGTGGTCTCTGCTCTTCCCACCGATCAGGTTGTAGATCGGTGTGCCGAGCGCCTTACCCTTCAGGTCCCACAGCGCGAGGTCGACCCCCGCGGCTGCGGTGAGGAGGGCGCCGGTCGGACCTGCCACCGAGCCGGCCTTCAGCATGGCGTCCCATATCTCTTCGGAATCGAAGGGTGACTTTCCGAGCAGAAGCGGTGCAAACAGCGTTTCTACGGCGACTTTCGACACGTAAGGGGCGCGCCGGAAGCACTCGCCGAAGCCGGTGAATCCCTCATCCGTGTGGAGAATTACGTACGGGTACTCGTCATCGAGCACAAGACATTCGACGCTAGTTATTTTCATCGGTGGCCGGTTCGTCCTTTTTGCACCGATCTCCGTTGCCGACCAGATTTCGCAGGCCCCGCGGAATCGCGAATACCGTGTTCTCTTCGCCGGTCCCCACTTTGTACACGTTTTCCGGGGCGATCGCCTCGATAACGGCCTTGACCTGCTTTTCGGGTGTGGATGCACCTGAGGTTATCCCGACCTTCTGCACGCCTTCAAGCCACGAGCGATCGAGTTCTTCGGGTCCGATTATCAGGTGGGCCGGCACCCCTTTGTTGATCGCCACCGCCTTCAGCTGGTTGCAGTTCGAACTATTCTGGGCGCCGATCACGAGTACGAGCTCTGTGATTTCGGCAAGTTCGATTGCCGCGGCCTGCCGGTTCGTGGTCGCGTAGCAGATATCGTTCCGCACGATGGCATTGGGATAAAGCTGCTTGATCTTATCTAGCTGCGCTGCCGTATCGCGAATCGAAAGGGTGGTCTGGGTAAGGACGGCCACCTCTGCATCTTCGCCCCAGTCCGGCAGGTTCCAGTCCTGTCGCTCATCTACCAGTTCCATTTCCGTCTGGCCGGTCGTTCCGATTACTTCCTGGTGGCCGACATGACCGACAAGGACGATTTTTTTCCCCTGCTTCGAATACTTCTTCGCCTCGTTGTGAACCCGTGTTACGAGCGGGCACGTGGCATCGAGCACAGTGAGGCCGCGTTCCGTGGCGATCTGGTAATCGGAAGGCGGAGAACCGTGTGCGGAAAAGACGACCACCGAGTTTTCTGGAACTTCGTCGACGTTTTCGACTGTGATCGCGCCTATTGCCTCGACATCGGCGACAACTTTGGGGTTGTGGACGATCTGGTGCTTTACATAAATGGGGCTCCCGTAGCGCTTGATGGCCAGTTCGACGATATCGACGGCCAGGTCGACACCGGCGCAAAAACCCCGTGGGTTGGCGAGATAAACGTCCATATGCAAGTAGGTCCAGTTCGAAACGTGCCACCGCGGGGTGGCGATTGGCGCGCGTGAAAAGTTTCTGGTGATTATTTTTACTGACGAAGTAAGTATATCGAGAGCGCCGTGAGGCCACGGTGATTATTTGCGGTCGGGCTTCACTGTCATCCGGTCAGACCGCGTCCGGTCAGTCGGGGGCTATTACGACTTCGTGCGGTTCCTGTGGTACTCCTGTGGATAGCTCGTCGATGCGGAGCGTGTCGCGGACTACCTTTGCAAGTAGTACTGCGGACAGGACAAACGCCAGCGCTACAGACACGAGCATCGCCTTGTATCCGAGATTCTCCGATAAGTCATTGATTATGTCGATACCGACTCCGGCGAACCTGGCTATTGCCGCGCCGATCAGCGTGGCGATGCTCGTATACCCGAGGTCACGTGCCGCGTCCGCATACGTCACGAGATCGTTAGCCACGGTCCAGGTGAGGGTAATAAACAGACCGATAGCCACCCCGATAATCACTCCGATAAAGAGCACTGGCCCGATTGAGCTGACGAAAATCAGCAGTGTGGCCCCGACGGCTCCGCTGCCACCGGCAAAGAAAAACAGCCTGTCACGCCCCAGTCGGTCGGCCAGGCGGCCAGCGGGCACGACGGCTAGTCCCGCCGACACGGCGATGACGATGACGATCAGGTCGGCTCCGTTGGCCGGGTTTTCCAGTCCGACCACATCCTGCAAAAAGAAAAGCGCATAGATCTGCAATGACGACATCGCGGCTATCGAGAACGCCAGCGCCACGAGGAAAGCGACATAGTTTCGATTCAGAGGTGACTTCTTCGGGCGGGGGGCATCGGACTTCGTGCGGATAGTATCGGGAGAGGGTGGTTCCATGGGTCTGGCAGTGTGGCCGATACTGGGGATGGAGAGGCCGTGCCGCGGGCGGAGCGAGGTGACTGTCCAAATCGTGCTGCCGATCAGCGTCACGACCACCACGATGATCGAGTACCACATCCACTGACGGCCATCGACGGGGTCGTAATTGCCCATAAACTGGAACACTATGACCGTCAGGATCCCGGCCCCCAGGAGTCGCCACAGGTTCAACACGCCGGCAGCTTCGCCGCGCCGTCTTTCGGGAACATGGTCGATGATCAGGGCATTTGCAGGGCCCTGACCGAAGTTGCCAAACAGCTGCATGGCCAGGAAGACCACGAGCAGTGAGACGAACGACGTTGCGAAGCCGAATAAAACGGTAACTACCGCAAGACCAAGTCCGCCGATCAACAGATATGGCAGTCGACGTCCGGGGCGAGCGTCGCGGTCGCTTAACGACCCTGCGAGCAGTTGTATCACCGCCGCTATGCTGAGGCCTACCAGTGATATCAGCCCGAGAGCGCCGTTCTTGTCGAGGGTGTATCCGAGCAGCTCTACTCGCCCCAACTCCAGAGCTTCGAGCACTTTGAACGGAAGAATTCCGGAGCCGATACCGATCCAGACCCCCGAAAGGCCGAAGGCGTAGAAACTCAGATTGGTGAAGCTGCGGTGCCCGATCCGGTAATCGGCAGAGATGCGCGCGATCGGCGACCGCCTGGCCCTTCTCTGGCCCAGGCGTTTTCGCGTTTGGCTGCGCTTGTTGTCGGACCGGTTACCCACCGCACACCTTTACTGCTCGGGTGCAGAGTAGTCTACTTGCCGTGACAGGGCGAACAGGGCGAAAAATTAGTCAAAAATTTTCTTGGAGGAATAAGGGTGGCATCCAAGCTCGAATTTTATTGCTGGTCTCGTTGAAGTACGTGCCAGAAGGCCCGTCGGGCCCTCACCGCTTCGGACACCGAATTTAAATTTCGAGATTTTTTCAAAGACAGATTGACCCTCGATGAGATCAGGCAGTTGAGTGAACTCTCATCGGTCGATGAAATGTTTGCCTGGAAAAGTCCGAGTTCAAAGCCCTACAGGTACCTGCGAGGCAAGGTGACAGACGCGGAACTTATTGAACTTATGGCCAGTGAGCCGCGCCTGATCCGCCGGCCGATACTGACCGACGGCTCGCGGGTGGTCATGGGGTTCAAGCAGGGCGCGTACGATGGCCTGATCTAAGCGTCCCCGGGTGTCTGGACAACCGAACTTTAGGTCCAGGGGTTTTGGTGCTAGCACCCATGAGCTGTGTCGGTTCAGACGGTTGGGCCGACCAACACCGAGGGATAATCTCCTGCCACGTCAACCAGAGGGAAGAGGAACGGAATGCTTTACCTCAAATCGTGTCCCCGGAGTGCAGGCGATATTAATGCCGACAGCGACATGCACGGAATGTTCTTGAAATGACTGCAGTGCGGATTTTCGAAGGATCTTTCGCCCGAGATGGCGAGGAACCTGTTCGGCGGACAGGATGAAGCGCCCGAAGTGGCAGCCGCGCAGGCCGATCAGAAGGTCGCCTGAACGTATAAACGCACCGACCGGCCACTATTAAGCGCGCCGAGCAGTGGCGGGCCGAAATCAGGCCTCTGCCGGGTTCAGCTTGACCAGGGCAACGTACGGACTGGAGCGATGGCTTCCCGGAGTGCAAATCCGTTCGACCCGCGGAATGTGTGACCGTCGGCAACCCGCACGCTCGGAAGCGCCGGGGCACTCCCGTCTATCCCGACCCCGTTCAGGCGGCGACCAGCGCGGCAATGATCCCGGCTCTTTCCCCACAACGGCGAGAGGATTAAATGACGATGGAACCTGAAACTTCTCTCGAAATTCGCGCCGGAGTCGAAGCAATAACGTTATCCTCTTAGTACCACCTTGAAACGGTGGTCGCGCTTTGTTTGAATCGGCACCCGGAGTTTGAGAATTTCAAGGGGACCTGATGCTGGGAACGAACGGAAACCCGGTCATTTTTGCTGGTAACTCGCACCCGCAACTGGTGCGCGACATCTGCGACTACCTCGGACAGGACATCGGGCAGGTCGAGGTATTCAAGTTCAGCAACGATAATACCTTTGTCAAAATTCTGGAAAACGTTCGTCAGAAGGACGTTTTTATCCTGCAGTCGACCGTCGAGCCCGTGAACGATCACATCATGGAGATGTTGATCATGATCGATGCCGCCAAACGTGCGTCGGCCGGTCGCATCACGGCAGTTGTCCCGTATTACAGTTACGCCCGTACCGATAAGAAAGACCAACCCAGGGTGCCGATCACCGGTCGTCTCGTTGCCGACCTCCTTGAGACGGCGGGTGCCGACCGGGTGGTGATGATCGACCTGCACGCCGGGCAGGTGCAGGGCTTTTTCCAGGTTCCGGTAGACGAGCTCACCGCGATGCCGCGCCAGGTCGAGTATTTCCTGGATCGAAACCTTGACGACCCCGTGGTTGTTGCCGCCGATATTGGCATTACAAAAAAGGCGCGCGATTTTGCCAACTGGATCAGCGCCCCGCTTGCGATAGTTGAGAAACGCCGAGTCGGTAACGAAGACCGCGTCGAAAGTCTGAACGTAATTGGAAGCGTGGACGGTCGATTGGCGATTCTGTTCGATGACGAAATCGGCACCGGTGGCACGATGATTGCCGCAGCCGAAGCTGTCATCGCCGCCGGTGCGAAAGAAATCTACGTGGTTGCCACCCACGGAGTGCTGCCCGGCGATGCATCTACGCGACTGGCGGAGAAGCCTTATATCAAAGAAGTAGTAATAACCGACACAGTGCCCTTGCCGGCAGACAAAGTAAACTCGAAGATAAAGGTAATTTCGATCGCACCCCTTCTTGGAGAGGCGATCAGGCGAATCCATGAAGGCCGTTCGGTCGGAGAACTTTTCACCCTTCAGAGCGGGTGATTTAGTCCCGACCCCTGTGCCCGCCCTGTAAAAAGGCGAGCTGCAAGCGATATATGTTTAAGCTCTTCAACAAAATCGTTGGTGATTCCAACGAAAAGGCCCTGAAAGACATCCAGCCGCTTGTCGGCGAGATCAACGATCTCGAACCCGAGTATGAGAAGCTCAGTGACGAGGCGCTGAAAGATATCACCACAGAACTGCGTACTCGCTACGAGGACGGGGAAGAACTCGACGATCTTCTTCCCGAAGCGTTCGCTGTGGTCCGCGAGGTATCCAAACGTACCCTGGGCATGCGCCACTTCGACGTTCAATTGCTCGGTGGGGTCGTTCTTCACCAGGGTAAGATCGCCGAGATGCGCACTGGTGAGGGCAAGACCCTTGTCGCAACACTGCCGACATACCTCAACGCCATAAGCGGCGAGGGCGCGCACATTATTACGGTGAACGACTACCTGGCCAAACGTGACGCCGGCTGGATGGGTGCAGTACACCACGCGCTCGGACTCACCGTTGGTTGCCTCCAGAACGATTCGTCGTGGGTGTTCAACCCCGAAGCTCCAATTGCCGAGGGCGGAGTCGGGTCTGAGACCGCAGCCCCTGAAGTTGGTGACACCGGTGAAACGGCACCGCCCGTGCGGTTGCCGGAAGATAACTTTCAACCGGCGACGAAGCAGGAAGCCTATGCGTGCGACATTACATATGGCACCAACAATGAGTTTGGCTTCGATTACCTGCGCGACAACATGGTTGGCGAGGCCGACCGCCGGGTACAGCGTGGGCGCGTGTTCGCGATTGTCGACGAGGTCGACAACATCCTTATCGACGAAGCCCGTACCCCGCTGATTATTTCGGGTCCGGCCCGTGAGCAGGGACAGGAATATCGCAAGTTCGCCCAAATGGCGAAAAAACTGGTTCCGGATGTCCATTTTGAGATTGAGGACAAGCGCAAGACGATCGTGCTGAGCGAAGAAGGTATCGTGGCGATCGAGCGGGAACTAAAGATCGACAACCTCTACGGCCCCGAAAACGATGTGCTCTCGCACTTTGCCGAAAACGCCATCCGGGCCGAGCACATCTACGCCCGCGATCGTGAATACGTTGTGCAGGACAACAGCGAAGTCATGATTGTCGATGAATTCACGGGTCGGCTGATGACGGGTCGGCGATTCTCCGACGGTCTCCACCAGGCCCTTGAAGCCAAAGAGGGAGTGCGCGTCCAACGCGAGTCGAACACCTATGCCACGATCACCCTGCAAAACTACTTCCGCATGTACGCCAAGCTTTCGGGGATGACCGGCACGGCGACCACCGAGGCGGAAGAGCTAAACAAGATCTACAAGCTTGAGGTGGTCGAAATCCCGACCAACCGGCCGACGCAGAGAATCGACCGGGGCGACTACATCTACATGACCGAAGAGGCCAAGTGGAAGGCAATCGCTGAGCGGATCGGTGAGTTGCATGACGATGGTCGGCCAGTGCTGGTCGGTACGACCAGCATCGATAAATCTGAACTGCTTGCCGATCTGCTGAAGCGAAAAAACGTCCCGCACAACGTGCTCAACGCCAAGCAGCATGAACGTGAGGCCAACATCATCGCCGAGGCCGGCAAGCCCGGTTCGGTAACCGTGGCGACCAACATGGCAGGACGTGGTACCGACATCATCCTGGGCGGCAACCCCGATATGACGACGGCGTCCGAGGCCGGTTGGCAGGCCGACCACGATTCGATAATCAGCAAGGGCGGTCTGTTCGTACTCGGATCCGAGCGCCACGAGTCACGCCGCATCGACAATCAGCTGCGCGGCCGCTGCGGTCGGCAGGGCGACCCCGGTGAGACACAGTTCTTTCTTTCGACCGAGGACGACATCGTCCGCAGGTTCGGGGGCGACCGCATCAAGGGTGCGATGAGCCTGTTCCAATGGGAAGAGGACGTTCCGATCGAGAACCGAATGGTTTCCAAATCGGTCGAAACGGCACAGTCGAAGGTCGAGGGCCAGAACTTTGAAATTCGCAAGTACCTGGTCGATTACGACGATGTTGTAAACACCCAGCGCGATGTCATTTACCGGTTGCGAGACAAGATTATCGATGGTGAAGACCTGCGACCGACGATCAGTGAGTATGTCGAAGAGGAGTTGCGCCAGATAGTCGCAGTGCGGATTTCGGGTGCTACCGACAACTACGATGTCGAGGGGCTGTTCCGCGATCTGATGGTGGTCTTTCCTACTACCGAGGGCTTTCCGTCGGAAGACGATATTTACGAAATGCGCCCCGAGGAGATCGAAGAAGCTGTTCTCGATATCATCGGCCAGATTTATGACAAGCGCACCGAAGAGTTCGGGGCGGACCTGCTGCACCGGCTCGAGCGCACGATTATGCTGCGGACCATCGACGAGCACTGGGTCGAACACCTCACTTCGATGGACAACATGCGGCAGGGCATTGGGCTTGAGGCCGCGGGGCAGCGCGATCCGCTGATCGCCTACAAGCACCAGGCGTTTCAGATGTTTACGTCGCTCGACACGACGATCAAATCGACTGTTGCAAGGACGATATTCAGGGTTGCCATGAACCAGCAACCCCCGCGCAGGTCGCAAACTCCGGCGATGAGCGCGACGAAGGCCGAGGCCGATGTTTCGAGTCAGAAGGCCAGTGCGCTTGCCGGGCAGAAGTCGGTGATGTCGAGTGTGAACTCCGGGCACGGCGGAAGGCAGGCGGGTGGAACGAGCCTGGCGCAAATACCGACTCACACGCCCGATGGCCGCAAGATGTCACGGGCCGAACGGCGGAAGCTCGAACGCCTGCAGCGCAAACAGGCGAAACAAGATGCCTAGTGCCAATGGCGTGCCATTGGCACGTTTCCGCCGACAGGGTTGGTAAGCGCTTAGTCGGCAGGTGTAACCGGGGATAGCGGAAGCGAGCCGACTTGTTTTCGAACGGGCTCTGGCGGACCCTCCAGGATTTTTGCTCGGGCAGTCAGGAGCGCCCCGCACACCCGGTGCCAAACCCTCGCGGCGCGATATCCTGTTGTCGATGGACAACTCCGCTATATCCAAAGTCTTTGCTGATGTTGCCGTACTGATGCAGGCGAAGGGCGAGAACATCTTCAAAGTTCGTGCTCATTCGAAAGCATCAGATGCGGTACGAAGCCTGCCGTTCCCGATTCGCGACATCGTTGACGATGCCGACCGCCTGGGTGAGATCCCCGGATTTGGGAAGGTGATTGTCGAAAAGACACAGGAGTTAATCAGGACTGGTCGGCTGGGGCTTCTAGAACGGCTTCACGAGGAAGTTCCCAATGGCGTGCTGCTGCTCGTCCAGATTCCGGGTATCGGTCCGAAGACAGCGATGAACGCAGCGGGCGAACTCGGTATCAGCTCGTTCGAGCAGCTGGCGGCATCGATCGAGTCCGGGGCGTTCGAGAAACTTCCGCGGATCAGTAAAAAAATTGCTCTGTCGATCCTCCGCCATACGAACGTGCGGATTGAACAGGGGAGTCGGGTTGGGCTTGGCAGGGCGACCGAAGCGGCCGACAGTGTGATGATTGAACTTCGAGACCGCTGTCCTGATATCGCGCGTATCGAAGTGGGAGGGAGTGTCCGGCGCGGGGCCGAACTGGTTGACGATATCAACATCGTCTGTGCTACCGGCGACGATGGCGCCGCGGCGTTGGTAACCGACGCGTTCACCACGCTGGGTAACGTGCGTGACGTACTGGCACACGACGAATCTAGCGCGAGGTTTGACAACTCCGAGGGTCTCGAATTTTCGATTACAGTCGTTCCGGTCGTTGCGTTCGCGGCGGCGCTCGTTTACGCAACCGGCTCAATCGCCCATGGCACACGGCTTGAGCAAATCGCCGAAGAGGTCGGACTGAGACTGGACTCAGCAGGTCTGCACGACGCTAAATCGGGCGATGCAGTCGAGGTCGCGACGGAACAAGGCGTTTACGAAAGGCTCGGTCTGGGCTTCATTCCCCCTGAATTGCGCGAGGACTCGGGGGAGATCGAAAAGGCCAGTTCGGGCGGTTCTGCCGGCGGGACCGTAGGCGGTCTTTCAGGCATTTTGAAACCCGGCGATATTCGTGGCGACCTCCATTCCCACACCAACTGGTCCGACGGCAGGTTCCCGATGGCGGAGATGGTGGCAGCCGCGCGGGAGCGTGGGTTCGAATACCTGGCGATCACAGATCACTCCCCGAGTGCGACGATCGCCAACGGCCTGGAACCTGACCTTCTGATTGCGCATAACGATGCGGTTCGTGAAATGAACGATGGAACACCGGGCTTACGGTTGCTGACCGGCACAGAAATGGACATTAAGCCCGACGGTTCGCTCGATTACGATGACGAACTACTCGCCGATCTCGATATCGTCATCGCCTCGATTCACTCGGGCATGGAGCAGGACGAGGCGACCATGACCCAGAGGGTAATAGCGGCGATGGAGAACCCGCACGTCGATGTGATCTGTCATCTGACCGCTCGTCTACTTGAGCGTCGTGCCCCGGTGATGATGGATGTAGACGCGGTGCTGGAAGCGGCAGTGCGCACATGTACAGTGATGGAAATAAACGCATCGCCCGATCGGCTGGATTTAAGTGCCGACCATGTTAAACGGGCGGTCGAACTGGGTGTAGTCTTTGCGGTAAGCACCGACTCGCACAGGACGTGGCAGTTCGAAAACATGCGGTTCGGTGTCCAGACAGCAATTCGAGGGTGGGTCGAAGCGACAAATGTGATCAACACGCTTCATTACGTCGAGCTGAAAGCATTCTTGGAGTTGCCCAAGTCCGAAAGATACGAGTTCAACCGTTTCCGTGGTCAGCAGTAAACAACAAGATACGAAACCCGGGTTGTCCGAGTCGTCAGAAATGTCGGCTCAAGAAGCGCTCGCTGCTATATCTCGGCTGAAATCAAGCATCGGTTCGGCCGAAAGCGATTGGAAACTCACGGTTCTGGAGGCCATTGCAGACTGGCCGCTCGCCAACGAGGATGTCGGGGGCGAGACGTTTGAATACCTGATTGGCGGCGAGGCATTCAACTGGCGGCTGCTGGCCCAGCGCCTGCTCGGCGAGTGCGGCTCGGTAATTCCCGATGAAACGCTGTGGGAGTGGCTTTCGGACTCGGTGCTTTTCGCTGGCTTTGAGGAACCCGATTTCATGCGCGCAGTCGGCGTCGACAAGTTCAGGGCGCACCTATCGTACTTTTACGGCGTAACGGTGGAGCAGTCGCTGCTCGTTGCGGTTGAAGAGGAAGTCACCCACCAGCGTGTAGGCAGCGGTCGGCAACTCAGCGACGGGTCGTTGGAGCGGGCGTACGCGCTACTCTACGGCGACGAGCGCGAGCACCTTTGGGAGGTCTTCAGACTCGAAGCCGGCGTTCACGCAGCCCGCGAGGGTTGGCGGCACCGGGACGAGCACTCTTTAGGTTCGGAGGACTCCTTCACTTACTGGTTGTTCAAGCTGCGCATGGAAAGGTCCGACCCCGCAAAGATCGCCAGCGACACCCGCAAAGGCCTTGCGAAGCTGGAGAGGATGCGACAGAACGACATCCGCCGAAGGACGATGCTCCAGTCAGACGAGATGCTGAATGAGACCCGCCAGCGGAGGCGTGTAACAAGGGGCAGGTAGTTTTGGTCATTGCAATCGTGGGCGTTGCGGACTAGCCTAGATGCGATATTGAATCAGCTTCGACGAGAAGTAGTAGTGGTTATTGCGAGGTCCGAGAGATCCGGTGGCTGGTGTAAACCGGAACCTTGATAATCGCGAAGTCGTCTCCGAGCTGGCAATCTGAACGCCGATGTCGCTATTAAGACTGCCCGGTGGCACCGTTACAGCCAAATGAGTGGTTCGCAGGTCGCTAAAACATCCTGCGAGCAACGGAGGTGGTACCGCGGGTTTCCCGTCCTTTGATCTGGTCATTAGTTGACCAGTGAACCGGACGGGTTTTTTATTGGAAAAATCGCAAGCGGCCGGGCCGGTAACAAAACGAAACAGGGATAACAAAAGTGAAGTCGATAGAGTTTGGCGATCTTCCGAAGCGCTTTGACATCAACGAGCGTGAGGCCCACTGGCGGAAACGCTGGAGCGAGTTGGGCAACGAAAAACGCGACCCCGACGCACCTCGTGAGAGTTCTTTCGTGATCGACTCGCCGCCGCCAACCGTCAGCGGTGCGCTCCACATTGGACATGTCTTCTCGTACACCCACCAGGACCTGCTGGCGCGCTACAAGCGGATGACCGGCTGGAACGTGGCCTACCCGATGGGCTGGGACGACAACGGCCTGCCGACCGAGCGGCGCGTGCAGAACTATTTCGGCGTGCGGGCAGAACCCAACGTTCCCTACATCGAAAATCTTGACGTCGATGCCGAGCGCGCACGGCTCGAGCTCAAGAAAAACCAGCAGCTTGTGATCAGTCGCCAGAATTTCATCGAGATGTGCGGCGTGGTGACCGACTTGGACGAAGTGGCGTTCAAAGACATGTTCATGCGCATGGGCTACTCGATCGACTGGGAAGACGAGTACGCAACGATCGACGATAAGAGCCGGCGTATCGCCCAACGGAGCTTTCTGGACCTGCACAAGAAGGGCCATGTGTATCAACTCGAAGCCCCAACCATGTGGGATGTCGATTTCCAGACCGCCGTCGCCCAGGCCGAGGTCGAAGACCGCGAGAAGGGTGGGGCGTACCACGACATCGAATTCGGTGTTTTCGAAGAAGACGCGCCGGCAAATACTTTCGTGATCTCCACTACCCGGCCTGAACTACTGGCTGCCTGCGTGGGGATTACCGCTCACCCGGACGACGTGCGGTTCAAGGGTCTGTTCGGCAAGCACGCGATCACGCCCGGCTTCTTTGTGAAAGTTCCTATCTTCCCGAGCACCGAGGCCGACCCGGAAAAAGGCACTGGAATCCTGATGGTCTGTACTTTTGGCGATCAGACCGACGTTGCGTGGTGGCGGGAAGAGGGGCTGGAACTGCGGCAAATACTCGGTAGGAACGGGCGGATCCTCGATCATGCGTTTGGCGGAGATGACGGCTGGCCGAGCGAAAATCCTGAAAAGGCCAACGCAAATTATCAGCAGATGGTCGGCAAGCGCGTGCCGTCGGCGAAGGCGGTCATGGTCGAGCTGATGCGCGACCCTGAAAACTCGGCGACTGTGAACGGCGCGCCATTGCAGGGTGAACCCCAACAGATTCAACATCCGGTGCGGTACTACGAAAAAGGCGACAGCCCGCTTGAATACCTGACGACCCGCCAGTGGTTCGTGAGGCTTCTCGATAAGAAAGACCAGATGATCGAGATGGGGCGCAAGATCACCTGGCACCCCGATTTCATGCGAAAACGCTACGAGAACTGGACCGAAAACCTGAACGTCGACTGGTGCATTTCGAGGCAGCGGTACTTCGGCGTTCCGATCCCGGTCTGGTACCCGCTCGACGACCAGGCAGAGTCGGTCTACGACGAGGCAATCGTTGCTACAGAAGACATGCTGCCGGTCGACCCGGAGGTTGCGGTCCCACCCGGCTACGATGCAGACCAGCGTGGCGTTCCCGGTGGCTTTGCTGGCGAACCCGATATCTTCGATACATGGTTCACATCGTCGCTCAGCCCCCAGACAGTCGCCCGCTGGGGCGATGAGGACGACCAGATGGACACGCTGTTCCCGATGGACATTCGGCCGCAGGGCCACGACATCATCCGCACGTGGGCGTTCTACACGATCGCAAAGGCGATGCTGCACCACGAATCGGTGCCGTGGCACAACATTATTCTTTCGGGCTGGGTACTTGACCCCGATCGCAAGAAGATGTCGAAGTCGAAAGGCAACGTCGTTACGCCCGTCGACACGCTCGACAGGTTCGGTGCCGATTCCGTTCGCTACTGGTCGGCGTCGTTCAGGCTGGGGGTGGACGCCGCTCACGACGAAGCGATCTTCAAGATTGGCGGCAAGCTGGTCACGAAGATCTACAACGCCGGCAAGTTCGTGCTCGCACAGACGGCTGATGAAGGGCCGATCACGAACGAGCTCGACAGGGCGTTCATCGCTGAGTTGAAGGAAGTTGTCAGGATCGCCGCAGAGGCGTTCGAGCGGTTCGAGTTCTCGGTAGCGTTGCAGGAGACGGAGAAATTTTTCTGGGGGGCGTTCACCGACAACTACATCGAACTCCTCAAACACCGTTCCCGGGCCGAAGACGACCCGGAGGGCAGGGCATCGGCAGTTGCGACCCTTCGGATGGGTTTGAACGTCGTGCTGCGCCTGTTTGCACCGATCGTGCCGACCATCACCGACGAGGTGTGGAGCTGGGTGTTTGCGGAGGAGACCGGGTACGCTTCCGTTCACCAGGCGCCGTGGCCGACTCTCGAGGAGTTCGATTCGATTGCCGATCCTGAAGTAACGGGTTCGTTCCAGGCCGCCTGTGACGCGATCTCGGCGATCAGGAAGGCCAAGAGCGAGAGCGGGGTGAGTTTGAACCGCGAGTTGCTGAGTTTGGTGCTGGAAGCCGATGAATTGGGGGAATCCGACCTGCGGTTGGTGATCGACGATGTGGCGGCGGCAGGTGGTGCTGCGCAGATAGGTTTTGTGCCCGGCACACCCTCGGGCGACTGGCGTTACACGGCGCAAATCGAGGCAGCGGAGGCACCTGAGAAGGCTTGAGGTCGCGATGAGGCCTGCGATGGGTGCAACGTTTTCCCGGGTACGTTAGTGTTAGCCCGATACGGTCTTGCGCGTCCCCACACGGGGTCTCTCCGCAGGGGTCGACGCGTTAAGCGGTTCGGTCGCAGGACCCGGGAACGCAAGGAAGCGACCTCGCTGCCTAGCTCCTCGTCTTCCATTCTTCCCACTGGGCCTGCGTGAAGCCGGGATCGGAGAAGTGGTGGTGGAGCGCGCCTTCTTTTGCGCGGACTTCGGCGCACATCTTTGCGACATCGGCAGCTTCGTCGACCGGTACGCGCGTAGCGCCATCGGCATCGCACACGAGGATGTCGCCGGGGTTGATCTTCAGGCTTGCGACCGTGACGGTAAGACCGTGGTCGATCATGTTGAACGGTCCGTGCCCGGGAACTCGGCCCGTACCCCAGAGGGAAAGACCGGTCTGTTCGATACCCGGAACGTCACGCACGTTGCCGTCGACAAGCGCCCCGACCGCACCGAGCGCGGTCATCTGGTAGGCCATACCGTCGCCGATAATCGCACCGCGTCGTGCAGGCTCGTCAACGTCCTGCTGAACTACTATCACGGGCACGTTGGCGCGGGCGATCGAATCGAAATAGTCGATGCGGTCGGCGTTTAATTCAGCCGGTTCGTTAAGCGGGGTCCACGTCGAGGTGAGGGCGTATCCCACGGCCGGTTTCGCCCCCGGTGAAACGTACTGGTGCAGGCCCGGACCGGTGTAGTCGTCGTCCTGATGGATGTAGCCGCGCAAAAGGATTCCGGCGTTCTGGACAGTTGCTGAATCGTATTCGGCGAGCGCGTCCAGAACCGACTGTTCGATGGTTTTCATGAAGATGGCCTACCGCGTGTTGGTTACTGTTCAAGGGGGATGATGTCGGGCTCAACCGAAAGGGGGTCGCCGGGGAAGAATTCCCGCCATGGTTCGAACTGCTCAACGAAGACCCGACCTTCATCGATCGAGCCGAGACCCTTGATGGCCCGTCCGGGATCGTAGCCGGTGGTCTTCGCGAGTGCTTCGATACCCCGCTTGGTATCTCGCACACCGCCGACCGAGAACGTGTCGCCCCCGTCGTTCTCGACGATCAGGTCGATTCCCTTTTTCTTCTGCTTCCAGTACAACCTCATTAAATTCCCCTCGATGCATGCCAGTGATCTGCGCGCCCGGACACTGCTTTGCTCGCCCGCGGTGTCTGGTTGAATACCGACATTCTACGTTCATATGCGCAATTTTGGACACGGTGAACTGCTGACCTGTTGATCCGTACGACTACGGCCGAGCAGCTTCTGCAGAAAACGGGGTATCTAGTGGGCCTTCAGGAGCGGCAGGGCCCGGTCGAGAATCGCGTGCGCGACATCGAGCTTGGCCATTAGCGGCAGCGCTTCGGAATTGCCAGCTGCATCGACGAAAGTTACCCGGTTGGCGTCGGTCCCAAACCCGCTACCCGGCTCGCTCACATCGTTTGCTACCACGAACGCCGCCCCCTTCGGCGCGGCCTTTGCCGCGGCGTTGGTTTCAAGGTTGCTGGTTTCTGCTGCGAACGCGACTTTCACCAGGTATCGACCGTGTGCCTGCGGCATGAAATCTTCCACCTGCGCCAGTTCCAGCGTCATGCCACCCGAACCCTGCTTCTTGATCTTCTGGTCGGACACCCGGGCGGGAGTGAAGTCGGATATCGCAGCAGCCATTACCAGGAGGTCGGCACTCGACGACGACGGGACGATCGCGTTGCGCATTTCATCGACTGTAGAGGCTTTTACCACCTTGATCCCGGCAGGGTCTGGCATACCGGCAGCGCTCACCAGTGTTACGTCGGCACCGCGGTCGCGGGCGGCTTCGGCGATGGCATAGCCCATCTTGCCGGACGAGCGATTTGAGATGAACCTGACAGGATCGATGGGCTGGCGGGTCCCCCCGGCCGAAACGATCACGCGGCGTCCCGCATAGTCGCCGTGTCGCCCGACTGCCTGGCGTACCAGTCCGACCAGCACTTCGTTGTCGATTAGCCGACCTTTTCCGATCAACCCGGATGCCAGTCGACCACTGGTGGGGCCGGCTATCACCACGCCGTCGTTTTCAAGAGTTTCGACGTTTCGCTGAGTTGCGGGGCTGGCGAACATATCGGCATCCATAGCCGGGGCGACGATCACCGGTGCCTCGGTTGCCAGCACGGTGGCCGTCAGCGGGTCGTCTGCGATACCGAGGGCCAGTTTTGCCAGAGTGTTGGCAGTTGCGGGAGCGATCAGGACGCAATCTGCGCGCAGGGCGAGTGCCACGTGGTCGATGCTCATTTCAGAGTGGGCCTGCCAGAGTCCGGTCGTCACGGGCCGGTGGGTAAGTGCCTCGAACGTTGTTGCACCCACGAACTCGGTCGCCGCGGTGGTCAGGACGACATCGATGCCGGCGCCGGCCTGCACGAGCTTGCTTGCTAGGTCGGCAGCCTTGTACGCCGCGATCGATCCCGTGACGCCGAGTACCACCGCCTTGCCCTCAAGAGGTGGGCGAGACGCCGGTTGGATTGACTTGATTTCACCTGTCGGTGGCGACATTTGCGATAACCAGCCTAGGTGTTGTTCATTTCGTGCACGAACCGGAGGCCGATCAGGGTGAGATCGGGGTTGACGTGATCGAACGAATCGATCTGCCCGGCCATCAGTTTGGCGAGACCGCCGGTGGCGACGACCGTTACATCACCGGGGGCTTCGGGGCTCAGTTCGGTCTTGAAACGGGCGATCATGCCTTCGATCAACTCGGCGAATCCAAATACGAAACCCGACTGCATCGATGCCACGGTGCTGCGGCCGATGACCCGGTCGGGTGCGATCAGCTCGACTCGGCGTAGCTGAGATGTGTTTCGGAACATTGCGTCGGCGGCTATCTGGAGTCCCGGTGCGATTGCGCCACCGATGTAGTCGCCTTCGGCAGTTACAGCGTCGAACACGGTCGCCGTGCCGATGTCGACGATCACAAGCGCCCCGCCGTACAGGTGGTGTGCGGCGATGGCGTCGACTATCCGGTCGGCACCTACGTCCTGTGTCCGGTCGTAGTGAATCCGGATACCGGTCCGCACCCCGGGGCCGATCACGAGTGGTGCGTGGCCTGTCAGAGTCGACAGTGCCTCGGAATAGGCCTCGGTGAGGGGTGGGACCACGGAACAGATCACAACGGCGTCGAAAGAATCGGGCTCGACGTTCTTCGAGCGCAGTACGCCCTGGAGCGCCCATGCGTGTTCGTCGATGGTGCGGGTCTCGCGGGTTGCCAGCCGCCAGGTGGCGGTCAGTTCGTGATCGTCGAAGGCGCCGATAGTTATGTTCGTGTTGCCGATATCGACGGCAAGTAGGGAAGTCACTGTTTCCCAATTATATGAGTTGGGTACCCCGGAGCGTGATTTTCTACACGCCAGCGGGTGAATGGGCGGGGCGTTTAGCTGGCGTCACTAACGAGCCTGTGCCTCGTGGCCCTGTGCGCGTTCCCCCTCCTTCGGGAGGGGTTAGGGGAGGGTAGATCGCAGTGGCGACTTGCTCACGCCGGTCATCTGGCAATTCGTCCGACGACGCCCGGAGCATTACACCTTAGCCCGGTGGCTAACGCGAAAAATACCCGAGGCGGTCGGAAATGTCGGTGGCTCGCATTCCTGTCTCGCCAAGTTCGTCCCGCGCGGCCTCGGCTGCATATCCGTGAACAAATACGGCCAGTGAAGCCATTTCGAACACGTTTTCAGGTTGTTGGGCGAGGAGACCGCCGATCAGGCCCGCCAGCACGTCACCGCTGCCACCCTTTGCCAGTCCGGAATTGACCCACGGTGAAACCATGAGGCGACCATCGGGCGCAGCAATGAGGGTTGCAGCGCCCTTGAGAACGACAACTTTGCCAAATTTCCCAGCGGCTTCGAGCGCGACCGACCCGCGGTCCTGCTGGACCTCGGCGGCTGCGATGCCCATGAGTCGGCCCATTTCGCCGGGGTGCGGCGTGAGAATTGCCGGGTTTTCGAGTCGTTCCCACCACTTGTGCGACTTCGAGAGGATGTTCAGTGCATCGGCATCGAGGACCAGCGGCATTTCATCGTCTATTTGCGATAGCAGTATCGATAGAAACTCGGAATTTGCCGGTGTGTGGCCGAGTCCTGGGCCAATGACGATCGAGTTCACCCGTTCGACCAGTTCGAGCACCGTACGAACCGATGCCGACGGTTCGACCTCGCCGCTCGCCGAAACCGGCAGTGAACGATAGATGGCTTCGGGCACGTGGCCCGCGATGAGGCGGTACGCGGGCTCGGGAGTCGCTGCGAATACCAGGCCGACGCCGGAGCGAGTCGCTGCGTCGACGGCCATCGTCACCGCACCAAGATAGTGCTGCGACCCGCCGATAATCAGGGTTGAACCGAACGTGCCTTTGTGACCATCAGCTGGCCGGTCGGGTTGCAGCGACTTGGCGAGATCGGGGGTCAGCAGTTCCGTCTTGATGTGCGAATCGAGACCGAACGGTATCCCGATATCGAGCGTTACGACCTCGCCCGTCGGTGCCGAGCCAGCCGCGATTGCGGGTCCGAGTTTTGGATATCCGAGGTGAAGAGTTACGTCTGCCGGGAGCCCTGCGACATCGAACTGACCGGTATCGGAGTCCAGGCCGGTTGGCAGATCGAGCGCTACGACCGGGATCTCGACCTCGAGAACTGAGAACAACAGGGAGGATAGGGGATCGGAGATGGGTCGGGAAGCGCCGGTGCCCAGTACCGCATCGATCACCAGATCGGTGGCTGCGAGCTTCTCAGCCAGCAAATCGCCGCCCGGCCCCGTCGTAGCGTCGAGTGTCGATACCCCGGCTGTTTCTGCGAGTTCGTGCTTTGGGTCCGGCGTATTTCGGCCTGTGCACAGAACAGCAGTCACCGCGGCTCCGGCATTGGCGAGGTGCCTGCCCGCAACGAAACCGTCGGCGCCGTTATTTCCGGGGCCGATAAGAATTACGATTCGCTTGCCGAAAGGACTGCCCCCGCGATCTGGGTCCAGGAAACTACCGAGGACATATTCAGCAACGGCCAACCCGGCTTTCTCCATGAGATCGTCCAGCGATACCCCAGCATCGACGGAAGCCTGCTCGATCGAACTCATTTGTGCGGCTGTCACCAGTTTCATGGCTTCCACCCGTCGTCACTGGCCTCGCCCACGGCCGATGCCACCGCCATTTCGCGCGAATGCGAGAGGCTGAGGGCGATGCGGATGATGCCCATTTTTTGGGCACGGACTTTGGCCGGGCCATGCAGGACTATCTCGGGCGGTCCACCCTGCTTGCGGGTCACCTCGATCGACTTCCACGGAACCCCGCGTACGCCGGTGCCGAGCAGCTTCATTACAGCTTCCTTGGCGGCAAAACGGCTTGCCAGCTGGTGTGGGCGACCGCGTGCGTACCGCTGTTCGCCGGCGGTGAACACCTTTTCGAGAAAGCGAACCGGATAGCGTTCGAGAACACCAGCAATCCGGGGAATTTCGATCAGGTCGATTCCTGTGTAAAACATGTTTCGATCGACTCCGCCAGCGACCTGTGAACTGTGTCCAATTGATTCTCGGAATAATACTTGTGTTCAGATTTCTCGGTTACGATTTATTGTCAATTCCGACGTAGTTCGATACCCCGGTCCTGCCCGATTCCACCAGACAGGACCCAATTCCGCAAAAAGGACCTGCCAGAATGACCGCGAGAATCATCGATGGCAAAGAAGTGGCCGCGAAGGTTCACGAAGAGGTGGCGGCGGGGGTGACGGAATACCGGGAGCAACACGGCAGCGCACCGGGGCTGACGGTTGTGCTGGTGGGCGACGACCCTGCTTCGCATTCGTACGTAAAGGGCAAGGAACGTGCGTGCGAGCGGGTTGGGATAAGCAGCGAGACGATACTGCGCGACGCTTCTATCACGCAGGAAGAGTTAATCGGGATCGTCAACGACCTGAACAACGATTCGAAGGTCCATGGCATTCTCTTGCAACTGCCGCTTCCGGATCATATTGACGATGCCGCGGTAATCCATGCAACCGATCCCATGAAAGACGTCGATGGGCTCCATCCCGAAAACGCCGGACTTCTGGTGCTGGGCGAGCCACGGTTTGCGCCCGCTACCCCGCTCGGAGTGCAGCGGATGCTCCTTGAAGAGGGGGTGGAGATGAAGGGTGCGAGGGTTGTGATCGTCGGTCGCAGCAAACTGGTCGGGATGCCACTGGCCCTGCTCCTGCTCCAAAAGGGTCCGGGCGCAAACTCGACCGTCACCGTGTGCCACACCGGGACGACTAATATTGCTGCTGAAACCCGGCGTGCCGATGTACTGATAGCGGCAGCGGGATTTCCCGGTACGGTTACAGCCGACATGGTAAAACCGGGGGCTGTCGTGATAGATGTCGGCGTGTCGCGTGTCGACGACCCCACACGGAAGCGGGGATACCGCCTGAGCGGCGATGTTGAGTTCGATAGTGTCTCTGAAGTCGCCTCGGCGATCACCCCGGTCCCGGGCGGGGTGGGTCCGATGACGATTGCCATGCTGCTGGTGAACGTGTTGCAGGCCGCGAAACTGGCTAATTCAAACTGAGTTCACGATTGGAATGCCCGAACTATCCGGTAGAATGGGTGGTTTGAAGCTTCGTTCCATGCCCTGCGGTTCTTGATTGGAACGCAGCGCTGGTTCACCTTTATTACTGTTCCGTTTACCCGGGCACGCCTGTTCGTCCTTAATCCCATCTGAACGCACCAAAAACTTAATGGCAAGTCGAACCAAACCCAGAGGAAAAAACTCCTCAAAAACAGCGAACTCACCGAAAGCCGGTAAGAACGGCGCGAGCGGTGCCGCTGGGCTCGACGAAAGTGATGTAGCAATTAAGGGCGACCACCTCGAATTGTTCAGGCAAATGTTCCTCATCCGAGAGTTTGAACTTGCCTGCGGCGAAAACTATGCCAGGGGATTTATCCGCGGGTTCCTTCACCTCTACATAGGCCAGGAAGCGACCGGCGTAGGCGCCATTTCTGCACTCGGGGAAAACGATTACATCGTCAGCGCCTATCGTGATCACGGTCATGCGCTTGCAAGAGGGGTCGACGTAAACCGGGCGATGGCCGAACTGTTCGGGCGCTCGACCGGGCTCTCGAAGGGCAAGGGCGGCTCGATGCACCTGTTCGACGCCGCAAAGGGCTTCATGGGAGGCCACGCCATAGTCGGGGCGCACTTGCCGCTTGCCGCGGGACTCGCATTGGCCCAGCAGTATGAGAAGACCGAAGGTATCACGATGTGTTTCTTCGGCGACGGCTCGACCAACCAGGGCGTTTATCACGAAACCCTGAACTTGGCTGCGGTATGGCAACTGCCCATCCTGTTCCTTCTCGAAAACAACGGTTATGGCATGGGTTCGGCAATCGAACGTGTGCGGGCCGGTGGAAAGGATTTCTACCCCGGACTGGCGACCTACGGCATCCCCGCTGTCGAAGTCGATGGCATGGACGTGCTGGCGGTGAAAGAAGCAACCGAGATCGCCGTGGGGAACATCCGCGCAGGCGGCGGCCCCCAGTTTATCGAGGCCAAGACGTTCCGGTTCGTCGGCCATTCCTACGCCGATGGCCAGAAGTACCGGGGTCGTGAAGAGGTTGCCGAATGGGAGGAGCGCGACCCGGTTGTTACGTTCCCGGAAAACCTGATCAAGATGGGACTGGCTTCCAAAGAGCAGATCGACAGGGTCAAGGCCGAAACCACCGCTGTTGTGGAAAACGCGGTGAAATTTGCCGAGGAAAGCCCGAATCCCGACCCGACCGAGATATTCACCGATGTGCTGGCCTGACGCCCATGCCTGAAATCATTTACAGAGAGGCAATAAAGCGGGGTCTCGAGGAAGCGCTCGAGAGAGACCCACGCGTGTTCATGATGGGGGAAGACATCGGGGAATACGGAGGCGCCTATGCCGTGACCGACGGTTTCCTGGAGAAGTTCGGGCCCGAGCGGATTAAAGACACTCCCATTTCGGAGCAGGCGTTTATGGGCGCGGGAATCGGGGCCGCCGCTGCCGGTCTCCGACCCATCATCGAACTGATGTCGATCTCGTTCTCGCTTGTGGCCTTCGACCAGATCGTGAACATGGCCGCGAACCTGCGCTATATGTCTGGTGGGCAGATTTCAGTCCCAATGGTCATTCGCGCGCCAACCGGTGCGGGAGTACAGTTGGCTGCGACCCATTCACAGAGCTTCGAAACGTGGCTTGCCGAGGTTCCGGGCATGAAGGTTGTGTGTCCGTCGAACTCATACGATGCGCTCGGGCTGATCCGGTCGGCGATCAAGGACAACAACCCTGTGTTGGTGGCCGAGCCTGCACTTCTGTACGGGGCGAAGGCCGAAGTGCCCGACGAGTATTACGAAATAGAACTCGGGAAGGCCAGGATCGCCCGCGCCGGCAGCAATATCACCCTCGTTTCGTACGGGTACGGGATGCGGCCGGTTGAGGCCGCGGCCGACAGGCTGTCGATGGTGGGAGTTTCTGCTGAGGTGATCGACCTCCGCTCGCTCAATCCGCTCGATATGGACACCGTCGTCGCCTCGGTTCAGAAGACTCACCGGATAGTGGTCGTCGATTCCGCCCGCCGAACGGGTGGGATCATGGCCGAAGTGGCTGCGGAGGTTCAGCAGCGGGCTGCAGAGTGGCTCGACGGTCCGGTAATGCGGGTTGGCTCGGTAGACGTTCCTTGGCCGTACAGTCACGACCTCGAGCAGAAAGTGCTGACCGACAGCGACGACGTGCTCAATGCGGTCAGCGAAGGCTACGGGCTGTAGGGTTCGAGGGTTTATGACGACGCTAATTCTGCGTCGCGTCGATCACAAATATTGGTGAGTTGCCGTGTACCGATTCGACCAACACGGTATGATCTATCTAATCAGCAGTGTGAATTTTGGCAATTAGACGGATTCCGCAAGAAACGGTCGCCGGGAAGTGGGAGGACGGTTTCAATGAATGTATTTGAACTTGAACTCCAGAAGAACACGCCCCGCCCGGTAGCAGCCTCGGTCCTGTCGACTCGATTTCTCATCTAACGGTTTATGGTGAAACGTGCCGCAGATTTCCCCGAGTGCCTTCCCGGGCGCACCAAGGAATCCCTACGTTGAACAGACCCTCTCACGACACTCCGCAACGATCTACCCAGGGCGATGCGAACACCCCTGGCATCGAAATCCAACAGTCGGCAAGCCTCGACCACTACGGTCTGACCGAACCTGTAAGCGCCCTTTTCAGGCAGATCACAGATCGCGACCCCGCCCTGTTGCCGGGAAGGGTGGTCAGGGTCGATGGAATCACGACATCCGTACACACCGGCGAGGGAGAATACCGCGCGGTCAGTAACTTCGCGGCGTTCGCCAGCACGAATGAATCCGAATCGAATTCTGAACGCGACGAAGCGACGAATTTCGGTCCGACCCAGCCCACGGTAGGCGACTGGGTGCTGGTCAGGCCGGGGCAGTCAGGCGAACCCGACATCATTGAACTGATACTCCCGCGTACGTCACTCATGGTCCGCAAGCGGGTGATGCGCGGGAAAGAGCAGGGCGACGAGCAGTTGCTTGCGGCCAATGTAGATACGGTCTTCGTGGTCCAATCGGCAACATACTTCAACCCGGGCCGCCTTGAGCGCGAACTCGTCCTGGTGTGGGGCAGCGGTTCCGTTCCGATCGTCATTCTGACCAAGACCGACCTGCTGCCGGACGCCGACGAAAACGGAACGGCCGCGCGCAGTGAGCTTGTGCAACAGGCCGAATCCGTCGCGCCGGGGGTCGATGTGTTTGCAGTCAGCGGAATCACCGGCGATGGTACCGGTCCACTCGGCAGATTCACCGCTGGGGGCAAGACGGTCGTCCTGATCGGGGCTTCGGGTGTCGGGAAATCGACGCTCGTTAACCAGTTGATGGGCGAAGATGTGATGGACACGGGAGAAATCAGGCAGGCCGACGCCCGTGGCCGCCACACGACGACGACGCGGCAACTATTGCCATTACCCGGCGGCGGCGTCCTGATCGATTCACCGGGGATCCGGACCATAGGCCTCGTCGCGGGTAGCGAAGAGGCCATAGCGAGAACTTTTTCCGAGATCGAAGAGTATTTCGGGATGTGCAAGTTCCGGAATTGCTCTCATGGTGATGAGCCCGGATGTGCGATAGCCGAGGCCATCGCCGATGGCAGGCTTCTCCAGTCGCGGTTCGATTCGTACCGACGGATGCAACGTGAAATCCAGCGCGAGGAGACAAAAAACGACCCCCCCGCAAAAACCGATCACCAGGCCCACATGCGGATTCTTGCGAAATCACAACGCCAGAAATCCCGGCGCAAAAGGGATAGCGAATCTGATTAGCGACCGGCAATTTCGCGCACTACCTGCGGTTTGTTGTGTAATCTCTATCTGCGGGTCTTTTTTCGATCCGGACTGCGATCACGGCAGTCTCTTGTGTACCACCAGCCGATTGTTCCCGCAGGAGTGCCGATTTGATTAGCGAAGTAACCATGCCCTCGATGGGTGCCGACATGACAGAGGGCACCATAGTGAAGTGGCTGAAAGTTGAGGGCGATCAGGTCGGCCGCGGCGACAAGCTGGCAGAGGTCGAGACCGACAAGACAGTTGTCGAGATGGAAGCTTATGCCGAAGGCCTGCTGCGCAAGATTGTCGTTTCAGAGGGCTCGCTGGTCCAGGTGGGGGCCGTTATTGCGTTCATCGGTGATGCAGACGATGACATCCCCGAGGTAGCTACCGCTGCGCCCGCTGCTGAGGCAGCGTCAGAAGCCCCGGCCGCGACCCCTGCTCCGGCTGCTCCCGCTCCCGAGCCCGTTCAGCAGGCTGCCCCGGCCCCCGTAGCTGTGCCTGCTTCACAGGGCGGTCGGATCAAGGCATCGCCTATCGCCCGCAAGATTGCTGAAGAAAAAGGCGTAGACATTGCCGCGATAACCGGCACGGGCCCGGGGGGGAGGATCACGAAGTCCGATGTCGAAAACTTCACGCCTTCACCCGGTTTCGCCGTATCGGGCGGCCGCTCACCGGTGGTTCTAGACGGATCCGACACACCGCTCTCGTCCATGCGGCAGGCCATCGCACGGGTTACCGTCCGATCGAAGACCGAGGCCCCGCACTATTACGT
>Ga0066376_10001016_pt1 | contig 27164 bp, 30 predicted proteins | sample Knorr_S15_td_Bot_FD_77009 | JGI IMG/M metagenome (GOLD analysis project Ga0066376, IMG submission 77009) | Marine microbial communities from Southern Atlantic Ocean transect - Knorr_S15_td_Bottom_ad_5009_LV_A | ecosystem: Environmental > Aquatic > Marine > Oceanic | place: Southern Atlantic... | reverse complement strand
CGCTAGAAGTGTTCACAACTCAGGACGCTAGGGCCGCGACGGCGTCGATGCTACGGCGACAGAAGTCTAACGCGACCCGTCCGCGGCAGGCCGTCCGAAGCGCTCGAGAATCCAGCTGCTCACGAGCTCCAGGGCCGCGGCGTTGAAGGTCTCTTCGATGCGCTGGTACTCTGAGGGAGCCCCCGTATCGGCTTCCTGGAAGAGATGATTGAGTCCGGGCAGGACCTGTACGGTAGCGTCGGGATTCCCACCTCGTGCGAAGGCGGCCTCGATCTCCGGTACGCTCTGCTTCGGCGGTACTTGCAAGTCCTTTTCGCCCACGATGGCCAGGACCGGAACGGAAAGCTGCTCGAGCGCCGGGCGAGGGTCGTGGTGCAGGAAGAAACGGAACCAGGGCGTGTTCATCTGTTGAATGCTCTGGTCTACCGAGGCGCTCAATTGGGCGCCGGCCGCCTGCTTGATGTCCTCAGGCAAGGCGTCGATCTCGGCTTCCATGGCGGTGCGCATTAGGAGAGCGGCCACGTCAGCGTCCGGCTCGTCCCGCACGATTTGTGCGAGAGCTCTCTGGACGCGGCCGTTCATCGCGGTGATCTCGGGGGGGGCTCCGGCCGCTTCGTTGATGAGCTCCCCCTGCTCGACCAAGATGTCGAGGCCCGGGACGCCGGGGCCCGCCAGCATCACCACGAACCCGACCGCGTCGGACCGGGTTGCGGCCATGGGTCCCACGAGGCCACCCTCGGAGTGCCCGACGATGCCCACTCGGTCGTGCGCCACTCCCGCCAGTCCCGCCAGGTAGACGGCTGCGGCCAGTGCGTCCGATGCGAAATCCTCGGAGGTCGCGGCTGCAAAGTCACCGCCGGAGTCGGCGACGCCCCTGTCGTCGTAGCGCAACACCGCGATCCCGGCTCTGCTCAAGTGGTCCGCGAGAACCCAGAAGGGCTTGTGACCCATCAGAGTCTCGTCACGGTCTTGAGGCCCCGATCCACTGACCAGAATCACTCCCGGAAAGGGCCCGTCACCGGACGGCATCGTGACGGTGCCGGCGAGCTCGATGTCGGCCTCTGCGTTCACGAATGTGACTTCCTCGATGCCGTACGGGAACGGTGCCTTGGGCTCTTGTGGTCGCGCCGGAGGTGCGTATTCCGGCGAGTCGCCGGTGATTCTGGTGAGGTCGAGCGCGAGCGAGTTGGCTCCCTGACTCCACGTGCCTGTGATGGCGTCGCGATCGTCGGACAACGTGCCCTCGAAGGTTCCCCCGATCGACGCGACGGTGAGCGCGAGGTCGGTCCCGTCCGACGTGACGCTGCTCAGCGGTATGCCGAACCCTCCCTGGTCCGGGCTGTCCATGGTGCCGCCGAGCTCCCCATCGTCATCTTGCGACAGGTGGAAGACGATCGTGAGGCTGGCGCCACCGACGTCCAGAGCGCCGCGCCAATTACCGATCACGGGGTCGTCGTCCTGCGCGGTCAGGGAGGTCGGAATCATGGCGAGTCCGAGCAGAGCTAAGGCCGGGGCCAGGCGACGGATATCGGGCCACACGAGGGTACTCCTGAGACGGTGTTGAATGGAGGCCTGGCGTTCCCATGGCATCCGAGATGCAACCCATACGGCGGGGCCTCAGAAGCCCTTCAACGGCCCCCGTCGGATGCGACCCATCGGTAGACGCCACGCACGTTCAAGGGGAACCACGCGTCGTACTGGCCCCAGCTCGAATAGGCTTCCAGCCGAATCCTCTCGGCCGCCTGATTCTCGGTCCATCCGGCGTCGTGGGCCTGTCGTACGGCGGCAGTCAGGTCGTCGTAATACGCGATCTGACGCTGGATCGTAGCTCGATCCCCCAATGGCCCGTGCCCGAAGACCACCGTCTCGAACGGGATACCGAGAAGGCCCGTGAGCGCGTCGAAGAAATCCGGAAAATGCCAGCTGGCGAGATCCTGATAGCCCACCCGGTCGAACGAGGCGAAGTCGACGACGAAGACGACACCGGCATCAGGAATGAACGGCACCGCGATGTTGTCAGTATGGCTCGGCCCGAGATAGTACAGCTCGATCCATCGACTCCCGATCTGAAAGCGGAGCTTGTCGGAGAACGTGACGTTCGGTGGTGGCTGGTTCGGATCCCCGCGCGCTTCGATGGGCGCCACCGCCGCTTCATGCGCGATGATCGGCACGCCGGTCTGACCCATCGCCTCCATGAGAGCCGCCGCCCCCGTGGCGTGGTCCGCATCGCTGTGGCTATACACGATTCCCGCCAAGGGAGAGCCCGGGGCGATCCGTGAGATCTCGGAGGCGAAACGCCGCGCCGCCTCGACCCCGATCGGGTCGAAGGCGACGACTCCCGCGTCCGTGGTGACGAACATCCCGTTGTGGCCGATCCAGCGGAACTGATAGACACCGTCTGCGATCTCGGTAGTCTCGTAGTCGTCTTGCGCATGAGCGCCCGGAACGACCAACAGCATGCTCAGGGAAGTGACGGCGAACAGACGGCGAGCGAAGCGGCTCAAAACGCCTCCAGCTTGTGGAAGACCTCGGTGCCGTTCTTGAACCAGTGCTCCCGGAAGGGATACTCCGAGACATCGCCAGGCAGAAGCTCGGCGGTCATCGGATGCGGGAAGAGCGTCATTTCCCCCAACTCGTTCTCGTGGACCGTGTACTCTCCGCTGATCTGCAGCGTCGTTCTTAGCCGCTCGGTGCCGTTCATCATGTAGCCCTGAAGCAGGTGCGTCGTGGTCTCCCACTCGCCCTGCGTGACGCTCACATCGACAATGGGCAGTCCTCCTCCGAAGACGCGCACGCGCACGCGCTCGTCGGTCTCGATGAACTGGGCGCTGATGTCCTCATCGTGGTAGGGAAAGTGGAAGCGCTCGGACTTGATTCGACGTGCTTCGCTAGAACTCGTAGCCGCCAGAAACGGAAAAAACCCCGCCTTGGCATGCTTGCCCCACTCCGCCACAGTCGGCGGTACGATCACGGAAAACATGAGCTCGGTATACGGACCGACGACGCTGTCATCGAAGAGGAACGTCGTGACCGAGAGCACGCTGCGTTGGTGGCGGACCTCGATCGGCTCCAGATGCTCGGGCAGGAGCTCACGAGCGTCCGAGGTCGCCATCTCGAAGAACGCGCTGACGCCGGTCTGGAATCGATAGGTCCCTAAGGACATACGTCGTACCGCTGCAGGACGCGCACGATCGCCGCTGCGCCTTCCTCCAGCTCCTCCGTGGTGTGGGCGGCCGAGATCGACATCCTGAATCGCGATTTGTGCTTGCCGACGGCCGGATACTTGACCGGGTTGATGTAGACGCCCTCGCGGAAAATCTCTTCGCCCATCTTGAAGATGCGTGCGTCGTCGCGAACCATGATCGGAATGACCTGGGACGTCGAGTCGCCGATCGGGACCCCCGCGTCCGATAACAGCTTCTGCATGTATGCGACGTTCTCCCACAGCCTCGTGCGCAACTCGGGCTCGTTAGTCGCGAGCTCCAGAGCCTTTCGCAGACCGGCAACGACGACCGGCGACAGCGCGCACGAGAAGAATCGAGAGCGTGCGAAGCCGCGCAGATAGTTGATGAGTTGGCGCGAGCCGGCCGTGTAGCCACCCTGTCCGCCGAGGCTCTTCGAGAAGGTACCGAGGTGGATATCGACCTCTTCGTCGAAGCCCTGGTCCTCTACCACGCCTTTCCCGGTTTCGCCGTATACGAACGCGGAGTGTGCCTCGTCGATCATCAGTCGCGCGCCGTACTTGCGGCACGTTGCGACGATGTCACCGAGCGGCGGCACATCACCGTCCATCGAGTAGACACCCTCTATGATCACGAGTTTCTTGCCGGGGAAACCCTTCAACTTCTTCTCGAGGTCATCGACGCGGTTGTGCCGGAAGAAGCGGGACTTGGCCTTGGAAAGGATCATCCCGTCGACCACGCTGGCGTGCGCGAACTGGTCGGCCACGATGAGGTCTCCGGATCGCATCAGTCCCGAGATCGTCCCCACGTTGGCGCTATAGCCCGTTGGGAAAATGAGTGCGGCCTCTTTGCCCTTGAATGCGGCGACTTCCTCGCCGAACTGTTCGTGGATGCGGGTCGTGCCGCTGAGCACCGGCGACCCGGACGCGCCGCCGCCATAGAGATCGGCGGCCTCTTTGATCGCCGCCTTCACCTCGGGGCGATAGGACAGACCGAGGTAGTTATAGGATGCGAAGTTGACCAACCCCCGCCGGACCTCGCCCGTCTTGGTATCCTCGACGTCCACGCGAGTCTTTGGCGCAGAGTGCAACGGCATCTCGTAGAGGTAGTATCCCGCTGGCTTGGCTTGCCGCCACCAGTCATCGAACGGTTCTAGAAGGGCGAACGCGTCGGTCCCAGCTCCGAAATAGAAGTTGGTGTAGTCGTATTCCATTGCCCCGGGGATCGTCGGGGGCTTCTCAACCGTGTTTTCTTCCATGGAAATGCGATTCGACGGGGTCTTGGCGTCCACCTCTGATTCGACCGTAGAGGTTCCGTTTTTCGGCTCGGACATGTTTGTTACCGGGTTATCCTGTTCAAAACAGAAAGGCTGCGCGCACCAGGTGAACGGCTGCGAGACCAATCTCCCGAAATGACCCTCAGGTTTCAAGGAGAATAAACAGATGACGGATTGGACCGGTCGATTGAAAGATTGGAAGCCGCCTGACGGGTGGCGCCAAATCCTGACGATCGACGTCCACGCAGCAGGCGAGCCGGGGGCAGCCTCGGGTACGACGTCCGAGCCGTAGGGGTCCCCCAGAACGGCTACCTCTTCGCGGACCGGTGCACGGGAGGGGTGGAGGGCCTATGCATGAACTCGCCCTTCGCTGCGGCTCGAGGCGCGGCGGACGGGGCCCGCGCGTGGGACGGTCTCATCGCCGCCCTCTCGGGCCTCAACCCGGTACTCGGACAGATCGCCCCAGCACTGATGGGTCCAGGTGCCGTGGGTGATCCGGCCCTGGTGTCTCAGCTGTTGAGACTGAACCGGGAGTCGGGGCAGTTCGAAGCGGATACGGGCCCACGAAACATCGCCCGACTGCAAGCGACGACCACGTCGACGCTCGAGATGGGGTACAAGGGACTCATAGCGGACAAGCTGGCCATTTCGTTCGACGTGTACTCGAGCACGATCCAGGACTTCGTCGGACCACTGAGGGTCGAGACACCGTCAGTGTTTCTCTCCGCCGCGTCGATCCAGGCCTTCGTCGAGCACCGTCTCGCGCCTGTGATCCAGAGCGGTGAGCTGACCACGTCAGACGTGACCGCCATCGTTGCCCAACTAGCTCAGGTCCCTCTCGGGACCGTGTCTCCGGACGGGCGAGCGGACACCGACTTGCTACTCACATCCAGAAACTTTGGGGACGTGAGTCTGTGGGGGGTCGATGTCGGCTTCCAGCTACACGCGAGTTCGAAGCTCATCCTCGACGCGGCGTTCTCGTTTGTGAGTGACGAGTGCTTCGAAGTGGGTGTCGGCGGCGATTGTTCAGGTGGTGCCGTCGCGTTGAACGCGCCGACAGTCAAAGGCTCGCTCGGCGCCCGCTACCATGATGCCCTGTCGGGCCTCGCGGTCGGAGGTAGGGTTCGTTACAGCGACGCTTTCGCGATGAACTCGGGCGTGTACTACGGGCAGGTGGACAGCTACGCGGTGGTGGATGCCCATATGAGCTACAAGCTGCCTACGGTCCCGGGCGCCACCGTATCGTTGGTGGCGACGAATCTCCTCGACAATCTGCACCAGGAGTTCATTGGGGCGCCCTTCATCGGGCGACTCGGGATGGTGCGGTTGGACTACACGTTCTGACGAGCGATCCCTAACGGGGGCCTGAGAAGGGTGACGGCCCGGTAGCTGGCGCTGCCGGGCCGATCTCTTTTCCAGGTTGCAGGCCGACGACCGCTGGGCGAGCGGCCGCCTTCGCTCTAACGCCCCGGCCCCAGCAGGACCGCGTTTATGAACAGCAGCTGAGTCGCTTCGGTGTACGCGCGGTAGTTCGGGTCCTCGGCGAAGCCCACGATTTGCCCGCTGCCGACGGGCTCGTGGACGAGGAAGGCCTTGTTCGCTAGCTGGGGACGAGCCTCCTCCCAGACGATCCCGCTCAGGACGAGGTTATCGAGATCCGCGTAGCGACCCACGTTGCTACCATCGTCCAATGTCATTGGGCTGAAGACACGGCTGCCTTCGACGAGCACGCCGATTTCTCCATCGGTCCCGGCTGAGAGCCAGTGCTCCGTGTCGAGGAGGACGCGCAGGATCGCGCCTGGCACCGACTCCGGTGACTCGTCCCCCGGCACGATCTCCTCGAGGAACTCGATCGGTTGGTCAGGCGTCTCGTCGGTGGGCTCGTCGGAACCCTCGGCCCGCCCACCTCGTCGCTCGGCCGTCGTGGAGAGGAGCCCCGCGCGCGTCGCCCAACGCATCGATTCCGCCATCGTGACAATGGTGCCGCCCTTCGACATCCAGCTCCGTAGCTCGCCCAGGAGGCCTTCGCCGACAGCCTCGTTGTAGTTGCCGCTCGGGAAGACGATCACGTCATAGTCGGCGAGACGCGCGCGGCCGAGACTGGAGGCACGGACGGCGGTCGTTCGCTGACCGTAACGGCGCTCCAGAACATATCGCGCCCATCCAGTGGAATACGTGGCCGCGGGCTCATCGTACACCAGCATTACGCGGGGCTCGCGTAGGGCCCGCACGTCGCGGCTGCCGAGGGACATCCCTGACTGGACGTAGGAGTCGTCGATCGGGACCACCTCCGCACCGTGCTGTGCGGTGATGCGTCCGAGGGTCTCCGCCAGGGCGGGGCCGTTCTCGGCCGTCCTGACGATCGCGGTGCCGACACCGTATGTGCGCCCCCCGAGCGTGAACTCGGCGCCACCCGCTCGAATGCGGACGCCTTCCCGGAGTGCCTCTGCGACGGCGGAGGCCGCGTTCGTCCCCCATGGGATCAGGTAGCCTACCGTAGCCGGTGGGAGTGTGAACGTCACACGATCGGTGGCTGGTTCGGCCGACACAGTGTCCCCTAGCGCGCCCGTCCCGTCCTCGGAAGCGATGACCTCGACATCCCACAGGAGCGACTGGCTCCACGCTGTGAGGTCATAGATCTCGTCTGACTCCCGCTGCGCCCGCAGCTCGATCTGCCGCTCGATGAACTCCTCGTCCATCGGGACGTGAGCGTCCAGCAGATCCCGGGCCAGCTTGCTGGCAGGCTGCGTTAACGGAACGATGTACGACCCACGTTGCGGCAGCGTTCTGCCGGCCACCTCCACCGGGCCGGAGGCGGCATGCACCCGGATTCCGTTCTGCACCAACATCCGGGCAAGTCGCTCCGCCATCCCGGGGTCGTGGGCCGAGTGAAGGACGTATTCCGCCGGGCCCTCCTCACCGAGAGCGATCCCCTCGCGGCGGAACGCCAGATAGTCACGAAGAATGCTCTCCCGGTTCCGAGCCGCCGTCTCGGCGCTCGTGATCGCGGCGGTGAAGTGATGGAGCACACCGTCGCCGTATGTCAGGAGATCGCCGTCGCTCCGGCGCAGGACGAGCGCCCGCGCGGACGCCTGCTCGTACGTCATGCCCAGCGCGCCGTGGCTCATGGGCCACATGTCGACATAGCCGGGATAGAAGAGGTCGTAGACGTCTCGGTTGAAATACGCGAACCCCCTCGCGTCGAAGGCCGTCGCGTTGGCACGTCCGAAAACATCCATCAACGCGATCTGTCGTTCGCCGAACCACGGGTTGGAGGGAGGAGCCGTCGGGGGGAAGAAGTAGGTGGCGTTTCCATTCATCTCGTGAAAGTCCACGACGATGTGAGGCCAGTACTCCAGAAAGATTTGGACCTTTCCGCGTGTTTCCGGCTGACTCTGAATGAAGAGGTCGCGGTTCAGGTCGAACAGGTAGTGGTTGACCCTTCCGCCCGGCCAGCCCTCGTCATGCTCCGCTGAATAGGCTGCTTCGTTCGGCCACCGGGCGGCGGCCATCGTGTTCACGTTCACGAAGCGGTTCCGGCCGTCAGGATTCTCGACCGGATCGATGAGCACGAGCGACTCGGCCAGGATCAGCTCGACCACAGGGTCATTCTGGGCAGCCAGCAGATGGTACGCTTCGGCGATCGCCGCTCCTGTCGAGCTGATCTCGTTTCCGTGCACACCGTGCATCAGCGCGGTTACGACGGGGAGTCGCGCGAGCAGGGCCTCTTCCTCGGCGCCGCCAAGGCCTTCCGGATGCGCGAGCCGATGCAGGTCGGACTTGATGTCGTCGAGTCGCGAAATCCTGTCTGGCGTACCGATTACGAGAATCTGCAGCGGCCGGCCCTCCCAGCTCTCGGCGTATTCAATGAGGTGCGTCCGGTCCGGAGCCGCTTCTGCCAACGCCTCGAAGTAACGAACCACCTGGTCGGGTGGCGTGATCTTGTCCCGCACGTCATGGCCGACCACCTGCTCGAGCGTGGGAATCGAGGGATCGTATTGGGTGCCGGGCGCGAGCTCTTGCGTGGCGGGGGAGACCTGCACGAGCGCGACGAGCGCGAGGGTAGGAAGCATGGTCATACGGGTTCGGAGTGAGAGTTAGGAGGTCGGGATACTAGCGGGTTTCAAACTGGACATTGGCCTGGACTAGACGACCCGCAACATGAGTCGCCGATCGGTCAGCCGACAACGCGCGGGCCTCACCCCGCAGGTAGCTGACCGGGTGCGTCGTCTCCCTCGATGGCGCGGCGTTCGACACAGGCCAGCACCTCGTTGACGATCTTGTCGAAGAGGTCGCTCATCGCTCGCCGTCGGCCCTTCACCACGCCGCGATAGATCTCTCGCATCGCGACGAAAGTGAGTGCGGTGAATCCGAGCGGAAATGCCACGGCCAGGAGAGCCGATCCGAAGACGTTGATTCCGATGGGTAGGCCGACCCCTATGCCGATTCCCAGGCCGCCGCCGGCGCCCCCTCCACCGAACAGAGCGCCGGCGAACTGATTGAGATTTTCTTCGACCCGGACGTGCGTCTGCCCATCGCGCGACATCACGGTGATCGGGCGTCTTCGCGCGCCAGGTCAGCGAGCGGCCCAGCAGGCTCGGCTGGCCGTGCTCGCGAGTGCCCATCTGAATGGTGGCGACGACCCGCTCGAAGTCCTCGTCCTCGAGTTCCCCTGGCACGGTGGTTTCGCGCACCAGCATGAGTTCGTCCCCAGGACCTTCGTCCAGAAGCCCGAATCCGCCGGTCCATACTCGAGCTCAGTCGCAGCTCGCCTGAGATATTCGGGGTCGATGCCCGCCTCGAGAGCGACTTCTTGGAGCTCCGCAAGCGTCATCCCGGACGCGGAAGGAGCGGTCGGCTCGTCGTGCTGCATCTCCGTGGCCCGCTTCAGGAGCTGACCGATCTCCTTCTCGCCGTATACGCGGGGGAGGCTCGGATGATCGACCATGCGCGTCTCTTTAGGGGGTGCTACGGGTGGCGAACCATCTTCGGCTGCACAGCATACACAATCCCTACCACGGTGGTCATGTTGCGAACAGCGAGCATGGCGCTGGCAGGTTCGATGCGTCCGTCCTACGATGTCCCGGACTCCACCCCGGGGATGAGGTAGCTGGATGCAAATCACCGACGCGATGCGGGCTGACGTCCTTGAGCGCTCGAGCCGCCGTTGTGAGTGTCTGAGCGCGAACTGCCGCCACCACAGAAAGGGTTCACGGTGCCCGCGCGGGCTGCGCGGGCTGCGCGAAGGGCAGTGGAAGATCTATTGTCGGACGGAGTCCGCAGGCGCCAACCTTTGGAACCTCGAAGCGTGGTGCGTCCTGTGCTTCGAAAACAACTACGGTTGAGGCACCCATGAGCCAAACAACGCAGTCGTTCGAGAGCCACGCCAAGTTCGTCCCCGCATATCACTATGTGACGACTCCTCTGCTCATGTTCCCGACGCTCTATTTCGGGTATGGGGCCGTGCGGGACTTTTCCGTTGGCAACCTCGCGATGTTCCTCTTCGGCGTCGGCGTGGTCATGGCGGCGTTCTTCGCTCGACTTTTCCCGCTGGGCGTCCAAGACCGGGTGATTCGGCTGGAGGAGCAGAAGCGGATGGACCGCCTATTCACAGACGACCTGAAGGCCCGCATCGGCGAGGTGACGACAGAGCAGATGATCGGCCTCCGCTATGCATCCGATGAGGAGCTCGCGGACTTGGTTCGAAGAGTCCTCGATGAAAACATCTCGGACCGGAAAACCATCAAGCAGGACGTGAAAAACTGGCGGGCTGATAACGAAAGGATCTAGTCCACTAGCCCTGGGCTAGGTCGCGGCTCGCTGTCATGCCCAACGACCTATCCGAGCGGCTGAGGGAAGCGGAGGCGCGGGGCCGTTCACCTCAGATAACCGCACATCATCGCATTGACGGGCCGGGAGCCACGCTGGACATGCGCGAGTTCCAACAGGGTCTGTGGAGCGCGCCCGCCTGGCCGGACGACCCGTACGCCGACGACAAGGCCGCGTGGTCGGCCAATCTACCGAGAACGGTCTGCCTCACGATCGATACCGGTACGCGCGTCGTCGCTCGCCCTTTCGAGTCGGGCCGACTCTCCGTCCGCTCGGAAGAGTACGGTACGGAGGTGACGGGGCATGCCGGACGCATCTCCTCGCAGAAGGCCCACTGGCTCATCAAGGCCATGGACGCGTTCGGGTTGAGCGGGGTCGCCTTCGACCTCGAGAGTCTCCGGCCCGGCCTACTTTCGGCCGGCCTCGGTGGCTCGGCGACCGCCATGACTGCCGTGTGCCTCCTGGCCAACCGTTTGGCCGGCGATCCGATGGACGGTTATCAGATCGTGGCTCTGGCGGCGCGCCTCGAGAACGATCTGGGGAACTCGCTGACGGGCACGCAGGAACAGTCGAACGTCGTGTGGGGCGGAGTCCGCGACTACGTGTGGCTCCCGTGGGGAATGCCGGGGGGAAGCCGTCAGGGCCTGGGGACGTCCGTCCAGTTCGAAATCGCGTCTCCCGCGGACTACGAGCACATCACCGAGCACGTGATGATCGTACATACCGGCAAGACACGCTTCAGCTCGACGGTGAACCGGGAGTGGGTTCAGACGCTCGCGAGTGACGAGGCGTTTCCCGCCCTCCTGGGGCTTCCCGGGTGGGCGTACGAGTACCGCGAAGGGATCCGAACCGGGGACTGGCCACGTGTCGTCGAGAGTCTGCGTGGCTTCAAGGCCATTCGAGAGACGCTGGTGCCGTCCTACATGGCGGGAGCGGGCGAGTTGGGGGCACTGGCAGCCGGCGCCGGCGCCGAATCGTTCCCGCTCGGAGCCGGAGGCGGGGGAAGCTGCATGGTGGCGTCGGCGGACCCGGGTGCGCTGGAACGAGTGCGGCAAGCGCTCCCCGGTGAGTTGAGAGAGATCGACTTCCGGCTATTGCCCCGCGGTCACGACTTCGAGCACTGCTGATGACCGCGTGAGAGAGCGCTATCCGATCCTGCTTCATGGCTTCACGGGGTCGTCTCTGTCATGGGGAGATGCGGTGCTGGACGGGCTGGCGTCCGCCGCGGGTGCGCCTGTTCTGGTGGATCTCCCCGGTCACGGACGGTACGCCCAGGGGTCGGACGAACGCGTAGTCACGCTGGCGGCCGCTCTCGCGGCCATCGACGATGCCGGGGAGTGGCCCGCCGACATCGTCGGGTACTCGATGGGTGGCCGCATCGCGCTGCACTTCGCGGCAGCGCATCCAGGAAGAGTGCGGCGACTCGTCCTGGAGTCCGCATCACCGGGTTTGGCCGACCCGAAGGAGAGGGCAGAGAGGCGTCTTCAGGACGAGTCCTTGGCCGACCGGATCGAGAGGGAAGGTGTTCCGAGTTTCGTCGACTACTGGGAGGCGCGACCGCTGTTCGAGAGCCGCCTCCAACTACCCGACGACGTCCGAAGCAGACAGAGAGCCGAGCGGCTCAGAAATACCGAAGGTGGTCTCGCGTCGTCCCTGAGAGGGCTCGGGACGGGGGCGCTTCCGTCTTTGTGGGAGCGGCTCCCGGCGATCGATGTCCCCACGTTGATCGTCGCCGGGGAGCTCGACTCCAAGTTCGTCGACATAGGTCGGAGAATGGCGCAGCACCTCCCGGACGCGCGCCTGACCATCGTGTCCGGGGCCGGTCACACGGTCCACCTCGAGAAGCCGGACGAATGGTTGGAGGTCGTCGGGTCCTTCCTCCTGCGCGGATAGCGGGGGGCTCGCCTACGTGGCGGCTAGAGTGCTCGCCGTCGGAATGAACGGCATCGCGATCATCGACTACTCGACGTTCTTCATTGTCGCTCTTCTGCTTTCAGCCGCGGTCTTCGCGGCGACCTGGGTACCTGTGATGCGCGCGACGCGGGTCGATCCGGTGGAGGCGCTCAGGAGCGACTAGGATCGCCTAGGCGCGGTTATCTTTCGCGCCTCATGCCCACGAGTACTCCACCACCCACCGACGCGCTGGTTTCCGACCAGGACCGAAGGGTCATCTATCTCTCGGTCCTATTGGCGCTCTTCCTGGCCGCGCTGGACCAGACCATCGTCGCTACGGCGCTCCCGCGGATGGTCGAAGATCTGGAAGGGGTGGAGCGCTACGCATGGGTCGCGACCGCGTATCTGTTGGCGTCGACGTCGCTCGCGCTAGTGTACGGCAAGCTGGCGGATACGTACCCGCGAAAGTACGTCACCCTCGGAGCCATCGGGCTGTTCCTGAGCGGTTCCGTGATGTGCGGGTTGGCCGGCGAGTTCGGCGAGCTACCTCTGATTGGTGGCGGAATGAATCAGCTCGTCCTGTTCAGGGGGATTCAGGGGGCCGGCGGCGGAGGCCTCTTCGCCATGACGTTCATCGTGATTGCGGACCTCTATACGCCCGCGGAGCGCGGCAAGTACCAAGGCTTCGTCGGCGCCGTCTTTGGGATCGCGTCCGTCTTGGGACCGCTCATCGGCGGTCTCCTCACGGATCATGCGGGGGGCTGGATCCCCGGAGTCGAGGGATGGCGGTGGGTGTTCTACGTGAACGTGCCGCTCGGTGGCTTGGCACTTTGGTTCATCATCCGGCGGATGCCCCGGTTGGACCCACCTCCCGGGGCGACGAAGCCCGATCTTCTGGGCGCGGCGCTTCTGTTGGGTGGTCTCACCCCCGTCATCTTGGCCCTCCAGATCGATAAGCGGCTTTATCCGTGGCTGCCCATGATGGGGCCCGGGGCCGACGCGGGGTCGTTGCAGGCGTGGGCGACGCCAGGCCTTTTCCTGGGCGGGTGCGCGCTCCTGGCGCTTTTCGTGCGTCGCTCGAAGACGTATCCAGGGCCGATTCTCGATCTACGTCTGTTCGAAAATAAGGTGTTCAGGCGCGCGAACATGTCGACGTTCTTCATGGGCGCGTCGTTCATGTCCATTACCATTTTTCTCCCGCTCTTCCTCGTGAACGGCCTGGGCGTCTCGGCCACGCGGGCGGGTGCTGCGCTCATTCCGTTCTCGATGGGTGTGGTCTTTTCAGCGACGATGGCGGGCCAGCTCGTGAACAGGGTCGGGTATCGCCGCCCAGTCGTGGCCGGCGCCGCCGTGTTCGCGGTAGCCGCGATGCTGCTCGCCACGATGGGCCCGGACGTCACCTACCGTCGGGTGACGATGTACATGGTCCTGTGCGGCCTGGGCGTGGGGCCCGGAATGCCGCTATTCACCCTCGCGATACAAAATGCGGTGGACGTGCGCCTCATCGGGCAGGCGACGAGTGCCTCGCAGTTCTTCCGCCAGACGGGCGCTACCGTGGGCGCTGCGTTGATGGGTACGATCCTCGGCACGACGTTGGGTGTGGCGTTCTCAGAAGTGGAGTTGCCGCCCGCAGTCGAGGCCCAGGGGATCGTCGTGGCGGAGTACGTGTCGACGGGGGGAGCGGAGCTGCCAGATCGTATCCGCGAAGCCTACGCTGTTCTGGCGGAACGCGCCGAAACGCCTTTCGCGGCGCAGACGGTGCTCGCCGAAGGCGATGTCGTCGCGGATCGAGTGGGAAGAGCCGTGGCAGGCGCGTTCTCTCGCGCTACCAGCCGGATCTACTGGTTCACGACCCTGTTCGCTATCGCTAGCGGCTTACTCGCTTTTGGGATTCCGGAACTGCCGTTGCGCACGACCCATGACCGTGCCGCCGGAGAGCGAGGAGAGTCGACTTGAGGGGGCCCATCGCCGAAGTTCTGACCAGAAGCGGCCCGGGTGATCAGCTTAGGGACACGGAATCGCGTGTTCCGCCCACAGATAGCGAATATGCTCAAGTTCATCGTTAAGGTCGCGCTCGTACTGCTGGTGATCGGCATGGTGGTGCCGAGTACGCGCGCCCGGATTGAAGGGGCCTTCGGGTCGCTGACGGATCGGGTCAACGCCAAGCTCGTCCCCGGCCGACTCGAGTCCATGGCCGACCAGCTCGATGTCCGGTTGGACCGAGCCGAGGGTTTCCCCGGTAACTTTGAGGGCTGGCTCAGGCGGGACTTCTCCGGAACTCCCCAGGACCCGTGGGGGAGCACGTACTTCCTCAACGTCGACCGTCGAGAGTACACCGTCGGCTCTGCGGGTCCTGACCTCCTCGCGGGCAACGCCGACGACATCACCGTGACGAGGACGCTTCCAGGCGCCCGCCGTTAGCCGGAGGTGCTCTATCCGAGCGGCTTCACCTCCAAGCGGGAGATGTGGAGGTTGAGCCCATGATTGACCCGGAAGCCGTAGATGCCGTCCACCCCGACCTCGGACCTCGGTAGCTCGGCTACCTCCGCGTCGTTCACGAAGAACCGGATGCTTTCCGAGTCTGCCTCCACCACCAGGACGTTCTTCACCGAAGCCTCGTCGCCACGGTCCGCGAACGACTGGATCGCTTCATGCGTGGTCCACGATCTGAGCGTCGGCGCCTCGGCGCCCTCACGCCGCTTTAGGATGTACTGGCCGCCGTTTCGGATGAGGAAGTACGTGTACTCCTGATCGATACCGTCGAGGTCTCGGCCGCCCACGAAGATCCCGAATGCCTCGCGTAACGAACCGGGATCGAACAGAAAGACCTCGAGCTCCGCCCGAAATTCCCCAGATGCGTCAGCTCCGGGCTTCCAGTAGATGCCTGCAGGTCCACTGGTCACGTGCCACCCCGGTGGCATCGCGACGAACGTCTCGAGGTCCGCCTCCGTCGCCCCGGCCATATCGAACCGCGTCTTCCAGCCGTCCGGGCGTGGTAGATCCTGCGCCGACAAGGACCCGGAAAGGAGTGCGGTCAGAGCCAGAGCCGTCAGTGTTCGCATGGATGTTCCCAGGGAAGGCGTGATCTGCCAGACGTGGAGGACGAGGGCGATGGGCGCTCCCCCGGCAGGGCGAAAATCGATTCGGGCGGCGGGCATGTCAATCTGATGAGCCGCTTGTTAGCCTGAACGAGGCAGATCAGGCGCGATCCGGGTGAATCGCTCGCATTCAGGCAGGACAGGGGGGTGTCGTGGAAGACGAGCCGATCGAGGGTGACAAGACTGGCGTGGCCCCGGAGTCCGTAAGACGCTTCGGTGACGACGAGATCCGTGAGGTCCTGGGAAGGGCGATCGACCTTCAGGAGCGATCCGTCGCCAAGACCGCTCCTGGGTCCCGGGGCCTGACGCTTCAGGAACTTCGGCAGGTGGCCGAGGAGGTGGGGATCGACCCGCACTTCGTCGATCAGGCCGTGTCGGCGGACGTCGCTCGGATCAGCGAGGGAAGGAGCGGCCTGGCGGGAGGCCCCTACTCGTGGCACTACCGGGCGTCACTCAAGGGCGAGATCGGCGACGATGACCGTGAGCGGATTCTCCACGCGATCCGATCGACGATGGGCCAGAAGGGAGAGTTGGCGGACGTGTACGGCCGCATGGAGTGGAGCTACGACGACGGTTCCGGGCCGGTGATCATCGGCATCTCGACGCGCGACGGTAAGACGGAAGTCGATGTGTCTGCCGTGAAGACGGGGGAGGTGGGAATCCTCCATGGGCTGGGCATTTCCTTCGGGGGCATCTTCGGTGGTGCGGCCATCGCCGGCGTGTGGGGGCTGGGTGGAGCGGCGGTCCTGCCGGTGCTCGCGGGTACGGCCGCCCTCTCCTACGCCGGTCTGCGTCTGGTGTGGAAGTACCGCAGTCGGTGGTGGGCCCGTCGACTCGAAAAGCTCGTGAATAGGGTGTCGTCGATCGTTCAGGATGTCGCAGTTTCAGCAACCGGCGGGGGCGGGGACGGCTGATGGCCGTATCCATCCCTGGTCGGCGACGTCGGCCGCGCCGTGGCGCGTGGGTCACGCTCGCGATCCTCCTTGCGGGCTGTGACGTCACGCCTGCCTGGAGTGCACCGGTTCGTGCGCAGGAGGCGCTCTCAGACCAGGACTTCGCGGCGCTCGTGGAGCGGATCTCAGAGCAAGATGGCTACTTCGATACCGACAACCTGATCTCCAACGAGACGAGCTACCTGAACGTGATGGACGCGCTCGATCGACTGCAAATCGTGGGCGGGGCATACGTTGGCGTTGGGCCGGACCAGAACTTCTCGTACATCGCCAGGCTGCGGCCCGAGATCGCGTTCATCACGGATGTACGCCGAGACAACCTGCTCCACCACCTGCTGCTCAAGGCACTCATCGAGCGCTCCCCGACCAGGGTGGACTTCCTCGCGGCACTTCACGGTCGCGAGGCGCCGGAGGATGCCGCGGCTTGGCGGAGCCGTCCCATCGAGGAGATCGTCGACTACGTCGATCAGAGGCCGCTCGAACCCTCTGTGGCCTCCACTCTGACCGAGGACATCCGAACCGATGTGATCTCATATGGAGTCCCACTCTCCGATGACGATCTAGCCGCCATCGAGCGCTTTCATCAGACATTCATCCGAGCGGGCCTGGATCTCCGGTTCACGAGCTACGGCCGAGCGCCGCAGTGGTACTACCCGACGTACCGGGAGATCACGCTGGAGACCGACTTCGATGGAGATCCGGCATCGTACTTGTCGACTCCGGAGGCATACGAGGTGGTTCGGGACCTCCACCTCGCGAACAAGATCATCCCGGTGGTGGGCGATATGTCGGGCCCCGACGCGCTTCGCGAGATCGGCGACGTCATGCGAGAGATGGAGGTCGAGCTGTCTGCGTTCTACACGTCGAACGTCGAGTTCTACCTGTGGCGAGGGCGTACCTTCGAGCGATGGGCGGCGAACCTCGGATCTCTCCCTGCCATCGATGACGCGGTCATCATCCGCAGCTACTTCCCCAACGCGGGTGGGGCCCACCCGTCGGCGGTGCAGGGGTACTACAGCACTCAGACGCTACATAGCGTGCGCTCCATGCTGGACGGGGACTTTCGCAGCTATTGGGACCTGGTGACTCGAGACGTACTGGATCTGCGTCCTGCAGTGCGACGCTAGGCCGCATCGACGGGTATGCCTGAGCTCCCGGAAATAACCGCATACATCGAGGGCCTGGAACGCACCATTCTGGGGCAGCCACTCGAGAAGATTCGCGTGCGATCCCCCTCGTTACTACGGACGTGGGACCCCCCGCTGTCCGCCGCTGAGGGTCTCCGCGTGGAAGCGTTGCGCAGGATCGGCAAGCGGGTGGTATGGGCGATGGAGGATGACCTATTCCTTGTGTTTCATCTCATGATCACGGGGCGGTTCAAGTGGGCCAAGGCGGGCGCTGCGGTGCCGAAGAAGCGGGCACACGGGGCGTTTGATTTTCCCAACGGGACGCTCTTGCTCACGGAGCAGGCGACGAAGAAGCGGGCGTCTCTGCACGTGGTACGGGGCGAGCACGAACTGGCCGAGCTCGACCCGGGTGGCATCGATGTAGTGGGAAGCACGCTCGAGCAATTCCGCGACGCGCTCATGAGCGCCAATCGCACGCTCAAGAGAGCGCTCACCGACCCACGTGTGTTCAGCGGGGTCGGGAACGCGCACTCGGACGAGATTCTCTTGTTCGCCGGACTCTCGCCGCTTCAGCTTACGCACAACCTGAGCGAAGCAGATGTGGCGCGGCTCCACCAGGTGGCGACAGCCTCCCTGCTCAAGTGGACCCAGCTTCTCAGGGAAGAGTTCGGCGACGGATTTCCGGGGAAGATCACCGCCTTCCACCCCGATATGGCAGCGCACGGAAAGTATGGAGAGCCCTGTCCGGTCTGCGCATCACCGATACAACGGATCAAGTACGCGAATCGCGAGACGAACTACTGTGCTACCTGCCAGACAGGCGGAAAGGTGCTCGCCGATCGCGGCATGTCGAGGCTACTCGGGGCGGACTGGCCCCGGACGCTCGAGGAGCTCGAAGACCTGAAGCGGCGGTAAAACCAGCCAGGCCCGTCCACATCTTGTGCCGTGGAACCTTTACGTTAGATATATCGTACGATATACAGAACGATCTATTGTACGAACGATCGAACGTATCAAGTTTCCATTAGGAGTAACACACGATGATGGCATGTGGAATCGGTTCAAGGAGCCGCAGAATGGACTTCGACTGGATCTTCGACTGGGATGTTGGGGCGGGTCCGCGCTCTCGTGGGCGCCATCGCAAACGAGGGCCGCGTCGCCGTTTCTTCCGGCAAGGTGAGGTACGCCTCGCGCTGCTCAGCCTGGTCGATGAGCAGGCCGCGCACGGTTACGAGCTCATGAAGCGGCTGGAGGAGCGCTCCGGCGGCATGTACCGCGCGAGCGCGGGTACGATCTACCCTGTGCTCCGACAGCTTCAAGACGAGGGGTTGGTGCGCGTCAAAGAGGACGATGGGAAGAAGGTCTACCACATCACCGACGCTGGAAAAGAAGAGATCCTGCTCCATGAGGAAGGCGTGGACCGCATCTGGAAGCGCGCCCACGGTTGGAAGGATTGGGGGGCTCACATGGGACCCGAATCCGCCGAGATCTGGGGCAGTTGGGGTCGCCTCTCCAAGGCGGCGTTCAAGGCGGCTTCACAGTCGGACTTCGAAGAGACCGACAAGGTGCGCGCGATCCTGGACCGGGCGAGGAAAGAGCTCGAGGCGCTGTAGGCGCGGGACCCCTACGATGTGATCCGTTGCAGGCGTGTGGCATCTCGGTACGTTCACATAGCTGGTTTGCACGATCACGAAACCGATGGAGTCACCTTCCTTGGGCGCTGCCGAAACGAACGGTACGCAGCTCGCCGAAGTCGCGTATCAGCGGCCGGCTGAGCCGGGTGGCTTCCCGTTTTCGGTGCCGGCGATCGCCCATCTCGAGAGGCTCACGTTCCCGTCGCCGGTGACCGTGCTCGTGGGCGAGAACGGTACTGGCAAGTCGACGTTCATGGAGGCGCTCGCCATCGCGTGCCGCTTACCTGCGGTTGGATCCGCTCGGCTCGAGTCGGACCGCACGCTCGCGGCTCAGCGGTCACTCGCGGATCGATTCAGGCTGACGTGGCGGGGGCGTACGCATCGAGGCTTCTTCCTGCGGGCCGAGGACTTCTTCGGCTTCCAGAAGCAGATTGCCGAGGCGAAAGCAGAGCACGAGGCGGAGGTCGTCCGGATCGACTCCGAATGGGGCGGGGCTTCCGACTACGCGAAGTTGCTCGCCAAGGGACCGCACCGCGCCTCGCTCGGAGCGATGGAGCAGCGGTACGGAGCCGACCCAGACGCGGCATCCCACGGCGAGGCATTCTTGAATCTTTTCGCCCAGCGCATGGCGCCCTCCGGCCTCTACATGTTGGATGAGCCCGAGGCGGCGCTGTCGCCGCAGAGCCAACTCGGTTTCCTGGCGATGATCCGCGACGCGCTCAATAGCGGCTCACAATTCATCATCGCGACGCATTCCCCGATCCTGATGGCGATTCCGGGGGCGACGATTCTCACGTTCGACGATCCGCCGGTTCGCCCGGTGTCCTACCAGGAGCTAGAGTCGGTCGCCCTGGTGCGGGACTTCCTTCAGGCCCCGGAGCGGTATCTGCGCATGATCTGGGACGACACGGATGAGCCGTGACTTCGACCCGGCCGCGGACGACGCGGCCGCCGGATTCGACGTCCTCGAGTCCTTCGAGCGATTCAGCCAGAAGAACGATATCTACTCGCGGGCGTTTTGGGATCCCGAAATTCGCTCCGAGAAGACCGACTTATTCTTCGAGACGTACCGGACGCCGCTTCGGGAGTGGAAGTCGGTAGACGGATTCCGGCAGCGAGACTACGCGCTTCGGAACGCCTCATGGCACCTGCCCGACATCTTCGCCGAGCTGAAGGAGGGGCAGAATCGCAGGGAAGGGTTTCTCGACCCCTTTACGGTCCACCGGGAGGGGCCCGGCGAGAAGGTGCCGGTGGATTCTCCCGAGGAGATGAGTCGGGAGGTCAAACACGTCGCCAAGGTGTTCGGTGCTGACTTGGTAGGAATCACAGCGTACGACGAGCGCTGGGTCTACACGCACGCGTACAGTCGACAGGGAGAGACGGAGAAGCCGCAGGAGCTGCCGACCAACCTGCCGAACGTGATCGTCATCGCCCAGCAGATGGATCGGGAGTTGATCGACACGGTACCGTCGGCGCTCAGCGGCACCGCGACTGGTGTGGGCTATTCGTACGACACGCTGGTGCTGCTCGGGATCGCCCAATACATCATCAACTTGGGATACCGGGCCGTGGCGACGATGAACGACACGGCGCTCGCGATCCCCTATGCGATCAAGGCGGGGCTCGGCGAGTATGGGCGCCACGGTCTTCTGATCACCAAGGAGTTCGGCCCACGCGTTCGGATCGGAAAGATCTTCACCGACCTGCCGCTCGCGCACGACCGCCCAATTTCCTTCGGGGTCACCGAGTTCTGTGAGGGATGTCGCCGTTGCTCGGACGCGTGCCCGGTCAACGCGATCCCGAGCGGGCCTCCATCCGAGGAGGTCTACAACCGGTCGAACCTGGTCGGCGTCAGAAAGTGGTCCGTCGACGCCGAGCCGTGCTTCAAGTTCTGGACGAACCAGAATTCCGACTGCTCGATCTGCGTCCGCGTCTGCCCGTACAACCGTGACTTCAGCGGCATATGGGCTCAGGCGTGGCGATGGCTTGCGGGGACATCGCTTCGTAGCCTCGCCCTATGGCTTGCCGATCGGTTCGCGCCGGCCCACCGAATGAGTCCCCAGAAGTGGTGGTCCAAGGGAATGCGGGACTCCGCCGGCTAGGCTGGAGCCAACGCCAAGACTCTCAGCGGGCTTCCGCTGCCATCCACGATCTTCAGCGGGGCGGCGAATACGATCGCTCCGGTCGCTGGGAGCTGATCGAGGTTCTTCAGGCTCGCCAGCCCCAACTTTCCCGCGCCGTGCATGATCGTGTGGTTGGGAAAAGGGGGATCGAAGCCGCCGGCCTGACCCGCGTCGGTTCCGATCGTCTCGACACCGAAGCCGAGAATGTCTCGCTCGCTCGCCAAGAACTGCGCGCACTCTGCGTTCGGCCCGGGCGTGTGCGGGCCGGTCTCGTCGGCGTTCACAAAGGCCTCGGCGCCCTCACGCTTGCTCCAGTCCGTGCGCATGAGCACCCAAGAACCGGCCGGGATCGGGCCGTTGCTCGCTTCCCAGTTCTCGATCCATGCGGGGGTCAGAAGGAAGTCCGGATTGGCGGCGCTTTCCGCGCTGCAGTCGAGGACACAAGCCGGAGCCACGAGCCGGCTCGCTGGGATCGTCTCCGTCGTGTTGTCCGGCAGGTCCTTGCCCGTGATCCAGTGAACCGGCGCGTCGAAGTGCGTCCCGGTGTGCTCGCCCAAGTTGAGCGTGTTCCAGTACCAGGCCGGACCCGGGTCGTCGTATCGACTGATGACCTCGACGGTGAGCCCGGGAGATTGGCCGAATATGTCGGGCAGTCCGATTACGGGCGTGTCGGGTCCGAGCGACTGCGTCAGGTCCACGACGCGGACGGATCCATCCTGGAGGGCTGTTGTGAGCTGGGTCAGTACGGACATTTCGGTAACTCCGTGCGTGTCGTGAGGGCGCTCAGCCGTCGGCGAGGTCCTGGAGATGACGGGCGAACTGGAATCTGTTTTCGAGTAGGCCGAGGGCCGTCACGAAGCCCTTCGTATCGGACGGTGCCTCGTAGTGGGCGTCGACCCTGGCGAGCACCGAGGTCAACTCGTCCGAAGCCTGTGCCTCCAAGAACGCGGCCTTGAAGGTGTCGACATCGGTCACTGTCGCGGTTCTCGGTACGCCCGCGGCAGCGGCCACCCCGGCCAGGTCGGTCCCCGTCGATGTCGCGGTAGGGAAGCCGCCCACGGACAGGAGGCTCTCGTTGTCGAAGATGACGTGCGTGAGGTTCTTCGGCCTGTAACGGCCCATCGTCGTGAGCCCGCCCATGTTCATCAGCACTGAGCCGTCGCCATCCAGCACGACCACGTCCAGCTCCGGTCGGCACAGTGCGATCCCCAAGCCGATCGAGGAAGCGAGCCCCATCGCGTGCTGCAGGTAGAAGTGATTCGGTCGATGGCCGAGCGACTGCAGCTCGGCGGCAACGGCACCCATGATGGTGACCACGATGCTGTCGGCCAGGTCGTCGTATATGGCGGAGAGGGCGTCTAGTCTACGCATCAGGCGTCCTCCCACATGAGGTCACGCCCCAGTAGCAGCGCCACGGGGCGGTTCGACGCGTAGGCCAGGGTGAGTGCCTTCGCGACGCGGTGCTCACAGTGCTCGTGGGCGTCGAGCCGGTCGTACGGAATCCGTAGCGCGTCGAGAACGTGTTCGGTCACGAGCCCGCCCTCGGTCTGCCAGGGATCGGGCTCCCCGAACGAACCGCGGTCGCTGATGAGCATCAGGAGCGGAATACGGAAGAGCTGGGAGCACGAGACGATGCCGTTCACCGAGGCCAGAAAGCCATGGTTCTGCATGAGCATCGCGGACTTCGTGCCCGCGAAGTGGGCCCCCGCGCTGACGCCCACACCCTCCTCCTCCTTGGCGAGCCGGACGAGGATCATCTCCTCGTCGTCCTCCGCCATTCGGATGAGGTGCACGAGCCACGTTTCCGGCAGCGCCGACACGAGCCCCACGCCGTTGGCGCGGAGCGCGTCGTAAATGACACGGGAGCTGTCGACTGAAACGGGCACGGGCGCGTGGGGTTGAGCCTCTACCTGAACGGACGCCCAATCTTGGCGGGGGTTATGCGGTGGGCAACCGATGGTGGAATGATGTCGACGTCCCGGAGGCGTGAGGGTGCGCCGCCTAGGCTGGCAGCACTCCCACGCCGAGCTCGCCGGCGCTGGCGCGCACGCGCGTGTCGAGGGACAGTATGCGCAGCCCAGGGACCGCGGTCAGACCCGCCAGGAGCGTCGCGATGTGAATCGCGTCGAGCGTACGGATCGGTTCGCCAGGGAACGGGCGCTTGGCCCTCGCTTGGATCTCGTCGTCGAGAGCGAGGGTTACCCAGTGGCGAGCGGCGGACCGGAGGACTGCACGGCGATCGGTTGCCTCCGCTTCAGAGATCTCTCCTAGGGTAGTCGCCCGGATGAGCGCTCGCTCACATTCGATCAGGGACAAGTCGGAGGTCACCACCAGGTCGGCCTCACCCAGCGCCGTACGAACCGACTCGCCCGCTGTCTCCCCGAAGATCCAGGCCAGGATCGCGCTCGACTCGGCATAGATAGTCACCTCGGCCCGCGCTCCTGGTCCAGCAGCGTCGCGGATAGCGACCCGTCCCCGAGAGCCTCGAGCTTCAAATACGCCTCAGGCCGATTCGGGGCACCAAGGCGCGCCCTCCCGTGATCGGACAAGTTGGTCAAACCCGGATAGGGCGCCTCCTCCCGATCGCGGCAGCACTAGGTGACCGCGACGAAGCCGTCCGCCTGCTCCAGCTCGGCTTCGACAACGGGCAGAATCATTCAAGCCTCATTCACATCGACCCGTCGTTCGATGAACTCCGTGGGTACGCTCCCTACGACAACCTCATGAGGCCGCGCTAGCCTGACGAGCCGCGGGGCCAGCCTGTAGGGAGGCTCTGAGTTTCGCTTCGCGGAGCCAGCCCGCTTCCGCTACGCTCCCTCCCCCATCATCCGCAGCACCTCACGCCGGTCCGCCTCTGCCGGCAGCTCCCAACCGGGCTCATACCCGAACACCTCGGAGAGCGGCCGGCTCCCGAAGTTCCCATCCAAGATCTCCATGTGGTTGGCGGTGAGCAGTGCGGGGTGTTCCACTTCACACGCGTGGCTCAGCCTCGTGAGTTCCTTGCGCAATGTGATCACGTAGTTGGCCAGCCGCGCGGCCTTGTCGGTCGGGTCGAGGCCGCGCACGAGCCACCTGTTCTGCGTGGCGACCCCGGTGGGGCAGCCACCTGTGTGGCATCGCTGCGCCTGGATGCACCCGATCGCCAACATCGCCTCGCGCGCCACAGCGACCATGTCGGCGCCGAGACAGAACGACAGCAGAGATGTCTCCGGGAAGCCGAGCTTGCCGCCTCCGACCCACACGACGTTCTGGTGGACCCCTCGCTCGGCGAAGATCCGGTAGACACGACTGAAGCCGACCTTGAACGGGAGCGCGACGTGGTCGGAGAAGGCGAAGGGGGCCGCACCCGTGCCGCCCTCACCCCCGTCGATCGCGATGTAGTCGACGCCGCGGTCCTCGCTCGCCATGCGGTCGGCGAGCTCTTTCCAGAAGCCGAGCAAGCCGACCGCGGACTTGATGCCGACCGGCACGCCGGTCGCGTCGGCGAGGTCCTCGACGAAGTCGAGCAGCTCATCCACCGTCGAGAAGGAGCTGTGGCCGGACGGGCTGAGCACGGTCTGCCCGACGGGCACGCCCCGGATGCGTGAGATTTCGGCGGTCACCTTCTTCCCCGGGAGGACGCCGCCCAGGCCGGGCTTCGCGCCCTGGCTCAGCTTGATCTCGATCGCGCGGACCGGGTGCGCCTCGACCTTTCGGAGGCATTCCTCGCGATCAAACGATCCGTCAGGGGCCCGGGCGCCGAAATAGCCGGTTCCGAGCTGCCAGATCAGCTCGCCACCGTGCAGATGGTGCGGCGAGATTCCGCCCTCGCCAGTGTTGTGCAGACACCCCGCGATCACGGCACCGCGATTGAGCGCCTCGACGGCTGCCGAGGACAACGAGCCGAAGCTCATCGCGCTGATGTTGACGATCGAGCTCGGACGGAACGCGAGACGTCGCCCACGAGGCCCACCCAACACCTTTGCACAAGGCAACGGATACGAGTCGTCGTGCGGTCCGCCCTCGGGCTGACCGAGCGTGTTGTGCTTGATGATGACGTAGTTGGAGGAACGCTCCAGGTCGTTGTCGGTGCCGAAGCCCGTGTAGTCGTTCTCCTTCTTGGCGCTCGCGTACACCCAGCGACGCTGATCCCGCGAGAACGGCAGCTCCTCATTGTTGGAGGTCACGATGTATTGCCGGAGCTCGGGGCCGACCGACTCGAGCAGGTATCGGAGGTGCCCGATGATGGGGAAGTTCCGCAGGATCGCGTGCTTGCTCTGCGTGATGTCATAAAGCGCGATGAGCAGCAGCACCGCGACCAGAACGAAAAGGAAGTCCATCAAGGCGACTCTCCGTGGCTTCTAGGGACCTCAGGTCGGCGAAAAGTTATGTCACACCGCGTTGGCCCGCATCGAGCCGTGTCCTAGATTCTCGGCGCACCACCGAGGGGATATGACCATCCGAGAACGGACTCGCATGACGAGACGCAGCACCCTGCCGACGATCATCGCCGTGTTGGCCACGCTCGTTGCACAGCAGCTCGTGGCACAGGAGACCGATGAAGCTACCCCGACCGAAGCTCCGGTAGAGGGCGTCGATCTACGCGTTTACACGGGGGCTGGCCACGCCTCGTCGCTGGCCGACATCCTCAGCGCGATGGACGGCGCGGAGGCCCTGCTCGTCGGCGAAGAGCACGACGACCTGGTCGGGCACGGTTTTCAGCTCCAGCTCCTGACCGGCGCGGTCAGCCGATTCGAAGGGGCGAACGCGCGTCGGCCTCGCCCGGTCGTCCTGTCGCTCGAGATGTTCGAGAGCGACGTGCAGTACGTCCTCGACGAGTATCTGACCGATCTGATCTCCGAGGACCACTTCCTGCGTAGCTCGCGTCCGTGGGACGACTACGAGGCCAGGTATCGAGCCATGGTCGAGTTCGCCAAGGCTCACGACCTCCCCGTCGTGGCGGCGAACGCCCCTCGCCGGTACGTGAACCGCGTATCGCGTGAGGGCCCGGAGTCGTTGGCCGAGCTGTCCGAACGGGCGCTCGCGTACTTGCCGCCGCTCCCGTTTCCCGGACCGTCGGATGCCTACCGGGCCGAGTGGGATGCGTTGATGGAAGAAGCGATGGCGGAGATGCTGGCGGCTGCGGCCGCAGACGACGCGACGCCAACTGACGGCTCGGCAGAAGAAGCAGATGAGCCGACGGACGACACGCCGCCGCATCGCCCGAATACGAACGCCATCTACTCACAGGCGCTCTGGGACGCAGCAATGGGTCACGCGATCACGTCCGCACTCGAGGAGCACCGGGGATCCCTGGTGATTCACTTGGCAGGCTCGTTTCACGTGGCGAACGGAACGGGCATACCGGAGCGTATCCGCGACTACCGCCCCGAGGCGCGGTTTGTGACGGTGGTCATGGTAGCGGTAGACGACGTGAACTCGTGGGATCCAGACGAGCACGATGGCCAGGGTGACTTCGTGGTGCTGACGAAGAAGCCTGCATCCACGGCCGACTCGCCGACCAGCTAGATCCGGGCTGCTGTGGTGGAGGGACTCACCCGTAGTACAAGTAGTAGAAGTACGAGGTGCTCCAGTAAGTGTCCTGACCCGGGGTCCAGTACGAGTACATCGGCTCGGCGAAGTCGGGGCGTTGGGTGTATCTGATGATAAAGGCCCCCAGCGTGCGCGTCCCCCAAGAGTTGCTCGTGTTGGGGTAGTTCATGCCGAACCACATGTACTGGGCGCCCTTGTACGTGAATGAGTAATTGTCCGGCAGATAGTCCGTGAGTTGCGGGGGGATGGTGCCGTATCCACCACTAGTCGGGAACGTCCCGTTCTCGCTGAGATAGGCGTAGGCCGCGAGCTGTACGGTGTGTGAGTCGGCCACCATGTGCGCGGCATCCGCCTTGAGGATCGCGTATTGGATCGCGGGCACTGCCACGCCGGCGAGGATTCCCACGATCATCACCACCACGGCAAGCTCGATGAGCGTGAAGCCGCCCTTCCGGTGTCGGTGGCGCACCATCAGCGGTTCCCCTCGATGGGCAATCCCATCGCTCTCAACAGGCTG
>Ga0066376_10001015_pt1 | contig 27166 bp, 16 predicted proteins | sample Knorr_S15_td_Bot_FD_77009 | JGI IMG/M metagenome (GOLD analysis project Ga0066376, IMG submission 77009) | Marine microbial communities from Southern Atlantic Ocean transect - Knorr_S15_td_Bottom_ad_5009_LV_A | ecosystem: Environmental > Aquatic > Marine > Oceanic | place: Southern Atlantic... | reverse complement strand
AGGTCGTCAGGTCCGGCGAGATGCCCTCAGTTTGCTGCCAGCCTCCCCGAGCCAACCGAAACGCCACCACCTCGTCGGCGATCAACAGGATCTCATGCTCGACCGCCAACGCCTGGACCGCCTCGCCCCAGCCCTCGACCGAGGCCAACATCCCTGCCTTGGGATCGAGCAGTATGCAGGCCAGTTCATCGGCGTGGCCGTTGAGCAGCCGGGTCACCGCCTCGATGTCGTCATAGGGCAGGATCAACACGTCCTCGGTCGATCCCGGGGCCATGCCACGCACACCCTCGACCGGCGTCGGAGCCGACGGGTCTCCGGCAGCAGACACCGGGGGAGCCACGCTGATCTCGACCGCGTCATGGCTGCCGTGGTAGCCGCCCTCGAACTTGGCGATCCGCGATCGACCCGTGATGCCTCGGGCCAGGCGGATCGCGTGCAGAGTCGCCTCGGTGCCGGAATTGCAGAACCGCACCCGCTCGAGGCTCTCGACCCGACCGCACAACTCCTCGGCCAACTCGGTCTCGATCCCCGTCGGACCACCCAGCACGATGCCTCGAGACACCTGCTGGTTGACCGCATCGATCACCGCCGGGTGACCATGTCCGAGAATCTGGGCGGTGTGGTGATTGGCAAAATCGACCAGGACACGGCCATCGACGTCGGTCACCCGAGCACCCTCGGCCCGCTCGAAAAACAACGGGTAGGGCGGATAGTAGTAGGCTCCCTTGGCCCCCCCGGGCATCACCTCCGTGGCTCGGTCGAAGGCAGCCCGTGAGCCCGCTGAAGCCGACTCGTAGGCGCTCACAACACTCTCGCTCGTCGCGCCCGTCTCGCTCGTCGCCATCGCAGTGTCCTCCACGTCCGCACTCACTCTACCAACCGAGACCGACTCGAGTCCAAGAACCGTGGGACTGGCTCTCCCGCCCGTGGCGGGGTGCCTGTCCCGGCTACGAACACCGACATCCATGCTGTACCGGCTACGAGGACCGCCGTCCGTGCTGCAGCCGGCTGCCTGTGCCGGCTCCAGGAACCGCCCAACCTGCGCCGGGACAGGCACCCCGCCACGGGCGGGTGAGCCAGTCCCTGGGGCCGGCTGGGAATTGATGCACTGGTGACGTATTCTGAGCTCGGCCGAGGAATCGGCGAACAGACACCAGGCCACCTACACCAGCCCCGGGGAGCAACAAGGATGTCGGCCAGGGAACGTCCGCTGTTGGTGATCCCCGGTGACGACCCGGTCCAGATCGCCGGGTCCCCACGGCTGGACACGCTTGGGGAACACTACGAGATCCGGTTGTTTGACAACCGGCCCGCCGACGACAGCGAAAAGCTCCAGCGGGCCGCCGGAGCCACCGCGATGATCAACTCGCGGGGAGCGGTGACCTGGCCCGGTGAGGTGCTGAGACAATTGCCCGAGTTGAAGTTCATCAGCACCTGCGGCATCGGCACCGATTCGATCGACCTGGTCGCGTGCGGGGAACTGGGAATCACCGTCTCGAACATCCCCGGCCGCACCGCACCGGTGGTGGCCGAGCACGCGTTTGCCCTGATGCTGGCCATCTCGCGCAAGACCTCGTACTTCACCGAGGCCATCAAGCGCAACGACTGGCACCAGGTCCTCTCCACCTCGCTCGCGGGCAAGACGCTCGGCGTGATCGGCACCGGCAACATCGGCACCGAGATGATCAGGCTCTCACGTGCCTTCGGGATGGAGGTGATGGCCTGGACATTTCATCCCGACGCCGAGAAGGCCGCCCGGATGGGGTTTCGATATGTCGAGCGGGACGAGCTGTTTGCCGGCTCGGACGTGGTCAGCCTGCACGTGAAGCTGACCGACGACAGCCGGCACCTGGTCTCATCGCGGGAATTGTCGCTGATGCCTGCGGGAAGCCTGTTGGTCAACACCGCCCGCGGTGCGGTGCTCGACACCGAAGCCCTCGTCGAAGCCCTCGACTCGGGCCACCTCGGCGGAGCCGCGCTGGACGTCTACGAGACCGAGCCGCTGGAGGCCGATCACCCGCTGACCCGTTGCCGGCACGTGGTGCTGACTCCTCACTGTGCCGACCAGACCCCCGAAGGCAATGACCTGCTCAACCTCGGCGCCACCGAAAACGCCATCACGTTCCTGTCCGGTCAGCCGCAGAACATCGTCAGCTGACCCGGCCACCGCACCACCGCAAAAGACCACTCGATGCCCGCGCTGCTGCGAGTCGGAGTGATCGGAGCCACCGGGCAGGGCGGCTACGGACATGGTCTCGACCGCGCGTTCGCCGAGGTGCCCGGCACCGGAATCGTCGCCGTCGCCGACCACGACAGGGCCGCCGGCAAAAGAAAGGCCGCGGGGTTGGGACTCGATTCCGCCTACACCGACTACCGCAAGATGCTCGCCGACGAAAAACTCGACATCGTTTGCATCGGACCCCGCTGGTTGACTCGACGGGTCGAAATGGTCGAAGCGGTGGCCGAGGCCGGATGCCACATCTACTGCGAGAAGCCCTTTGCAGCCGATCTGGTCTCGGCAGATCGCATGCGTCGCGCCTGCAAGAGGGCGGACGTCAAGCTGGCCATGGCCCACCAGTGGCGGGCGATGCCCCCGATAAGGCAGGCACTCTCGGAACTGAAGGCCGGACGATACGGGCGACTGCTGAGGGCTTCGACCCGACCCAAGGACGACCACCGTGGCGGTGGCGAAGAACTGCTCGTGCATGGAACCCACTGGTTCGACCTGCTGATCACGATGGCCGGCCCGCCTCGCTGGAGCAGCGGCCACATCCAGGTCGGTCGCCGTGACGCCACCCGCAAGGACCGCACCGACGCCACCGAACCGATCGGCCCGATCACCGGTGACTCGATCTCGGCACTCTTTGGGTTTGACCATGGTGTGCGAGGCTACTTCGAGTCGACGGCGCACCTGGCCGTCCGCGGCAAGTCCAACTTCGACAACCTCTATGGCGTCTTCCTGGAATGCGAACGGGCGGCGATCCACTTTCGGCAACCCGGCGACGCCTGGGTCTACCCGGCTCCCAAGGTCTTGCCCGACCACAAGCGACTGGCCTGGCACAGAATCACCGTGCCCGGCTGGCACACCGATGCGGACGGGAAACCACGAGATGTCCGCCGAACCTGGATCGGCTACGGCAACTCGGTTCTGGCCGCTGACCTGGTGCAGGCGATCCGCAACGACCGCGAACCCCTCTCGGGACTCGATCACGCGATGGGGATCACCGAGATGGTCCAGGGCGTCTACGCGTCACACTTTGCCGAAGGCCGACGGATGAAGATCCCGCTGGAACAGCGGCAGCACCCGTTGGAAGCCTGAGCCGGTTTTACGCCTGAGAGTGAATCCCGGCGGTGGCCTCTGGCGGCTGGTCGCGTGCCGGGGGCCGGGGGCCGACTGCAACGCAATTCGGCGAATGACCCGGGATTGACCGCCTTTTGGAGAGGCCATAAACTGAGCTTCGGGGGACGATGGGCGGCGATCCGGCCCCCGATCGCACAGCTTTGAGATTCTGCTGGCTGCCATTCAGGTCGGCATCGGAAGGTGCAATGGAATTCCTCGAAACCCTCGGCGACATCTTCAGCAGTATCGTCGCATGGTTCGAGCGGATCCTGCGACGGTTGTTTGGATCGGCCAACGACCGCCGGATCGCTCGCATGGGCTTCGTGCGTCACTCCGACGAGCAGGTCGAGGTCGTTGCCGGATCGATACTCGACCGCGTCAACGCACTCGAGCCCGAATTCCAGGCCCACTCCGACAGCCGGCTCAAGGAAATCGCCCCGCAGATGCGCGAGCGGTACGCTGCGGGCGAGACGTTGGAGGACCTGTTGCCGGAGGTCTTTGCAGCGGTCCGCGAGTTGGGTCTGCGGCACTTGGCGATGCGGCACTACGACGTTCAGATCGTCGGCGGGCAGATTCTGCACGAGGGGATGATTGCCGAGATGGTGACCGGTGAGGGCAAGACGCTGGTCGCCACGTTGCCCGCGGCTCTCAACGCGATCGCCGGCAAGGTGCACGTGATCACAGTCAACGACTACCTCGCCCGCCGTGACATGGAATGGATGGCGCCGATCTACATGGGCCTGGGGCTCAGCGTGGGTGCCATCCAGTCGACGATGACACCCGGCGAACGGCAACCGGCCTATGCCTGCGACATCACCTACGGCACCAACAACGAGTTCGGCTTCGATTATCTCCGAGACAACATGAAGCCGACCCGCGACCAGCAGGTGCAGGGGCCGCTGGAGTTCGCGATCGTCGACGAGATCGACAACATCCTGATTGACGAAGCCCGTACGCCGCTGATCATCTCCGGACCCGCCCAGGACGATGTCTCGAAGTATGCCAGGGCCGACCGCATCACTCGACAGCTGAAACGCGACGAACACTTCGAGGTCAAGGAAAAGGAACACAGCTGCCACACGACCGAGGAGGGGATCCGGGCGGCGGAGAAGCTGGTGGGGGTTGAGAGTTTCTACACGACCGGCAACACCGAGTGGCCCCACCTCTTGGACAACTCGCTCAAGGCACACCACCTCTACAAACGCAACGTCAATTACGTGATCGAGGGCGGCGATATCGTGATCGTCGACGAGTTCACCGGTCGCAAGATGCCCGGTCGCCAGTGGAGCGACGGGCTGCACCAGGCGGTCGAGGCCAAGGAAGGGGTGACGATCAAGGAGGAGAGCCAGACGCTGGCGACCATCACCCTGCAGAACTACTTCAAGCTCTACCAGAAACTCTGCGGCATGACCGGTACCGCCATGACCGAGGCCGGCGAGTTCCTCAAGATCTACAAGCTCGACGTGGTCGCCGTTCCCACCAACGTGCCATTGAACCGGGTCAATCACCCCGACGTGATCTACCGGTCCGAGTCCGAGAAGTGGGACGCGGTGGTCGAGGAGGTGCGGAGGGAACAGTCCGAGTCGAAACGGCCGCTGCTGATTGGCACGGCATCGATCGAGAAGTCCGAGGTGATCAGCAAGAAGCTGGAACGCTACGGGATCGAACACAACGTGCTCAACGCCAAGAACCACGAGCGGGAGGCGGAGATCGTGGCCCAGTGCGGCCGCAAGGGGGCCGTGACCATCTCCACCAATATGGCCGGTCGAGGCACCGACATCATTCTCGGTGGCAACCCCGAACACCAGGCCTGGCAGCAACTCTCCGAAACCTACGAAACCCGCCTCGATGTGCCCAAGGTCGAGTGGGACACGATGACCTCGGAAATCTCGGATCGGGAAGGCATGGCCGCGGAAGGACGCGAAGTCGCCCGCAACGGCGGACTCTACGTCATCGGCACCGAACGACACGACTCGCGACGCATCGACCTGCAACTCAGAGGCCGGGCCGGACGGCAGGGAGACCCCGGCTCGAGCCGCTTCTTCCTCTCGATGGAAGACGACCTGATGCGGCTGTTCATCCCCGAGCTGGCCATGAGGATGATCGATCGCACGATGCAGGACGGTGAGGCGATCGAGAGCCGGATGGTGACCAAGCGGATCGAAGGGGCCCAGAAAAAGGTCGAGGAACGACACTTCGAAAGCCGCAAGCACCTGCTCGAATACGACGAGGTGATGGACGAACAGCGGAAACGGGTCTACGCCTACCGACAGCAGATCCTCGATGGAGTCAACTGCCGCGAGCTGATCATGGACATGATCGCCGAACAGGCCCGGCGACGCGTCGTCGAGTTCCTCCACACTGACTACAGCTGGGACGTGATCACGCAGTGGGCCGCGGCCGACTACGGCATCCGGGTCGACGTCTCCGAAATCCGCAACAGCTCGCACGAAGAACTGACCTTCGTCCTGCGTGATCGAGCCGCACAGCAGGCCCGCGAGGACGTCAACGACCAGATCGAAGAGTGCCTGCTGCAGGATGTCGACGAGAGCGAATGGAACTGGCAGGCACTGGCCCAGTGGGCCAACAACCGCTACAGCCTCGGGATCAGCGACAAACACCTCCGGGTCGAAGCCCGCGAGGACATCTACGACCTGCTCGTCGATCGGATCGACCCGGTCATCGAGCGCTACGACTTCAAGGCCGCCGAGTTGTTTCTCGCGGAACTCTTCCCGTTGCAGTCGATGTGCGAGTGGTTGCGGCAACAGTTCACGCTCGAAGCATCTCCGGAACGGTTCGTGAACAAGACCGAAGCAGAGGTGATCGAGACGACTCGTGAGCTGCTCGATGAGCTCTACCGCAGCAAGGAAGTCGAGTTCCCGGTCACCGTCGGCATCAACAACTTCCTGATCGCCCGGCAAGTTGGTGGCGAACGATCCGATCGCGAGGGCCTGGTGCAGTGGGCCAGCGACCGCTTCAATCAGCCGATCTCCCTCAGCGACATCGCCAACCGGCAACGCGACCAGATCCGCGTGGCTCTGCTGGGCTTCAGCGAGCGGGCCTTCGAGGCCGGAGAAAAACTCAGGGCGGAAATCGATGACTTGTGCAGCAACGGCCACACGCCCTCCAATGGCGCCTCGCCGGATGGCACCCCGACGACCGACATCGCGAGAATCACCGGCTGGGCCGAGTCGACATTCGGGATCACCGTCGATCCCGATGACTGGAGTGAACTCGACATCGACGACGCCAGGCGGAAGTTGCTGTCGCTGTACGACTTGCGGTACCGACCCGAACTCGGACAGGCCGAACGCTCGCTGATCCTCGAACTGCTCGACACCGCCTGGAAAGACCACCTCTACCACATGGACCACCTGAGGTCGGGAATCGGGTTGGTCGGATACGCTCAGAAGGACCCCAAGACCGAGTACAAGAAGGAGGGGATGCGGGCGTTTGACCTGATGTGGGAGCGGGTCGGCGAACAGGTCACCTCCTCGATCTTCCGCATCGAAGTGCAGAGCCCCGAATTCGTCGGCTCGCTCTGGGATATCTCGGTGACCTCCCACGCCGACGCGGGCTCGGTTTACGACGAGGTGGAGTCCGAGCGGTTCGAGGGCGGGGGGCCGGGAGCCGACGTCGATGTGATCCAGCCGATTCGTAACACCGCTCCGCGGATCGGACGCAATGACCCCTGTCCCTGTGGCAGCGGAAAGAAGTACAAGAAGTGCTGTGGATCTCCACGCAATAACTGATCGACGACGGATTCGAGACCGCGGTCACCGACGGCCGTGACATCGCGAGAAGGGGGGGGTAAGGATGCCCTGGCTGCTCAATCTCGTCTACCTGGTCGTGCTCGCCGCCGTCGCACCGGTGCTGCTCTGGCAGAGACTACTCCGCGGCAAGCGGCGGCCGGGGATCTGGACCAAGCTCACCGGGCAACTCGCTCGCCGAGACGGCGATTCCCGCCTGGCCTGGTTCCACGCCGTCAGCGTGGGCGAGGTGCTGCAGCTGGAACCGATGATCTGTGAGTGTCGCAGCCGATGGCCGTCGCTGGAGATCCTGGTGACGACGACCACCGCCACGGGATACCGCCTGGCCTGCGAGCGGTTCGCCGAGCACCGGGTCGATTGGTTTCCACTGGATTTCAGCTGGTCGGTTCGCCGGGCGCTCAGGCGAGTACGGCCCGATCTCGTCGTGCTGGTCGAACTGGAACTCTGGCCCAACTTCGTGCTGGCCACCCACCGCGCGGGCATCCCGCTGGCACTGGTCAATGGGCGGATCAGCGAGTCGAGTTTCCGAGGCTACCGGCGGTTGAAGTGGCTCTTCGCAGGCTTGCTGCCCCGCTTCGATCGCCTGATCGCCCAGAACGAAACCTATGCCGCGCGGCTCGCAGAACTGGGCGGCCCGACCGAAAAGATCCACGTCTCGGGGTCGATCAAGTACGACCGAATCGAGACGCGTCGCGACAACCCGGCTACTGGGGAATTGGCCGCTGAGCTGGGAATCCACCGCAGCGAACCCGTTTTCGTCGCCGGCAGTACCCAGGAACCCGAAGAACGGCTGGCGGTCGAGGCCTGGCAACAGGCGCGCCAGACGCATCCCGACCTCAGGCTGGTGCTGGTGCCGCGGCACCCGGAACGCTTCGACCAGGTGGCCGAGATGGTCGTGTCGATGGGACATCCGCTGCTGCGACGCAGCCAGAACGACGGCGCGGTACCCCGGACCCAAGAGAGACCGGTGGTGCTGCTGGATACGATCGGCGAACTGGCCGCCTGTTGGGGACTGGCCGACGTGGCGTTTGTCGGAGGCAGCCTCGGTAACCGGGGTGGGCAGAACATGATCGAGCCGGCGGCCTATGGAGCCGCGGTCCTGTTCGGACCGAATACGCAGAACTTCCAGGACGTCGTCGACGAGCTGCTCGAACGAGGCGGTGCCCGAGTGGTCGGCAACGGAGCGGCTCTGACCCAGCGACTCCAGGAACTGCTCGATGATCCGAGCACCGCCAACGCGCTGGGCGAAGCCGCTCGCGGATTGGTGCTCGCCCGGCAGGGCGCCACCGAGTCCACTCTGGACATTCTGCAGGAGCTCCTTCCCTCAGAGACGCTCGACTCCACGACCCGCCACGGTGATCCTGCGGCCGCCGACGCGGCCTGAAACGCGACTTCAGGCGGTCTGGGGCTGAGTTGTGAGGACCGGAGCCCGGCGCTACAATCCACCCGGTCTGCAACCTGACACGTTCTGCCTCGATCTGCCTCGATTCGCCTCACGGGAGCCTGCTGCCATGTCGGAATTCCTGTTTACCAGCGAATCGGTCAGCATGGGACACCCCGACAAGGTCTCCGACCAGGTCTCCGACGGGATCCTCGACGCCCTGATCGCCGTCGACCCCAGCTCGCGGGTCGCCTGCGAGACCCTCTGCACCACCAACTTCGTGCAACTCTCCGGAGAAATCACCTCCGCGGGAGCCTGCGATGACGAGGGCTACCGCGACATTGTCCGCAAGGTGCTCCGCGAGATCGGCTACACGATCGACGGGATCGACTTTCACGCCGACACCTGTGAGATCGACGTGAAGCTGCACAGCCAGAGTGCCGACATCGCGTTGGGTGTCGACACCGGCGGCGCCGGCGACCAGGGCCTGATGTTCGGCTATGCCTCGAACCAGACCGAGGAACTGATGCCGATGCCGATCGCGTTGGCTCACCGGATCATCAACAAGCTGACTGACGTCCGCCAGCAGGGTCTCGTGGACTGGCTGCGACCGGACAGCAAGAGCCAGGTCACCGTCGAATACTCCGACGGGGTTCCGCGACGAGTGGCCACGGTGGTCGTTTCCACCCAGCACGCCGAATCGGTCACGCAGGACGAGATCGCCGAGTTCATCCGCCGCGAGGTGGTGATCCCGGTCGTGCCCGGAGAATTCCTGGATGACGAGACCGTCTACCACGTCAACCCGACCGGCAGCTTCGTCGTCGGGGGGCCTCACGGTGACACCGGTCTGACCGGCCGCAAGATCATCGTCGACACCTACGGGGGCTGGGGCCGCCACGGCGGAGGTGCCTTCAGCGGGAAGGATCCCACCAAGGTCGACCGCTCGGCCGCCTACATCGCCCGCTACATCGCCAAGAACGTCGTCGCCGCCGGGCTGGCCGCCGAGTGCGAAATTCAGCTGGCCTACGCGATCGGAGTCGCCGAACCGGTCAGCGTCACGATCGACTGTCACGGCACCGCGACGCTCTCAGAAGCCGAAATCGAGAACCGGATCCGGTCGGCATTTCCCGCCCATGAGCTGACCCCGGCAGGAATCATCACAACCCTGGACCTCAAACGGCCGATCTATAGAAAGACCGCCGCCGGAGGACACTTCGGCCGCAATGACCCCGATTTCACCTGGGAACTCACCGACCGCGTCGAGGCCCTCGGCCAAGTCGCAGGCGGCTGATCGACCCGGGCTGAACCCTCGAGGGACTCAAGGGACTGAGTCCAATGCCCGTCAATCATTCGATCACCCGCCGCCGCCTGGCTCTGCAACTGGCGGTGACGCTCTGGAGTGGCCTGTTGGCCGGCGGATGGTTGCTAGCCGCCCGAGCAGCCTCCGGAGAACTGGCACTGCCGCTGCAGCCGGAAGCCGCCTGGACCGCAACCCTCTCGGCCGCAGCACTCGGGCTGCTGGCTGCACTCCTGTTCCGGCACTCAAGATCCGGTTCCCGGCCCAACACCTCACCACTGGTCGCGACGCTCACGCTGGCTCCGACCCTGGTCAGCGGCTTCACCCTGCTCGACCTCTCGAACAACGCCAGCTGGTTGGGGCTGACCGCACTCGCCCTGGCCGTCTCGCTCACGCTCTACGCAGGCTGCCTCGTCCCAGCCCGCCGCCGACAACAGCAACCCGGACCGCTGGCAAGCTCGCACGCTGCGACCCCGGTGCCTGGGCGGTCGAGACAGCCGACCCACCTGTCCCAGAATCTGCGACGACATCGCGATCAGACCGGAGACCGACTCGAAGGGGACCTCACGATGCACTGGGAGTCCGGACAAAGACAGCAACCGGTGCACGTGCCGTTCGTACCTGCGTTCGAAGGCAAGCCCGAGGTGACCTGCCGCTGCGAGGAGGATGATGAGGCGGGCGACGGTGTGCGGGCTCGAGTTGCCGAGGTGCAACGCTTCGGGACCCGCATCGAACTCAGACGCTCCGGGAACCTCGACACACGCCAGGTCACCCGCCTGGAACTCTCCGTCACACTCGATGACTCGGCCCGCCGAGCCGCCTGAATCCGATCAGCCGCTGATGCACTCCAACCAGACCGGACCGGTCAATCCGCCCGATTCCCTGCCCAGCCACTGGATCGAGAGCCAATTGTCAGAAACTAGCCGATCGGTGATGTCGCTGCCCAGGCCCTCGGGTCGGGTCTCAAGTTCGAGTGGAGACTGGTTGAGCGTGATCCGGGTCGGTCCGCTGAGGCCGGCGATCATCAGCCAGACCCGTTCTCCGGGATCGAGCCGTCCGGGGCGGCCGAAGCGTCGCACCAGTTTCAGATCCTCACCCGTCTGCCTCTCGAGGGGCAGCCGCACACGCTGCGGGCTGTCGGACTCGCTCAGCCTCTGCCAGGGTCCCGCCAGCCGGATGGTGTGCTCGCTCATACCAGTCGCGTCCTTTCGCCCGCCGGAGCCGCCTCCGGCCAGTCACCACCAGTCTAGCGGTTCCGGGATTCCCGAGCGGGTCTCTGGACCGAGTCGATGCAATCGTGCCGAAATCCGCTGGTTTCACTCTCGCAAAGCGGTTATACTCCGGCGAAATTCATTTGCATCAAGATGACAAGGGATTGTTCACTGATGCAGCGGCCCAGCCCCCATTTTCCTGTCGAGTCAACCACATCTCAGGGGCATTCGCCCTCTGACTCGTCACAGGTCCAGGTGGTCACAGCGACCTCCACCGATTCACTTCCCAACGACCGGAAGCATGCGCGCAAGGTGTTCAGCCAGCGTACCAATTCCCTGCTCGGCATCCAGATCGTCGCCAGCGGCTCCTACGTTCCTGATCAGGTGATCACCAACGAGGACCTGCAGGCCGAGCATGGATTTGATCCGGACTGGATCCGGCAGCGGACGGGGATTCTCGAACGGCGACGCGCTCCCGCAGACCAGGCCACCAGTGACCTGTGTGTCGAGGCGGCTCGACGGGCCATCCGCGCCGCACGGGTCGATCCCTCCGAAATCGACCTGGTGCTGGTCGGCACATTCACTCCCGATTTCAAGTGCCCCTCGACCGCCTGCCTGGTGCAGGACAAGCTCGGCCTCGACGCACCCGCCGTCGACCTGCAGGCCGCCTGCTCGGGGTTCATCTACGCCCTGGTCACCGGCGCGCAGTACGTGGCGACCGGCAACAGCAAGCTGGCGCTGGTGATTGGTGGAGACTGCAATTCGCGGATCGTCGACCCGCAGGATCAACGCATCGCACCCCTGTTCGGCGACGGGGCCGGCGCCGTGCTGCTGGCCCAGGGCGAGCCGCACCAGGGGCTGATCTGCTACCAGATGGGGGCCGACGGCAGCGGCGGCTCGCTGCTGCAGTGTGTCTCCGGAGGGACCCGGCAACCGGTGACCGTCGACGATATCGAGGCCGGACGACACTTCCTCTCGATGGACGGCCGCACCGTTTTCAAGTGGGCCGTGCGGGTCCTGACCGACACGATCGATCTGGTGCTCTCGAAGTCAGGAATGAGCATCCACGATGTCTCGCTGTTCCTGGTGCACCAGGCCAACCAGAGGATCATCGACGCAGCCGTTTCGCAACTGGGGATCGACCCCGACCGGGTCTTCAACAACCTGCAGCATTACGGCAATACCTCCGGTGGCTCGATCCCCCTGGCACTCGATGAAGCCTTCCAGGCCGGTCGCATCAACCGAGGTGACACGATCCTGATGTGCGGCTTCGGGGCCGGACTGACCTGGGGCACGACGCTGTTCCGCTGGTAATCGACCGCGGACGCCTGCTCGAGTGACCGCGTCGCTACAATCGAGGGGACAATCCGCCTCGCCGAGACCGGCGGCGACCCACCGGAGACTCCGCTCATGAAACCCGAAGCGAAATCCCAACTCAAACTCGGCATGGTCACCTATCTCTGGGGTGCCCAGTGGGATCTGCCGACATTGATCGGCAACTGCGAGAAGACAGGTTTTGCCGGAGTCGAGCTGCGGAGCACTCACAAGCACGGCGTCGAGGTGACTCTGAACAAGCCGCAGCGGGCCGCGGTCAAGTCGCGGTTTGCCGACTCGCCGGTGACCCTGGTCGGGTTGGGCTCGGCCTGTGAGTATCACAGTGCCGACCATGGAGTCCTCAAGCAGAACATCGACCTGACCCGCCGCTTCCTGGAACTCTCACGCGACGTCGGTGGCAGTGGCGTCAAGGTGCGACCCAACGGCTTCGTCAAGGGCGAAGACCGCAGGCGGACGATCGAGAGGATCGGCAAGGCGCTGCGGACCTGCGGCCAGGCGGCCGATGACCTCGGACAACAGATCCGACTCGAAGTCCACGGCAAAGGCACCAAGGACCCGGCCGTCATCCGGCAGATCATCAACATCGCCGACCACCCCCGTGTCACCGTCTGCTGGAACTGCAACCCCGGGGAGACCATCGACGGATCGGTGGAGGCCAACTTCAAGCGACTGGCCGATCTCCTCGGAGATGTGATCCACATCCACGACCTCTTCGACACGCGCTACCCCTACGGCGAACTGTTCGGGTTGCTGGCCGCGCGAGGCTCCCGCGGCTGGTGCCTCTCGGAGAGCCCCGCCACCAGTGACCCGCTGAGGGTGATGCGGTACTACCGGGCGCTGTTCGAGCAGTTGACCGCCTGACCACCTGGGGGGGATCAGGTCGACTCGCCCGACTCCTCGTCCTCGGCCGTGCCCACCGTCATCGGCTCGATGTCGTCGGCGGCGATCCACATCTGCGTGATCGGAATCCCGTCGGCGCTCTCGCGGACGACCAGGTAGACCCCGGTCACGATGGCCCAGAACACGCTGGCCGTGTATCCCACAAACAGCACGCAGGCCACGCGGACCCAGAAGACGAGAAACGTCGAAGAAAACGGGACGCTGCTCTCCTCGCCGGCTGGTCCCGCCTCCGAAGCCACCAACCCTGCCGGCACCTCTCGGCCACCCACCAGGCTCGTACTCTCGCCACCGGACACCGAGTGCAGGCCACCCTCACCTCCGGTGAACGCATCCAGGCCGCTGGAAACTGACGAGGCGGCCAGCCACAGCGTCAGCGACAGCACCGACCATGCCAGGCAGGTGGCGATCGAACCGACGATCGTGCCCAGCACGGCGTGTCCGGCCAGCAGTGTGGGGCGGTCGGTCAGGAACCCGTGCACGTGGCTGAAGCCGTCGAACCCGTCGCTGTCCTCGATTCCGATCGTGGCCACCATCAGCGGCCAGCCGGCCACGAAACCCACCGCCACCAGGGACATCAGCAGTCCCAGCACCAACGGAATGAACCACAGCAGCGAAACGACCAGGGGTCCCACCGAGGGGATCTTCGCGAACAGGCCACCGAGTGCGGCCAGCCCCCACAGGGCACCGAAGCACGAGAGGCTGATCAGGACCGCCGAGAGCAGCGATGCGGAGTGCCTGAATCCGAACCCGCTGACCTCGGCCAACGTCAACGACTCGCCACGCACCACGTCGGCGGCCGTCATGCGGACCAACATCACGCCGGCCAGCGACCAGGCCACCACGGCCACCAGGAACCGTGACCAGGCGACCGCCGTCTCAGACCACGACTCCCGATTGCCGACGACCTGGACTGCCGGTTTCATGACATCCCGCAGCGGACGACCCACCAGTTGAGGATTCCAGGCCACGCGGAAGGCGGTGGCCAGAGGCTGCTCGCCCGCGGCGCTTAGCAACCTCTCGGCCTGCCGGTCTCCCTCCAGGGCACCCAACTCGATCTGCCAGGGCCACTGGGCCTGGGGTTCGGAATCCGAAAAGTTGTCCAGCAGTCCGCCAGCCGCAGCCACCACCACCGCGGCCAGGCCCCCGATCAGCCAGCGCCGGGGGTCCAGCGAACTGCGGACCACCGCCAGCATCAGAGTCCACCTCTCCCGCGCCGACGCCGACCCGCCTTGACGTCGCCCCGGTTCATCACTCGACATGACCACACCCTTCCTGCCAACACTCACCACCCCGCATCCTCGCGGAATGAACCGTGAGAATTATAGCGACTCCGACGCGTTGGCGGTGCGGACATCCGCGACCCGGCGACCGGGTCGCATCAGGTGGCAGACGATCGGAATGGCCAACAGAGTGATCAATGACCCCGACAGCAGGCCGCCGATCACCACGCGGGCCATCGGAGCCTGCAGCTCACCCCCTTCGCCCCAGCCCGCGGCGATCGGCAGCATCGCGAGGACCGTGGTCAGAGTCGTCATCAGGATCGGCCGAAAACGCCGCACGCTCGCAGCGACGACCAATTCGGTGTAATCCCCCGACCAGTCACTCTCCAAGGCCACCAGCCTCTGCTTGATGCAGTCGACCAGCACGATGGCGTTGTTGACCACGATGCCGGCCAGCATCACCGCTCCGATGAACGACTGGGCGTTGAGCGTGGTGTCGGTCAGAAACAGGGCCAGGATCACACCGATCGCGCCCAGCGGGATCGTCACCAGGATCACCAGCGGGTCCCGAAACGACTCGAACTGAGACGCCATCACCATGTACATCAGCACCACCGCCAACACCAGGCCCTTGGTCAGTTCCTCGAAACTCCGCTGCTGCTCCTCGTAATCTCCCACGATGCGGTAGCTGAACCCGCGTGGCCACTTCTGCTGGTTGAGTCGTCCGGTCAGGTCGCCGACGACACTGCCGAGGTCGCGGTCGACCACGTCGGCCGAGACCTGCACCACGCGCTGGCGTGCGGTCCGAGTGATTCGCAGCGGCGCGTTGCCCGTATCGAAACGGACCAGGTCCCGCAGTGCCACCACCCGGCCCGAGGCGGTCGAAACCCCCAACCGCTCGATGTCGGGGAGCCGGTCGCGGTCGGAATCCTGCAGGCGGACCAGCACGCTGAACTCGTCTCCCGACTCGCGGAACATCGTCGCCTCGGTGCCGCGGATCGTCGTGTCGAGCGTTTCGGCGATGTCGCGGACGCTGACCCCCAACAGGCTCGCCTTGACCCGATCCACGTGCACCGCCAATTCGGGCCTGCGGTCGGGACGATCGACGTTGATGTTGATCAGGCCGGGAACCTCTTTCATCAGGTCCGCCACCTGGTTGGCCTGGCGATCGGCCTCGTCCAGGTCATGGCCCCGCACCTCGACCTCGATGTCACCACCCCCGAATCTCAACATCCGCGCCAACATCATCTCGGTCTGGGCCTCGACCCGAATCCTCATGCCCGGCACCGCCCCGATCGCCTCGGCCAGCAATTCACGGATCTCTTCGACGCTCTGATCCCGCTGGCTGCGAGGCACCAGCTTGACCCGCATCCAGCACTCGTTCCAATCATCCGAATCGTCGCGGTCCCCTCCGATGAACGCCGCAACCGTCTCCCGCTGCTCGGCCGGCACCGCTTCCAGAATACTCTGCTCGATCCGACGGGCCTGGCGATGCAGGTGCCGGAACTGGATGCCCGGGGCCATGTGGGCCCGGATCCGCAGGTCACCCTCGTCGGCCTTGGGCATGTACTCGGTCCCGATCCGAGGCGTCAGGCCGACGACGACCGAGAACAGCAGTAGCAACAGCGAGAGCACCACCCCCCGCCGACGCAGCGCCAGCCGCAACACGGCGGCGTAGAGTGTTTCGAGCTTCGAGAAGGCACCGTGAGCGATCGCGACGAGGCCGCGAGACGAGGCAGCCTCGGCACCTGGACCCGCACCACGACCGGCACCCGGCTTCGGCCGACCGCCCCAGTGAGCCGCCAGCATCGGGGTCAGCGTCAGGCTGGCCAGCAGCGAACAGGTCAAGGCAAAACAGACCACCCAGGACAACTGGTGCAGCAACACGCCGGTCATTCCCTCGACAAAGGCCAGCGGCACAAACACGATCAACGTGGTCATCGTGCTGGCCACGATCGCCGAACCCACCTCGTTCGTCCCGTCGATGGCCGCCTCCTTGATCGGCTGACCCTCGTCCCGACGCCGGTAGATCGACTCGAGTACGACGATCGAGTTGTCGACCAGCAGGCCCAGGCCCAACGCGAGTCCGCCGAAGGAGACGACGTTCAGCGAGAAGCCATGGGCGTAGATCAGCACGAAGGTGGCCATCACCGAGAAGGGCATCGAGATGCCGATCACGATCGTGCTGCGGAAGCTCCGCAGGAAGATCACCAGCACCACCGCGGCCAGGCCCATCCCGTAGCCGGCCGCCCGCTCGATGTTCGCGATCGACTGCACCACGAACTCGGACTTGTCGATGCGGACGGTGAGCACCATGTCGCTCAAGCGCCGGTTGAGCCGAACGACCGCTGCGCGGACCCGGCGGCTGACCGCCACCGTGTTGGCGTCGGACTGCTTGTGGATGTAGATCAGCAGGCCTTCCTTGCCGTTGACCCGGCTGACGTCGGTCCGCTCCTCGACCCCATCCTTCACCCGGCCAATGTCGGAAACCCGCACGATCGCCCCGCCCAACTGGCGGACGACAGTCCTGCGGATCTCGTCGAGATTCTGGAACTGGCCGTGGCTGCGGACCAGCCGCTGCACGTTGCCCTCGTCGAAGTCGCCGGCCGGCTGGTTGACGTTCTGACGCCTCAGCGACGCCACCACCTCGTTGACACCCAGGTTGAGTGATTCGAGTTTCTGGCGGTCGAGGTCGACCTGGATCTCGCGGCGAACCGCTCCACGCAGCCGCACGCGACCCACACCCTCCAGCTTCTCCAATTCCGGCACGACCTCGGTCTCGGCACGCTTGGTCGTCTCGACCGACAGCCGATCGCTCTCCGGACCCGACTGCTTCGGCTCCAGGGCCAGGTAGATGATCGGCGAGTCACTCTCGTTGTAACGCCGGAAGTAGGGCCCCTCGACCTCGTCGGGCAGCTGCCGCCGGACCCTCTGCACCGCCTGCCGCATGTCGTTCAGCGCGACATCGAGGTCGGCGCCCCAGGTCATGCGGACATGGATCGTGCTGGCACCCTCGGCACTGACACTCGAAATCTCCTCGGAACCGTTGACTGAACTGAGAGCCTGTTCCAGCGGCCGGGTCAACAGCGTCTCGACCTCCTCGGGAGCCGCACCCCGGTACAGCGTCTCGACCCGGATGGTCGGGTAGTCGATCTTGGGAAGCAGATCGACGGCGAGACGCTCGAGTGACATGTAGCCCAACAGCGTGACGACCAGGGCGATCATCAGCGTCGTCACCGGTCGGTTTACGGCCAGGCGGGTCAGCGTCATGTCGGCTCAGTCCGCCGTCGACGCGGGTTCGTCCACGACCTGCACGTCCTGGCCATCCTCGACCAGGTGGCTGCCGAGAGTCACGACTCGCTCACCCGGCCCCAGGCCACTCAGGACCTCGACCCGGGTCCCATCGACCAGGCCCAGCTCGACCTCCACCTGCCGCACGCTGTGGCCGTCGGAGGCCACGACGAAGACCGTCTTGCGACCCCCGCGTTCGACCACCGCCGCGAGCGGCACCACGCTCGCACGTTCGTGCAGACCCAGCTTGACCCGTACCCGAGCGTGCATGCCGGGCTTGAGCAGGCTGCGAGGATTGTCGACCGCGATGTAGACGACCGCGGTTCGAGTCTGAGGATCGAGCACCGGAGCCAGTCGCTCGACACGGCCCGTAAATACCTCGCCGGGATACGTGTCGACACACACCTCCGCCAGCTGGCCCTCACGCAATTGCCGGTAGTCACTCTCGCCGACATGCACCGTGGTCCGCACCGTCGAGAGGTCGACGATCCGCAGCAGCGCGAGGTCGATCTTGGCGAGATCACCGACCTGGACCAATCGACTGGCGACGTGACCGGACAGAGGGGACTCGATCCGACGCTCGGCCAAGGCCAGGCGGCTGCCCGCCAGTTCGCTCTCGGCACGATCCACCTTAGAAGCGGCCAACCGCGACTCGGCCCTGGCAATCTCCAGCTTCGACTCCGCCGCCTCGAGCTGCTGTGTGGTCCCGACTCCCTTGCTCCGCAGGTCCTCTACACGCTCGAATTCCTGCAAAGCCGCCTTGACACGCAGGTCCTGGGCCGCCAACTCCGCGATCGCAACCTTCTTGAGTGCCTCGGACTGCCGGACCAGTTCCTGCTGCTGAGACGACTCGATCCGAACCAACTCCTGGCCGGCGGCGATCAAGTCGCCGACATCAACACTCAATGCCTGGATCTGACCGCTGACCCGCGAACGGATCTCCACGTCGCGACCCGCCTCGAGACTCCCGACCAGTTCCAGGGACTCTTCGATATCTCGAATCTGCAGGCCGACGACCTCAACCGCCACCGTCTCGCTTCTGGACCGCGGCAAATCGAGATCGGCTCGGTGCTGGGAATCGACAAAAACGGCCCAGCCAATGCCCAGACACGAAGCCAGTACGCAGGGCAGCAGAATGAACTTCATCGAGGCTCGAACGCGACAGGACGTCGCCAGCAGGAGGGTGGGGTGTGGCGGGTCCGCTCACTTTAACCGCTAGCGGACCCATAAGGCAATGCCCATATGTGCCGCTCGAATCGCCGACCGTCGATCGCTACAGTGGGGCTTGGATCCGGCGGAGTGTCGGAGCAAAGGGCCAGCCCAACCGGAGAGCATGATGGACCTGTTGAGCACGTTGAGCGGATCGTTGATGGAGACGTTCCTGCCGGCCGGGTGGGACCTGGCCAAAATCGACGCTTGCGTCGGAGACGATCCGGCGACCATCACGTCCCGGCAGCCGTGGTGGCACGAGGCGTTTGAGCCGGTTCCCTGCAACACGCTGGGGGACTTCGACACGATGCTCGGTCACGAGATCGCCGTGACGATCTCAGAGGCTCGCAAGGAAGGCCACGCCCTGGCCATGATCCTCCCGGTCGGCCCGATGGGCATGTACCGCTGGGCTGTCTACTTTCTCAAGGAATGGGGCATCTCCTGCGACCACGTCCACGGGTTCAACATGGACGAATGGAGTGATTCGGAGGGGAACACGCTGCCGTCGGATCACCCCGGCGCGTTTGAAAACGCGATGTCGGATGCGTTCTATGGACCGCTGGGCGAGTTGACCGTTCCGACGCAACAGCGACACTTCGCATCCCGTGACGCACTGCCGAACTTCGGGGAACAGATCTCCGAGATCCGTGCCGGGGGAGGCAAGCTCACTGTGCTGTTTGGGATCGGCCGGGTCTGCCACATCGCCTTCTGGGAACCGCAGTTTGCTGCCGAGTACGACAGCCTCGAAGACTGGAAGGCCGATACACACCGGCTCGGGGCGCAGCTGCATCCGCTGACGATCGAGCAGAATGCGGTGACGAGCTTCAAGAGCCGCACCACGCGAGTCCCGGCGTTTGCCAACACGATCGGACCGGGCCTGTTCCTGGGTGCCGACAAGATCATCGGCGGAGCCGACGGCACCTTCTCCCGCGGCATGATGTGGCAGGGCCTGAGCCTGTGGATGACTCTGAGGCACGAACCCACCCCCTGGATCCCCTCGACCTTCATGCCCACACAACCCGGCCGCCTGTTCTTCCTCGAAGAACTCGCCGGACCGCTCGAGCCGGAATGCAACTAGCCCCCGCTCGGCCCGCCGCCTAGCCGACTTCCGTCAGCACGTCCTCGTGGACAAACAGCGGCAGCGGAGGGTCGTAATGGACCGACAGAGCCAGAGCATCGCTGGGGCGACTGTCGACCTCAATCAACTCGCCGTTGACCCGGATCCTCAGCACCGCGTAGTAGGTGTGGTTGCGGAGGTCGGTGATCACGACGTCCTCGATCTCACCACCCAATTGCTCCACCGTCGCCTTCAACAGATCGTGGGTCAGGGGTCGCGGCGGAGGCTCCTCGGTGATCCGGCGGTTGATCGCACCCGCCTCGAACAACCCGATCAGGATCGGAAACGAGCGGTCCCCATCGATCTCTCGCAGGAACACGACCTGCTGATCGCCGATGTCGTTGATGACAATCCGAGCGAGTTCCATCTGGACCAGCACGTGGGTGACTCCGTTTTCAGGCAGCGACCCGTCCGGACCGGAATCGGCCCCAATGGGCAGAGCAGGGTGGGGGAGGAAGACCCCACAGCCGCGCGCTGGATTATAGCCCGCCCCAATCTCCGTTCAAGACGCCCACGACCTGCAGCGACCCCGACTCCGGCGGGGGAACTCAGGCATCGCCGAGTTGACCGATGATGTCGTTGACCCGTTCGAGCTGTTCTCTGAGCCCGGCGAGAGTCTCACGCACACCCTCGACCACCTCGGCCGGAGCCTTCGACACGAAGCTCTCGTTGGCCAGCTTCTTCTCGTGTCCGGCAATCATCCCGCTCAGTTTCTCTTGCTCCTTGTGGTGCCGGGCCCTCTCGGCCTCGCGGTCGACAACGCCCTCGAGGTCGATGTAGCCGTCGGCCTCGCCCAGAGCAAAACTCGCGGCACCTTGCGGCTGGCTGACATCGGGCCCCACCATGATCAATTCGGTGTTGGACAGGTTGAGAAACTGGCCGGCAACCGACTCGAGATCCTCGGCCACCCCCGGGCCGCATCGGACCGACAGTGACAGCTGCGTGCTGCGGGGAATCGAGTAGGTCGAGCGGACATTGCGGACCGCCACGATGATCTCCTGCAACCGTTCGAACCGATCCTCCAGCGGCTGGTCTTGCCACTCCAGAGGCAACTCGACCCAATCCGCCTGCATCACGCTCTCGGAGGCCTCGGCCGGATCGGGCAAGCCGCGAACCGGAGCCCACTCGGACAACCGCTCCCAGAGTTCCTCGCTGATGAACGGCGTGATCGGTGCCAGCAGTCTCAGCAACGCGTCGAGCACTCCGACCAGCACCCGCTGGGCGACTCCCCGAGCCTTGGCATCGGAATCCTCCCCCTGCAACCTCGGCTTGGCCATCTCGAGGTACCAGTCGCAGAACTCGTTCCAGGTGAAGTCTCTGAGCGTGCGAGTGGCCTGGTCGAACTGGTAGCGATCCAGGTACGCGGTGACCTGGCTGGCGGTCCGGGAGAGTCGGCTGAGAATCCAGCGGTCCTCGATGGCCAGGGTGTCGGCATCACCCGATCCCTGCACCGGGCCGGGCTGGTAGCCTTCGAGATTGAGCATCGCGAAGCGGGCGGCGTTCCAGAACTTGTTGCAGAAGTTCCGCCCCGTCTCGAACCGCTCGGCCACCACCCTCGCCACCTCTTCGCCCTCGTCCGGTTCGTACCACGGGCTGGAGTACTGCCAGGCCTTTCCGCAACCGCCGCAGTCGATCCGCGGCTTCTCGCCGCCACCGGGAGTCGCCTGCTGGTGCTTGATTTCCTGGGGCGTCACGTGACCGCACTCGGGACACTCGTACCCCACCGGCAGGCGGATGTCCTGGGTCTCGCCGGCGAACGACGCGATCGTGAACCGCACCGCATCGGCACCGTAGCGGTCGATCAGGTCCATCGGATCGACCCCGTTCCCCTTCGACTTCGACATCGTCTGGCCGAAGCCGTCGAGAATCTTGGGGTGCACGCAGACGTGCGAGAACGGGACCTCGCCCATGTTGTACAGGCCGCTCAGCACCATCCGCGCCACCCACAGCGTGATGATGTCCCGGCTGGTGACCAGCACGCTGCCGGGATAGAAGTAGTCGAGGCTCTCGGTGGCTTCGGGCCAGCCGAGGGTCGAGAACGGCCACAGCGCCGAACTGAACCACGTGTCGAGCACGTCCTCGTCTTGGACCAGCTCGTGCGGATCCCCCAGTTCATCGCCCACCAGGTCCGTTTCGGCACAGATCAGCCACCCGCCGTTTTCCAGGTCCTCGTGCCAGCACACATCGTCTCGCTCGGCAAACGCCGCCTCGAGATCCTCGGCCCGGCAGCTGCGGCAGTACCAGATCGGGATCCGGTGGCCCCACCACAATTGACGCGACACGCACCAGTCGCGTTTTTCGCCGAGCCAGTCGAGGTAGGTCTTGCTGTAGCGTGAGGGGAAGAAGGTGACGCGTCCGTCCTTGACCGCATCGATGGCGGCCTGGGCCAGGTTGTCCATCTTCACGAACCACTGGTCCGACAGGCAGGGTTCGATCGGTGTCTTGGATCGATCGCTGTGGGCCAGGTCGATCACCCGCTCCTCGACCCCGTCAAACAGACCCAGCTCCTGCATCGCCGCCACGACCCGGGTGCGGGCCTCGTAGCGGTCCAGCCCCGCATACGTCCCGCCGTTGCCGTTGATCGTGCCGTCGGTATTGAGGATGTTGATCATCGGCAGGCCGTTGCGAAGTCCGCAGGCGTAGTCGTTGGGATCGTGGGCCGGGGTGACCTTGACCGCCCCGGTGCCGATCTCCGGATCGGCCAACAACGCATCGGCGATGATCGGGATCTCGCGGTCGACCAGCGGTACGTGCACAAAGCGGCCGACCAGGTGAGCGTATCGCTCGTCACCGGGGTGCACGCAGACCGCCGTATCGCCGAGCATCGTCTCGGGCCGCGTCGTCGAGAACCCGATCGTCTCCTCGGAACCGACCACCGGGTACCGAAATGTCCAGAAGCCCCCCTCGACCTGCTCGTAGAATACCTCGTCGTCGGCGACGGCGGTCTGGAGGAACGAGTCCCAGTTGACCAGCCGCTTGCCCCGGTAGATCAGTCCGTCGCCGAACAGCTTGAAGAAGGTGCGGCGGACTGCCTTCGAGCACATGTCGTCAAGAGTGAAGCGGGTCCGTCGCCAGTCGCAGCTGGCCCCCATCAGTTTCAATTGCGAGAGGATCCTCTGTTCGTAGGCGTCCTTCCACGCCCAGATCCGCTCGACCAGGGCCTCGCGGCCCACATCGTGACGCGTCAGACCCTCCTCCTCGAGCATCCTGCGTTCGACCACCGCCTGAGTGGCGATCCCGGCGTGGTCGGTGCCGGGCATCCACAACGCCTCGAAACCCTGCATCCGTTTCCAGCGAGTGATCAGGTCCTGCAGCGTCCCGTTGAGCGCGTGCCCCATGTGCAGGGCGCCGGTCACGTTGGGCAAGGGGATCACGATCGTGTGTGCGGGCCGCTCCGAGTTCGGCTCGGCGTCGAAATACCCCCGCTCGGTCCACTCGGCGTACCACCGCTGTTGGGCAGCGGCCGGGTCATACTGCCTGGGGATCTCCTCGGGCATCAGGCGTCGTCCCGGGCCACGGCGGAATCGGCCGCGGAGGCGTCCGCCTCCGCGGCCACCGAGTCCTCCGCGTCCTTGTACAACTTGTACTCGACACTGTCGACCAGCGCCAGCCAACTGGCCTCGATGATGTTCTCGCTGACCCCCACCGTGCTCCAGGCCTCCTCGGGATCACGACTCTCGATCAAGACCCGCACCCGCGCGGCGGTGCCTTCGGTCGAGTTGATCACCCGCACCTTGTAGTCGACCAGTTGCATGGTCTTGAGACTTGGGAAGGTCTGGCTGAGCGCCTTCCTGAGCGCCGTGTCCAACGCGTTGACCGGGCCATCGCCCTCGGCCACCACGTGCACCTCACGCTCGTTGACCGTCAACTTCACCGTCGCCTCGGTCGCCGGATCCTCCACCGCATCGGTTTCGACATTCACCCGGTAATGGATCCGTTCGAAGAAGGGCTGATAGGTCCCGGCCACCTTCTTGACCAGCAAGTCGAACGACGCTTCGGCCGCCTCAAATTGATAACCCTCGTTTTCCAGGTCCTGGACCCGTGCCAGCACACTCGCCATCAGCTCGTCGTCCTGCTGCATCCTGAGCCGGGTGGTCGCGGCCACGATGTTGGATCGACCCGAGAGTTCACTGACCAGCACGCGTCGGACATTGCCGACTGATTCGGGAGGGACATGCTCGTAGCTGGCGGCCACGCGGTTGACCGCGTGCACATGCATGCCGCCCTTGTGAGCAAAAGCACTCTGGCCGACAAACGCCTGCCCGGGCCGGAAATTCATGTTCGACAGCTCGTAGACGTATCGAGACAACTCGGCCAGGTGCTCGACACCGCCGTCGCGGAGCACGTCGTAGCCGGTCTTTTTCAGCGCGAGGTTGGCCACCACGCTGATCAGGTCGGCGTTGCCGCAGCGTTCTCCGATGCCGTTGATGGTGCCCTGGACATGCCCGACCCCCAGGTCGATCGCGGCTAGCGAATTGGCGACGCCGACGTCCGAATCGTTGTGGCAGTGAATCCCCAACGGGACATTCAACTCACGCTGTGCCGCTTCGACGCCGGCTGCAATCTCCTCGGGCAACCGACCCCCGTTGGTGTCGCAGAGCACGATCGTAGCGGCGCCGGACTCGGCGGCCGCCACGATGCTCGACAGGGCGTAGTCGGGATTGGCGGCCCAGCCGTCGAAGTAGTGCTCGGCGTCATAGATCACCTCACGACCCTCGCCCGCCAGGAAGGCGACCGAGTCGCTGAGCATCGCGAGGTTCTCGGCCAACTCCACCCGCAACACCTCGCTCACGTGCAGGTCCCACGCCTTGCCGACCACCGTGCAGACCGGTGCCAGCGAATCCCTTAATGCCCGCATCCCCGTGTCGTCCTCGGCCGACACCCCGCGACGACGGGTCATGCCGAACGCGGCGACCCGCACGTGCTCGAGATCAAGATCGCGGACCGCGTGGAAGTACTCCGCGTCCTTGGGGTTCGACAGCGGATACCCCCCCTCGACGTAGTCGAAGCCGAGCGAGTCCAGCCGCGAGGTGATTTGCAGCTTGTCCTGGAGCGAGAAGTTGACTCCCTCACCCTGGCTGCCGTCTCGCAGCGTCGTGTCGTAGATCTCGATCCGCGGCATCGGGACGTTCCGTGCACTCGGAAACAACGAAAACGCCCCAGGCGAGCAATGGCCTGAGGCGAATGCCATGGAGGGTCAATGATAGGTCAGTGGCCAGAAACCGTCAAACCCCGCCGGAACCGACCCCATACGCACTCTCATGCAGTGATTCCTCACCTCCCCGGAATGCCTCCCACTCCTCGGAGGTGTACATCACTTCGCGGGCCTGCGAGCCGTTGTAATCGCCCACGATCGCGTCTTCGGCCATGAAATCGATCAAGCGAGCCGCTCGGCCGTAACCGATGCCCAGGCACCGCTGCAACAAAGATACGCTGCCGCGACCCTCGCGGATCACCACCTCGATCGCCTGCTCGTACAGTTCGTCGCGGTCCTTGAGACTCTCGAGGCCCGATCCACCCGATCCAGCGGCTCCGCCGGCCGAGCTGATCCGGGACAGTTCATCGGAATACCGCGGCTCGCAATCGCTGAAGAAATCGATCACCGAATTGATTTCCTCGTCGCTGACAAACGTCCCCTGGGCCCGGATCAGGTGGCTGGTGCCGGGTGTCAGGTAGAGCATGTCGCCGTGTCCCAGCAGCTTGTCGGCACCGATTTCGTCCAGCACCACCCGGCTGTCGGTCCGGCTGGCGACCTGGAACGAGACGCGTGCCGGCAGGTTCGACTTGATCAGGCCGGTGATCACGTCGACGGTCGGTTTCTGTGTTGCCAGTACCAGGTGGATGCCCACGGCTCGAGACTTCTGGGCCAGCCGGATGATGTGCCGCTCGACATCCTTGCCGGCCGACATCATCAGGTCGGCGATCTCGTCGGCGACAATCACGATGTAGGGCATCCGCTCGGGGATCTCTTCGGCCTCGAAGTCGCCCTCCTCGAGCCCCATCCGATCGAGCACCGCGCTACGGCTCAGGGCGTTGAAGCTGTCCAGGTGCCGGACTCCGCAGCGGGCCAACAGGTCGTAGCGATCCTCCATCTTGTCGACTGCCCAGGCCAGCACCGCCTCGGCCTTCTTCATGTCGGTGATCACTGGGTGCATCAGGTGAGGAATCCGGCGGTAGGGACTCAGCTCGACCATCTTGGGGTCGATCATCAGCATCCGCACTTCATCGGGTCGACGGGTCATCAGCAGCGAGAGAATCAGCGAGTTCAAACAGACGCTCTTGCCCGTCCCGGTCCGACCGGCGATCAGCAGGTGAGGCATCTCGGCGAGGTCGATGGTCAGCGGGCGGCCGCTGACGTCCTTGCCCAGGAAGACCGGCAGGCGCTTTTTCAGAGTGTCCCGTGGACTCGTCTCGATCAATTCTCGCAGCCGCACCATCACCCGCCGCTCGTTGGGCACCTCGATCCCCACCGTGTTCTTGCCGGGGATCGGAGCCACGACGCGGACCGTGGGAACCCGCAACGCGATCGCCAGGTCGTCGGCCAGGCGGCTGACCTTCGAGAGCCGCAGACCGGCTTCGAGTTCGAGTTCGAACTGGGTGATCACCGGACCGGTGTCGATCGCAACCACCCGTACGCAGAGCCCGAATTCGCGGAATGACTGTTCGAGTGTGATGGCGGCGACCTGGGCCTTCTTGGCCAGCAGCGCGTAGGGCACATCCTCGGATTCTTCGAGCAGATCGAGATCGGGCAGATCGTGCTCGTCGTCGTCCTCGTGAGCGACCGCCTCGAGCCGCTCGTAAATCTCCTCTCGCTCGCTGGGTTTAACCGAAATAACCGTCGGCGGATTGACCCGCACCGGCTGACGGGGTGAAGCGTCGATCTCGGCGTCGACGCGATGCACCGCCGGGAAATCGATCTCGGCCTCGGCACCCCGCTCCTCCTCCTCATCCTCCTCGTCCTCCACATCCTCCGCCTGCATCTCCAGGCCGCCAGCCCGCACCACCGGCACTGCGCTCGCCAGCGAATGCGACACCCGCGAACCGACTGCCCGCAGTGGGTCACCATCCCCGAATTCGTGCCTGCTTCCCAGGCCT
>Ga0066376_10001014_pt1 | contig 27175 bp, 19 predicted proteins | sample Knorr_S15_td_Bot_FD_77009 | JGI IMG/M metagenome (GOLD analysis project Ga0066376, IMG submission 77009) | Marine microbial communities from Southern Atlantic Ocean transect - Knorr_S15_td_Bottom_ad_5009_LV_A | ecosystem: Environmental > Aquatic > Marine > Oceanic | place: Southern Atlantic... | reverse complement strand
TTTTTTCGTATTGATCAGGATATCGGTCTGCACCGCCATCTGGGCGCCGGCTACACGAATCTTCAAAATGAAGGCCTTTCATAAGATGATCATTTTCCGTCTTTACTGAATGGTTTCTTCTTCAGGTTCTTCCTTGTCATCTTCCGGAATTTTTTCCCACATATATATTCGATCCATAGCATATTTTTCAAACCATTCCATCTCAATATTCATCTTGAACAATCGGTGTCTTAGCTCGGACCAACCGTGGCCCGTCCGGGGTGCCATGTAGAGGTGGGTCGGCACGCCGTTAGATTTCAACGCCCTGTATAGCTCGATGGATTGTTGTGGCGGCACCCGCTCATCATTCTGGCCGACCAGGATGAGCGTGGGCGTCTTGACATTTACGATATCCTTTAGCGGAGAGTGCTCCCAATAAACATCCGTCGGCGCATCTTTTTGCCAGGGCGTCCCACCGAACCAAGGGGTGCGATAGATCCGGACATCGCTCTGCGCGTACATCGATATCCAGTTAACGGCGCCGGCACCGGAGGAAGCTGCTTTGAACCGATCGGTGAAGGTGATGATCTTATTGGTCATATGACCACCTGCACTCCAGCCCATCTTAACCATCCGATCCGGATCGACGATCCCTTCTTTGATGAGATGATCAACGCCCGCCATGACGTCCAGGTGGGCATTTTTGAAGTAGTGGTTAACCATATCCCGTAAAAAAGCATTCCCGTATCCTGTACTGCCCCGATAATTCGGTTTAAAGACCGCATACCCTTTCGAAGTTAATATCTGCACATAATTACTCCACCGTCCGAAACGAAACCGGTCGGAAGACGCTGGACCGCCATGAGTTTGCACCACCAGCGGATACCGGGCACCTTCCTGATAATCAAGGGGATAGAACAGCAAACCTTCAATGGTTACACCGTCTTCACCCTTCCAGGTGATATTTTTCAGGGTCGGCAGTTGAAAGTCATTGGCGAGATAATCAAACACCCTGGTGATCTGTTTCGTTGCTCCGGTCCCGGCCTGTGTCCATACATCACCGGGATTATCCCATTTGTTGATGGTGAACGTATGCCTATCAGCCTTATGATCGTATTGCCAGCCACCGAGGGAATGCTCGCCGGAGGTGAGTGGCGCATACGTCTTTTTTCCGACATCGACGACCATGATCTCACTGTGCACCCCCATATTGACCAGAAGGTAAATGGTATTTGCATCCTGACCCCATCTCGCCCGCTGGATTCCATAAGGAAAATCGGGTATCAGGGGACGGGCTTTACCGCCGGTAGCAGGCACGAGGAACAGGTTGCGATTATAGTAGGTCTCGAAATCGGCATTCGCCCCTGCTGTAAAAAGCACCTGCCGGTTATCTGGCGACAGGGACGCCCCGCCTTCTGTGATCATATTGTCCGTCAGTTGAACCCTATTTTTCCCGTCGATATCCATGACCCATACTTCGGCCTCATCGCCATCATCTAAGAGAGGCGTAGGCGCCTTGTGATAGGCGACCCTCGTCCCATCTCGTGAAAGGTTATACCCTCTGAGTGAATAATCACCCTCTGTGATACGTGTCTCTTGCTTATCTTCTATAGTAATGGTCCAAAAATGGCGGTGCTTATAATTTTCTTCAAAGGCAAACACATCATCTTTCACCTTGTCTTTCGCCTTTTCCTCTTCAGATTTTGGTTCGGATGCGAGAAAATAGATCGAAGCGCCGTCGGGATGCCATGCTATGGATGACACCGCAGTTTCATGGGTCGTTAACTTCTGTGCCTCCCCACCGGCATTGCGCATCAAATAGATCTGAGTGCCTTCGTCGTCCTCCCGTTTGGCGAGAAAGGCGATCCATTGGCCGTCTGGTGACCACCTCGGACTGCTCTCCCCCGCCCCCCCGCTCGTCATCCTGAGGGTATTCGTTCCATCCGCTTCGATACGCCAGATATGCCGAATCTGTTTCGATTTATCCCAATCGCTTTCTCCCAGGACATAGAGCAACTGACTGCCATCGGGCGCCATTTGGGGATCACTCAATGAGGGCACATTGAGCAGGTCGATCATGGTCATGGCTTGTTTTGACTGGCCTGATACAGCCATGGGGAGAGATAGCAAAAACAAACAGGGGAAAAATAAACGATGGGGTTTCATTTTATACTCCCATGGGAATCCCGATTGGTCTCTCTTAAAATGGGAATTATGGCCATGCCCGAAGGCGTTTATCGGGCATCCATTCGGTTCAAAATGACGATGGATCCCCGCTTAAAGCCTGCGGGGATGACGATTCTACAAACTGTTCAGGAAACATGATCTGGCAGGCGAGTACTTTGTGGTCCCGCTTCTGTATCCCGCATCCCGCATTATTACAAAACCTCACTGGTGCCCGCGCACCGTCGGGTATTCGATACCTAATTGCTCCAGATAGGTTTTATACCTGGCCGGATCAAAGTAATAGGCTTTCATCTTATCCCGAAACTCAGACATGATTTTTTCATTCAGGAAGGTCGCTGGTTTGTCTTCAGCTGAAATTATTGGCGTATAGGTGGTTTCTTTGCCCTGCTCCTCGGTGAAGTAGGTTTTGGTGGCCTCTATGAGCTCCGGCCGCATGAGCAGGTCTAGGGCCGTCATGGCCAGGACCTTGGCGCCGGTGGTCGACCCCTTGTGGGCGATGGGCGTCGCCATGGCCACGGCGCTGGACCAGTGATGGCCGGGCAGGCCCTGTATGTTGGCGGGATATCTCAGCGTCACCGTGGGAACGGTCCATGATACATCGCCAATGTCGTCGGAACCACCACCAAGCTGCGGGCCTATTCTCGGTTTGGGCGGGTCGGACAGCTCATCCGGGAGTCCATCGGGGGCCCGGCCTACTTCCTTCTGCCACGCTTTAGCCAGCGTCTGATCAGCCTCACTCCAATCCGGCAACCCGATCTCTTTGATGTTGTCATACATCGCTTCGGCAATCGGTTTGTTGAAATGACGCGGCCAGGCGGTGCCCAGGATACGCCATTCCACCTCTGTATTGGTCATCAGCGCAGCGCCCCGGGCGACGTCGTTGCCGATATCAAATAAGCGTTTAATATGTTCATAGTCTACTTCACGGAAGTAGTACCAGACCTGCGCTACAGACGGCACCACATTGGGCTGGTCGCCACCGTTGGTGATCACGTAATGGGTCCGTTGGGACAGGCGTAGATGCTCCCGGCGAAAGTTCATGCCGATATTCATAAGTTCGACAGCATCAAGGGCGCTACGACCGCGCCACGGGGCGCCTGCAGAATGAGCGGAGTCGCCGAGAAAGGTATATTCAACTGATACCAACCCGCTGCCGCGCCCCTCACCATAGGATACCGACAGATTGCTGCTTACGTGGGTAAACAACACCGCATCCACGTTATTAAATACCCCATCCCTTACAAAATAGGCTTTGGAACCCAACTGTTCTTCTGCCACGCCGGGCCAGAGGACAAGGGTACCGGATATGTTTTTCTGGACCATGATTTTTTGAAGCGCCAGCGCGGCTGTTACATTGACAGCCTGACCCGAGTTGTGGCCCTCACCATGGCCGGGAGCACCCTCGATCACCGGATCATGATATGCCACTCCCGGCTTCTGGGAGGCTTTGGGAATGCCGTCGATGTCACTGCCGAAGGCGATAACCGGCGCACCAGATCCCCATCGGGCGACCCAGGCGGTCGGAATACCGGATTGACCGGTTTCCACTTCAAATCCGTTTTCTTTCAAAATGTCGGTAATATACTTTGAGGTCTCATGCTCCTGGAAACCCAACTCGCCGAAGCTGAACAGCATATCCACCATCTGTTGTGTGAACGTCTGCATGGTCTCGACGTGCTGTACGGCTTCCATCTTGAGCCGGTTTAATTTAGTGGGTTGGGCGATGGATAGTCGAGGGAAAGTCAGTATGCAAACGAAGAAAAATGAAAAGAAGAGGGCACGATTTCGCATGGCGATGCTCCTTTACGAACAAGGTCAGCACAAATTACGGAAATATGTGGTGGTGGGGTGATTTTGAGTTATCGCTATTAATATAGAATACATTGACAGGGTGTCAAGCATTCAGGAAAAGGGTATAGACGAATGGGGATTGATTACGGGATGGCGAGAACAGGTGTGTCGGTTGGTTGAGCCATGAATGGGGTGATGAATTATGCCATGAATGACCATATCCGAAAAAGTGACCATGATTGACCTATGAAATAAAAAACCCGGCCATACCGCACCGGGCTAAATGATGGTATCAATCACCAATGCACCAAACCCCGATGGGCTCGTATCGTGTCCAAAGGACCCATGCCATCACCAAATCACCACTTCTATTTCCCCGATCCCGCTGTCATCTGAGGCGAAATAAGGCCGGCTTATCGACCACGGGGGCATCTGGCTGTCCATGATATACCGCCGCATATTACTGTAGGACGCGGCATCCACATCTATGGAAAACGTGGATAGCGGGTTAGTTCCGGTGGCCAGGAATGGATTTTCAGAAATCGGATTGTACTCTTCCCGGTTGAACGCCACGGGCATCGGGTCGGAGGAATCGAATTGCAGAGCCGGCGCAGGGGAGGGCCGTATCCCCCCGCCGCTGAAGATCCTTGCACTTCGCTTGGCAGCCGCGCCGCCTGCCAGGCCATACGAATCAGGCGGAATTCAGCCGATTGCGGCTACAGGCATAGACGAAATTGGCTATTAGCCGTTATAAACCCTATTGATGTATTTTTGTCCATTCATTATATTTAAAAAGGCCCCCTTATCTCAATAGCACGAAATCAAGGAACTTAAGATCCTGTTTAGAAAAGCACTATTGTATTGGAGAAGCAATTATGTGTGGAATTATCGGTTTTATGAATAAATCCGGCGCTGTAACTTCGATTGGTTCTACAATGCTCGGCATGCTTGATGCGCTTGGTCGCCGGGGACCGGATTCAGCCGGTATTGCGGTGTTTAGCCCTCAAAATGGCAACCGGATTCGTTTGCGTGTGAAGCTGGGCGATGCGGACGCACCTTCGGAACGTACAGATGCCGTCAAGACACAGGTTGCTACAGTGGCGACTATAGAAGATGCCACGGTCACAGGGGCCTACCTCCGCCTGGAAGTCAGCTATGACGGTAATCCAGTGGCGTTACAACATGCGATAGAAGGCGTACATTCAGAAATCGAAGTGGTCAGCATGGGACGTTCTCTGGAGATTGTCAAGCAGGTTGGCTCACCCGCGAACCTGGACACCACATATGGCCTGAAAGATTTTATCGGTACCCACGCCATCGGACATACCAGGCTATCGACCGAAAGTCGGGTAGACCTGAGCCATTCTCAACCTTTCTGGGCCCATGGTCTGCTTGACGTGACTATTGTACATAACGGCCATATTACCAATTACCATAAACTCCGCCGTCAATATGAGATGCGGGGGGTGCGTTTCTATACCGAAAATGATTCGGAAATCATCGGTATTTACCTCCGGGACCGGCTATCACAAGGTTTAAGTTTCGATGAGGCACTTCATGCATCGATGGTCGATTTCGACGGGTCGTTTTGCTACCTGGCGGCCACGGCCGATCAACTGGCTTTTGCTAAAGATCCGTTTGGCCTCAAACCTTTAATGGTTGCCGAAACCGATGAGTTTGTGGCCATCGCCACAGAAGAACAAGCGCTTTGCACGGTATTCAAGCAAGAAACTCAAGCCAGGGAACCCGGTCCCAAATCAATTCGTACATGGCGCCTACCGGATACTACAGGCAAACAGGAGGCGGCATGAGTACGATCGACTGTACCAATAAAACCGTCCGGGAGATTAATCAATATATCCGCCGTAACATGTCTGAAGGGACAGACGAGATTCGTATAACCAGTCCCGCTGCACAGCACAATATTGGCGTTGGTCTGGTGCAACCGGTACATCTGTCCATTGACGGGAGTGTGGGTTATTACTGTGGCGGGATGATTGACGGTCCCATGGTTCACATTCATGGTAGTGCCGGTTGGGGTGTCGGTGAAGGGATGATGAATGGAACGGTCATTGTAGATGGTCATGCCGGGAATGGCGCGGCCGCCTCGATTCGTGGCGGTACCGTGGTGATCAAAGGCGATGCGGCGGCAAGATGTGGGATCGCGATGAAAGGCGGCAAGGTGATTGTGGGTGGCAGTGTGGGGTATATGAGTGGTTTCATGATGCAAAAAGGTACCTTGGTCGTCTGTGGCGATGCCGGCGAAGGGATTGGTGATTCGTTATACGAAGGGGTCATTTTTGTAGCCGGTGATATCGAAGATCTGGGACACGACGCTGTGATAGAGGAACCCACCGATGCAGACAAATCTCAAATTGATGACCAATTAACCCAATTTGGTATTGATCATCCCGGCAACTTTAAAAAAATTGTGGCAGGACGCAAGTTGTGGAATTTCGACAAGCGCGAATGGGATGTCTGGAAGTCGGCGCTTTAATTGTGAAATGTAAACCAATCAAAACTCTCTTATTCTAACGTACGAGGATACCGTGAACGACGAACACCCTACAGATGCCGATGTCGGCAATGAAACGCCACCTTCCACCTCTCCTGAAGTTCTCCGTCAGGGCGCTCTATGGAGTCCTCAGGCTATTTCGGAAGTTCAGGAGAAAGCCGAGTTGGGGCGCTACCGCCTTAGAGGATTTGGAACGTTACGCCAGCGTCCCCTGCCGTCGCTTGATGACCTGACATTCATTCCATGCACGTTGACACGTATTCCATTAGAAGGGTATCGTGAACAATGTACCACAAAGACGATACTCGGTACGCGTTTTGCCAAAAAACCCATAGAACTCGAAATTCCGGTTATGATCACGGGCATGAGCTTCGGCGCACTGTCCTACAATGCCAAAGTAGCACTCGGCCGGGGCGCGACTCAAGTAGGAACGTCTACGACCACAGGTGATGGCGGTATGCTGCCGGCAGAGCGTGAGAATTCAAAGCAGCTGATCTATGAGGTCTTACCCAGCCGGTACGGATTTAATATCCACCATCTCCAGATGGCGGACGGTATTGAATTGACCGTGGGGCAGGGGGCAAAACCTGGCACGGGTGGTTTGTTACTTGGTTCAAAGGTGTCTGATCAAATTGCAAATATGCGTGACCTTCCAGTCGGTGTAGACCAACGAAGTCCATGCCGGCATCCTGACTTTCTCGGTCCGGACGATATGATCATAAAGATCGAAGAACTGCGGGAGGCTACAGACTGGGAAGTACCGATTATTGTCAAAATCGGCGCTTCAAGAGTATACGATGATGTCAAACTGGCGGCCAAGGCCGGTGCAGATATTATCGCTGTAGACGGCATGGAAGGTGGTACCGGCGCGTCACCTGATATATTAATGGATCATACGGGTATACCCACCCTTGCAGCCGTGTGTGAAGCTCGTGAAGCGCTGGAGGACATGAAGCTCTACGGGGAAGTGCAACTTATTATCGCCGGTGGTATCCGCACGGGGGTGGATGCCGCTAAAGCCATGGCCCTGGGTGCAGATGCGATCTATATCGGCACCGCGGCCCTCATTGCGCTGAACTGTAATAAACCTATCTTTGTTGAAGATTATCATGCCCTCGGCGCCGCGCCGTATGCATGTCATCATTGCCATACGGGCAGATGTCCGGTCGGCATAACCACGCAGGACCCCGAACTCATGAAACGTCTTCCCATCGACGAAGCGGCTGAACGGGTGGCAAATTTCCTATCGGCGACGACCATGGAAATACAGATGCTCGCCCGTGCCTGTGGTAAATCGAATGTGCATGATCTGGAGCCTGAAGATATGCGGGCGCTTACCCTTGAAGCTTCTATGATTACGGGTATTCCACTTGTAGGTACCAGACGTGTTTTCGGCGGTGGCCCCGGATGGAAAGAAGAGCACTGATATGTCATTTCTCATTCCCTGCCCCAATTGCGGTCCACGAAGCGTGTACGAATTTCGTTTTGGTGGTGAAATCCAGGCGCGACCGGCCATAACTGCTTCAGACATAGAATGGACGGAATACCTATATAACAAAAAGAACGAATCAGGTCCTCAGGAAGAATGGTGGTACCACCGTTCCGGTTGTAAATTATGGTTTCAGGCGACCCGGAATACGGAGACCAACGAAGTCATCGAGACAAGGTTTCCCTAAAGCATGGATCACGACGGCACAACAACATCAAAAACACACATCTTGAACCAATCCACCCAGAAACAACCCACAACCTCTATAACCATCACGTACGAAAATCGTGAAATTCCAGCCCGAACCGGCCAGACCATTGCCGGGGCCATGTATGAAGCTGGTGTACGTATTTTCAGCCGCAGTTTTAAATACCATCGTCCCCGAGGTTTGCTTTGTGCTGCTGGTAGATGTCCGAATTGTATGGTTAATGTAAATGGCGAACCCAATGTAAGAGCATGTATGACACCGGTTGAAGAAGGACAGGAGGTTAAGGGACAGAATGCCTGGCCTTCGGTAGAGAGAGATGCCCTTTCCGCTATCGAATTATTTGATGCGTTTATGCCGGTTGGATTCTACTATAAAAGTATGATCCGCCCACGTGCCCTATGGCCGGCCTATGAGTCCGTAATCCGTCGTATAGCCGGTCTGGGTAAGATCGATATCGATACGGTGCCTGATCATACCTATGAAAAAGAGTACAGACATACGGATGTAATCGTCATTGGTGGTGGCCCTGCGGGATTAGCCGCTGCGCTTGAGGCTGCTCGTACCGGTGCAGGCGTGATTCTCGTAGATGACCAACAAGCGTTGGGGGGCCATCTAAGGACAACGATGCGTCCCCAATATGAGGGCGAAAGGGAAGATACAGAGACCGATTCTCCTGTTGTTGACAACCAGTTTCAGGATTTGACCGGCCCTGAAATTGCCCGGGCATTGGCAGATGAAGTCCGGGCACATCCTGATATCGAAGTGTTTTTAAAAGCGACGGTATTCGGATATTACGAAGATGCCCTGGTAGGTATTATCCAGGGTACGCGGATGATACAGGCCAGGACACAACAAACGATCATAGCCACAGGCCGGTTCGAACATCCCCTTGTTTTTCGGAACAATGATTTACCGGGTATTATGCTGGGCAGCGGTATCCAGCGCTTGATGTATCTTGACAAGGTTGTACCCGGTACCAACGCGCTTGTCGTGACGACCAATGATTCTGGATTGACGGTGGCAGTTGATCTGCTGCAGGCCGGCGTCACGATTGAAGCAGTTGTGGATGCCCGTTCCGTGTTACCGGACACGCCTGATTTGAAGATCCTCAGACAAAACAAGGTGATGATTTTGACCGCACACACCATCTTCGAAGCCATCGGTGGTCGCCATGTGACCGGTGCGAAAATCATCGAACTTGATGAGGAACAACAAATTATTCCGGGCACAGAACGGCGTATATCCTGCGATTTGATTGCACTTTCAACCGGTTTTCAACCTGCAGCGGCTCTAGTTTATCAGAGTGGTGGCAAAATGGCCTACGACCCTTCTGCCGGATCTTTAGTACCGAAAACATTACCACCTGCTGTCCATGTCGCCGGTGATGTGGCAGGTACAGACGGATTGGGATCTAAGATACTTGAAGGTCGTGTTGTAGGCATACAGGCAGCCATAGAACTCGGTATCGGTAAGGATGATACGATATCCCGAGAAGCCGATCTAAAACGTAAATTATACGCCGTTCGAACACCACCGCTCCCATCACCGATCCTCGTCACTATACCGCATACCGACAAGAAAAAATTTGTCTGCCTGTGTGAGGATTTGACGGAAAAAGATATCTGCGATGCCATTGCTGAAGGCTACAATCACATCGAAACGCTCAAAAGATATTCTACTTTGTCTATGGGACCCTGTCAGGGCAGAATGTGTTCGATGACATCTATCCACTTGTGTGCCCGGGAAACAGACCGGAGTATTGCAGAAACAGGCACTACAACATCGCGACCCCCATTTCAACCCGTTTCATTTGGAGCGTTGGCGGGGAGCATAGAAGAGCCTGTCAAATACACGCCAGTGCATCATACACACGTCGGCCTGGGCGCTGAACAGTTGGTGATGGGCCAATGGATGCGTCCAAGAATTTACACCACCATGATGAACGAATACCAGGCGGTACGCGAGCATGTAGGATTGATTGATGTCAGTACACTCGGTAAACTGGATGTCAAAGGGAAAGACGCTGGCGCTTTGTTGGACAAGGTGTATACCAACCGCTTTAAATTGTTGAAACCGGGCCGCGTGCGGTACGGCGTCATGTGCGATGAGAGCGGGATAATAATGGATGACGGGACGGTCACCCGATTGAACGATAACCATTTCTTCATCACCACCACAAGCGGTAATGTAGAGTTTATTCATGAATGGCTGGAGTGGTGGACCGCAGGAACCGATATGGACGTGTCTGTCACCAACGTGACGTCTGGTTATGCCGCGTTGAATATAGCTGGCCCCAATGCTAGAGAAGTCCTGAGTACGCTCACAGATACGGATCTTTCCACTGAGGTTTTTCCGTATATGGCCGCACCCCAAGGTCTAATTGCGGATATACCGGCCCTGATGTTGCGTATCGGTTTTGTCGGGGAGATGGGGTACGAGATTCATGTGCCCGCCGAATATGGCACCGCGCTTTGTCATATCTTAATGGAAGCCGGTAAATCATATGGTATTGGCCCATTTGGAGTAGATACACAACGACTGCTGCGTCTTGAGAAAAAGCATGTCATCATCGGGCAGGACACAGATGCCTTATCCAACCCGCTTGAAGCGGATATGGGCTGGGTCGTCCATTTTAAAAAACGGGACTTCATTGGAAAAGCCGCATTACAGCGGGTCAAGCAGCGAGGTCTTCAAAATAAACTCGTTGGCTTTAAAATGAATGAGGATGCCATTGTGGAAGACGGGTGTTCCATTGTCCAGGGCGGGCAGTCAGTAGGCCGTGTGACCAGCTTTCGGTATAGCCCGACCGTTGATTCGGGGATTGGCATGGCATGGTTACCACAGACCATGGGCGCTGATCGCACACCCCTTTTAATCCATACCGCAACCGGCGATGCCTCCGCCTCCGTTCATAATCAGCCTTTCTACGATCCGGATGGCGTAAAGTTAAAAACATAGGACCTATGCCTTCACCACAGAAACAATCATCGGTGCATGCTGCCCATGTCGAACACGGGGCCGTCATGGCGCACAAAGACGGTTGGGTCATGCCGGAACGATATGCCGACTTGAACGATGAGGTCAGTCGTGTTCAACAGGGCGTTGGCCTGATCGACCGCAGTGATATCATCAAAATCGATGTAAAAGGTTCAGCGCTTCAGACATGGGTAAAACAAACCTTTGATGCGGATATAAAGGCACAGGAAGCCTGCAGAGGTATCACAGATGATGGAACCGTCCGTATTTGTTGTTTAATGCGAGTTGACTGGGGCTTAATGATTGTTCCAACACCCCATACGGCGGAGCGTGTCGATACCCTCATGGAACAAGCGCCCGGCGCGTTGCATATGACCGATGTGTCCTCTGTTTATACTGCACTACAACTGATCGGTCCCCGGTGTCTTGATGTGCTTCAAAAATTAACCTCTCTTGATCTTCGGCCGTCCCTTTTTTCAAATTTGACATGTAAACAGGGCACCATCGCAAAAGTACCCGGGTTGATGCTTCGTGATGATCTGGCAGCCTATCCATCATACTGGATTTTCATTACACGGGAATATGGTGAATTTGTGTGGGAAACCATATGCGACGTAGGTAAAGCCTGTGATTTAATCCCGATTGGTTATGAGACTTATAGATATCTCACTACGTAAGAACTCGAATTATGGTGATCCCTGTATGATTCAGATGTTTAAAAAAGAGCGTATGTGGCGTTCATACGAATTGGATGATACATACGACGTGGTTATCATCGGGGCCGGTATTCATGGTCTGGCAACCGCCTATTATTTAGCCAAACAGGGCATAACCAACATTGCCGTAGTGGACCGTTGGTATATGGGAAGCGGTGGAAGCGGCCGTAACACGGCGATTATCCGATCGAATTACCGAACACCTGAAGGGATAGCCTTCTATGATGAGAGCGTTAAAATCTATGAGCAATTAGGCGCAGAACTGAATTTCAATTTACTGTTTTCTCAACATGGCCATATGACCCTGGCACATAATAATACAGGGGTGAATGGTCTCAGAGTCCGTGCAGAAAACAACGAACTGCTTGGTGTCGACAGTCGAATTATCTGGCCTGATGAAATTCAACGACTGGTGCCGGCAATGGATGTGGGTAAGACCTCCCGTTATCCTATTCTGGCGGCCTTGTATCATCCGCCCGGTGGTATCATCCGGCATGATGCGGTGGTCTGGGGATACGCCCGGGCCGCTGATCGCTTGGGGGTTCAGATACATCCTCTGACGGAAGTTCAGGATATTGATGTGGAACATGGGCGTGTGGCAGCTGTCCACACCAGCCGTGGGATCATCAAAACCCGAACGGTCGTTAATGCCACAGCGGGTTGGTGCTCTACTATAAGTAAAATGGTCTGTGTAGATCTACCTGTGGTTACCCACCCGTTACAGGCGTTGGTAACCGAACCTCTCAAACCGTTTCTGGACAAAATAATCGTTTCCGCCACGCTGCATCTCTACATCAGCCAAAGCGACCGGGGAGAGCTGGTTATCGGCGAAGAAATCAACCCTTATTCATCCTACAGTAGTCGGTCGACCCTGCCCTTCCTTGAACAGGCGGCTTCACATGTACTTGAATTATTCCCCTGTTTGAAAGAGGTGCGTATTCTACGCCAGTGGGCCGGTCTCTGTGATATGACCCCCGACTTCAGTCCCATCATCAGTACCGTGGATGAAGTGGAAGGCTATGTGGTCGATGTGGGCTGGGGGACCTATGGCTTCAAGGCGGGTCCCATAGCCGGTAAAATGACGGCAGAACTGATCGCCACCGGCCGGACGCCGGACCTGATTTACCCCTTCAGGCTGTCCCGTTTCCGGGAGGAAGCCCTGGTTGGAGAAAAAGCGGCGGCGGCGGTATCACATTAAACAGGGATCAGTGGTCGGTGGGCAATGGATAGACATCAGCGCGGGCGGCCTGTGGCGGGTAGCAGGTGGTCTGATGTTCTTGATGATCAGAATAATAGACTCCTAACCCACCGTTCTAAATAGGATAGCCAGAGATTTATCATCCTATCTCTTTGTGTATATGATCAGCTATACACCACCCGCTACAAGGCCACCAGCTACACGCACTGATGCGTAATTTCAGTAAATTTATTGGAGGATATCATGGTGAATATCGATCTGGTAAAACAGTCGCTTGAAGAAAAGGGCATCGAATTTCTGCTGGCATCGTTTGTGGAAATGAACGGAGCTTCCAAAGCCAAACTCGTGCCTGTCACACATATCGAGGACCTGATTAATGATGGTGCCGGGTTTGCGGGGTACGCTGCTGGTGAGATGGGACTGGGACCGCATGATGCTGATATTGCTGGTATGCCGGATTTAGACAGCCTGACGGTGCTCCCGTGGCGTCCCAACATCGCCTGGCTGGCCGGTAATATTCAAGTCGATGGTAAATCCTGGGGATATTGTCCTCGATCTATTCTCATGCGCATGCGTGAAAGAGCGGCGGAACAGGGTTTTGTATACAAACATGGGGTCGAACCGGAATTTTTCCTTGTAAAACGAACGGAACACGGCGGTATCGAACTGGCTGACCCGCTCGACACCCTGCCCAAACCCTGTTACGACCAGCGGACCCTGAGCCGTAACCTCGACTTCCTGACCACGATTATCAAGTATATGCAGACCTTAGGCTGGGGACCGTATGCTAATGACCATGAGGATGCCAACTGCCAGTTCGAGATTAACTGGGAATTCGACGAATGTCTGACCACAGCCGACCGGCATACGTTTTTTAAGTACATGGTGCGTACCAAAGCGGAACAGGATGGTTTGACCGCCACCTTCATGGCCAAGCCATTTTCTCACCAGACCGGCAACGGCGCGCATTTTCACATGAGTCTATGGGATCAGGAAACGGACACCAATCTGTTCTATGATGCAGATGATCCGAGTGGACTCTCTAAGATGGCCTATCACTGGATCGGTGGGCTCAAAGCCCATGCCAAAGCGTATATCGCAGTAACCGCCCCTTCGGTGAACTCCTATAAGCGCCTGGTCACCGGCGCACCACAATCCGGCGCGACCTGGGCGCCGGTGTATATCTCATACGGTGGTAACAACCGAACGCAGATGATACGCCTGCCCGGCCCTGGTCGCGTGGAAGACAGATCGATTGACGGTTCATGTAACCCGTATCTCGCCGCCGCTGTGACGCTGGCTGCCGGTCTGGACGGCATCAACCGGGAACTGGAACCGGGTGATCCGAATTTCGCGAATATGTATGAAATGCCCATGGAGACCATACGAGAACGTGGTATTGAACGCCTCCCGGCCACATTGAACGACGCGCTTAACGAGCTGGAAAAAGACGACGTTGTTCTGGATGCCCTCGGACAGGAATATGCCGGCGCCTACATCCGCGCCAAGCGCGAAGAATGGAACGACTACCACAACAGCGTGTCACAGTGGGAAGTGGACCATTATTTGAATATACATTAGAGCATAGTACACGAAAAAACTTGATGCTGGCATGATCAAACTAAAAGAAAAGGTTGTCATTCCCGCCTAAAGTCTATGGGAATGACAACCTTTTCTTTTGTCGTGAACTATGTTCTACGTTCTCCTCGTAGCCTCTTGTAACTTGTATATCTGTAAATTCTGCCTGTGCCAGCATAAATCATCTGTCCGCTTCGAAGGGCAATCATGGACATAACATGATCGGTAGTTCTATGGTTAATACCCTGTTTGAATCCCGCGAAGGTTTACTCTGGGTTGGGACACAGAACGCATTAAGCCGTTATGATCCTTCCATTGAAAAAGTGGGAGGCCCCGATCATCATTTAATGTAAGAAACCGTGACGGCGCTCGTAGAGGATAAGACGCACCTCTGGGTCGGTACTTTTGGCAGCCACTTTGGGTTGTGTTCGCCAGTTGATTTTCTGAAAATAAGATCGTACCCGATGCCGCAAAATCCTGGCCTTACCGACATAGATAATTCGGGATCGGGAATCTTTCATCAGATAAACACCGGGCTGTTTCGGCAATCCTTAGTAGTTTCTCTTTAATATGGTCATTACGAGCGTTCATATTAATACTTGACACCCAAATTGTTACATTGTATTTTATGGCGGCTTCAGATTGACTGTATGATCCTACATCATGAATATATTTTGCGAGCCGTTAAAATTACTAAAGAGGAGTAAATTCGTGCCGAAGCTTAAGTCATCTAAAAAACGCTTAAAACAGGAAATGGTACGTCAGAAAAGAAATTCCGTTATAAAATCCACGATGCGGTCCGCTATAAAAAAAGTGCGTGAAAATACCGAAGCCGATGATATGCCGGATCTGTTAAAACATGCCTGTTCCAAGCTGGATAAGGCGGCCAAACGAGGTGTTATTCATAAACGAACGGCTGCCAGGCAAAAATCTCGTTTGATGAAAGTGGCGCATCATTCCTGATTTTACCATGTAGACCGATTTCCAAATGGGCTGTGAATGCTTACCCTATCATTCACAGCCCATTTTTTATTCCTCTTGGCCCACCTGTACGGTTACCTGGTCTGGTACATCGGTCTTTGCATCTTCAGCATACGCACATGCGGCCTGAAGAAACGCCTGGAATAGCGGCTGCGGGTGGTAGGGGCGACTGGTTAACTCCGGATGAAACTGGGTCCCGATGAAATAGGGATGATCCGGTATTTCCAGGATTTGCATGATCTCTTCATCAGGCGTCATACCCGAGAAAATCATCCCCTGCTTTTCAATAGCGTCTTTATAGTCGTTATTAAACTCATATCGATGCCTGAATCGTTCGGTTACCTGTTCCGCCTGATAACATTTGTACGCGAGGGTGTCCCTTATTATTTTTACTTCATGGCCGCCCAAACGCATGGTTCCACCCATCTCAGCTAACTTTCGTTGTTCAGGTAGTAAATAGATGACCGGCATATCCGAATGCTCATCGAATTCCGTATGCGCCGCGTTTTTTAATCCGCAAACGTTTCTGGCGAATTCCACCACTGCCAGTTGAAAACCGTAACATAATCCAAGAAATGGAATACGATGCTCCCGGGCATATTGTATGAACCGAATTTTACCTTCGGCCCCCCGCTCACCAAACCCACCCGGTGCGATAATGCCGGAGATGCCATCCAGGATATTATCTTTTATTGGCCGCCCATCCGAATATTCGGATGTATCGATCCATTCGGTCTCAAGATTGACATCCAACTTGACTTTGCTGTGGTCTAACGCATTGAGGATACTGACATAGGAATCATGCAGATCCGTATATTTACCGGTGATGGCGATACGCACGGTTTTATGAGGCCTGGAAAGATAGTTCAGATACATATCGAAAGCCCTTGAACGATTAAAACGCTGAGGCAGATTCAATTTTAAATTGGCCGCCAAGATCTGGGCGGTATGTTGCTGATCGAGCAGCGTCGGTACGCGATAAATGGAATCGGTATCAGGGCTACTGATCACATGCTTTTCTGATACGTTACAATACAGACTGATCTTCTGTCGTATTTTTGTGTTCAGGGGAATTGTAGATCGGCACACGATAATATCAGGTTGTACGCCTAATTGCAACAGGGCTTTGACACTATGCTGAGTGGGTTTGCTTTTCAATTCACCGGCTGATTTGTTATAGGGCACCTGTGTCACATGGGCGAACATGACATGATCGCGACCCTCATCGTAGAGCATCTCACGGGCAGCTTCAATAAAATGAATATTCTCAATATCACCTACCGTGCCGCCAATCTCTACCACGATAATGTCATACGGTCCTTCATGTGCTTTAGTACGAATCAGATATTTGATCTCGCCGGTTACGTGGGGGACAACCTGTACATCCCGGCCAAGGTATTCCCCACGTCTTTCTTTATCCAGAATGATCCGATAAACTTTTCCTGACGTGATATAGTTGTATTGATTCAGATCATCATCCAGGAACCGCTCGTAGGTTCCGAGATCCATATCACATTCGGTCCCGTCATTGAGGACGAACACTTCACCGTGACGATAAGGATTGATGGTGCCGGCATCCTGATTCAGGTATCCATCCATTTTAATTTGAGAGACGGTAAACCCATAATGTTTAAGCAGATGGCCAAGCGATGCGCTGAAGACCCCCTTGCCTACACCGGACATAACCCCACCGGTTACAAACATGTACTTGGTCCGGCCGATTCGGTAATTGGGTGGGAAGAAATCGATCGCCTCAGAATCATCAGTTTTCGACCGATGTTCATTCAGATCAACCTCATCATCCCACTCATCCATGCCGTTTGTACCATCTTGTCCGTTCATTGGTGTACTCCTTTTACGCATGGACCGGGTCGCCGTCAAGAAACAACTTCTTATGACACCGACATCAGATCTGGTTAACAACGCTCTTTTTAAATATCAATTATTTGTTTATTTTCGGGCGTCCCTGTGGGACAAAACAGAGTACTTCAAAGACACCTTCCTGTCAATATAAAAATAGTATGCAATTGACTGGAATTGATGTGTTCTTGGACGCCAAAGAGTTTCAGGAAACAATAGAGGAAGAGGGAAGAGGATGGAATAAATATTTTCATATTTTAAATCTTGATTTTTTTGTCTTGGGCGTCCCGGTCTTCAGGGTAACGAGTGTAAAACCATCTTGTATGAATAGATGATATAAGGTATATTCTTGTGGTTTTATTTTTTGTTTCGATAAACGCACACCGGCAAGTCGATTATTCCAATGTCAAACAAACCATATTCAGGAAGGATGCTAATGGACGCGATATCGACTCGGCAGTTGGGTAAAACAGAGGTACACGTGACGGAATTAGGTTTCGGTGGTGCCCCATTGGGTGAACTATTCCATCCGGTTTCAGATGAACAGGCGAGAGAGACATTGAATGCTGCCTGGCATGCCGGTATTCGTTACTATGACACATCACCCTTTTATGGATACGGCAAAAGCGAGCGTCGTGTGGGGGATTTGTTACGACAACAGGAATTAGGATCCTACACGCTGTCAACCAAGGTAGGCAGGGTCCTCACCGCAACACACGATCTCGAAAATTTCGTATATGGTTATTGGATGGGCGGATTGCCATTCGACCATCGGTTTGATTACAGTTATGATGGGATCATGCGTTCATATGAAGATAGTTTACAACGATTGGGGATGCATCGAATCGACCTGTTGCTCATCCATGACCTTGATCATTTTTTTCACAGCGAAGCCCAGGTGCAGGCTTACTTGAATCAGATGTTCACCAGCGGCTGGCGGGCGTTGGATGAGCTGAAGTCTGCCGGTCTGATTAAGGGGGTGGGGGCCGGCTTAAATAAAATCGGGATGATGCCCCGATTTTTAGATATGATGCCACTTGATTTTTTTATCGTGGCCATGCCCTATACGCTCCTTGATCAGGATGCTTTGGATAAAGAATTTCCGCGTTGTGAGGAAGAGGGCGTTGGGATCGTCATCGGCGCGGTCTTCGCATCCGGCATTCTGGTCACCGGCCCCACGGAGACAGCCACCTATGCTTATGCACCCGCCCCACCGGAGATTTCAAAAAAAGTCCGTCGTATGCAGGCCGTCTGTGAGCGGTATCAGGTGCCTTTACCCGCTGCCGCCATGCAGTTCCCGCTCGGCCATCCTATGGTGGCCTCTGTGATTCCGGGCGCCTTCAAACCGGAATTCGTTGAGGCTAATAAGCAGCATTTTAACCATCCGATTCCAGCCGACCTTTGGGCGGAGTTGAAATCTGAAGGATTGTTACGGGAGGACGCACCGGTTCCGGAGTAAACTATATCACTACCTTACACTTTTGAAAATTGGTCTGGCCAAGTAATAGCGTTGTGTATCCCCGCAAGCTTTAAGCGGGGATACACAACGCTGAAAGACTGGATCCTCGCTTAAAGCTTGCGGGGATGACCCTCTTTTTAACTTTTGTCGTGTACTATGGCCGCTATCCTTGTTTCCCGTTTGCACCTTGTCCGACCGGAACCTCATAGACCGTTGCGCCCGAAGGCAGGCCATGAATCTCCAAATCGCGATGAGAAATCAATTCGATGTGTTCGGGTACCTGCAGAGCTACTGCTTCGGATACGCCCAGGCCGCTTTCCACATGACGTGCGACCCAGGACATGGTCAGAAAGGCCGTGTTGACCGTGTCGCCGGTGATATCCGGTTTACTGTAATCGGGGTGTCCGATAGATCCCAGGAAGATGTTTCCACGATGCAGGGTAATGATAAAATGCCGGTCGTCTAAAATGGACTTCGCTGTTAACGCGGCGTTTAACGCCCGTTCCGTGTGGTTGGTCCCGGAAAAAAAACCCAGGAAACCGTCTCCGACATATTTTATGGGTACACAGCCATATTGCAGGGCGGCCTCAGTGAGGGTGTAGAAAAGACCATTGACCCAGGTTGCGACACTTTTTGACGACATCTTAGCAGACCGCTCTGCAAAATGATTAATACTCGTACATAAGATCGTCGCTTCAAACGAGTCGGTAGGCTGTTGCGGGCCGGTCAATAGCCAGTCAACACTCACGCCCAGAATTTTAACCAGATCCGGAAGGACAGATATATCAGGCGCGTTTTCTCCACGCTCCCATTTTGAGACCGCCTGAGCGCTTAACATGAGCGCGTTGGCGATATCCTGCTGTTTCAATCGCTGTTTTATACGCTGCTCACGAATCCGATTACCCAATTCATCCAGATTCATCAGACATCCTTTATCCATGTTAAACGAAGAGAGACATGACCCAGGCAATCTGTGCTTGACTTTCGACTGGTGACATACTTCAATTATTCAGGCCAAGGGACGTTCCTGTACATGTAGTCTCTTTATTGAGTCATGTCAAGGTGTATCCTTTTTCATCATGCACGAGAAAAACAACTTATACCAATTGTCATATGATAGACCATGTATAATATTATATACCTTACAGGAAATTATCGTGTTATCAATTATAATTCATAATTTATAATTGCTGATCCCTGCGGGTTCCAGCGAGCGCTACGCGGTTCAACATTTCGTATTATTTGTCGTGTATGATGATTCTTTTTATTTTCTGTAAGTAGCGGTGGATCTATGGCCAGGGTGCTTTCATGAGAAACAAACCGAATGTAATCCTTTGCATTTGCGACCAATTAAGAGCATTTGAAACAGGCGTATATGGGAATGGGATTATTCAAACGCCACATATTGATCGTCTGGCAGAAGAAGGCGTGCGCTTTGAAATCGCCGTGACGAATAATCCCGTATGTATGCCCGCCCGGTCCTGTCTCCTGTCGGGGCAGTACAGCCGATCCTGTATGGGCATGCTGGGCAACTATGCGGAACGCCGACCGGACGGGACACGTTATATGTCTGAATACCCGGTAGATGATCGTGTCCATATGCCGGAACAGACCCTACCTGAGGTGTTTAAAACACTCGGTTATGATACGGCCTTAATTGGTAAATGGCATATTCAACCCTCGCCGGGTATCGTAGGATTTGATTATAGCTTGTTTCCTCGCGTGCATCATCGCCATTCGGGGCAGATATTTGTTGAAAATACGGGAGAAGGAGAGGTCGTAGACGGCTTCAGCGTAGAGTTCGAATCAGATAGGGTTCGGCAATATCTACGTGGTAGACGGACACAGAATGATCCCTTTTTTCTATATTATAGTATCTCCCCACCGCATATGCCGTTGATGGATGCGCCGGATCACTATCTGAACAGGTATCATCCCCAGGATATACCATTAAGGCCAAATGTGTTCAAAGATGGGAAGCTACCATTTGATGACCACTGGTTTAAAGTGTATTTATGGGATTTTCTGCACTATGATCACCATTTACCCTATACGGAAAAACTACCGGACGGATTCGATCTGCGTCGACTGATCGCACTGTACTACGGCATGACCACCTGGGTGGATGATATGATCGGCCGTTTGCGTAATGAGCTTGAAGAAAGTAATCTGGCAGATGATACCATCATTGTGTTTTTGTCGGATCATGGTGATAATCTGGGGAGCCATCATCTGTTTAATAAAGGGCAGCTCATAGAAGAATCTATCCGCATTCCTTTCGTTTTCCATGCGCCTCAAGCCTGGTCCGCAGGGGTAAATACGACGCATGTGGCGCAAATTATCGATGTCATGCCCACGCTCATCACGTTATGCGGCGGCGACATACCGGATCATGTTCAAGGACGAAGTCTGTCGAATCTGATTTTTGATCATGCGATTTTGAAGGACCCTGAAGCGTTTATTGAAACATCAGATGGGAAAATAGGCATTCGCACGCCAACCGCTCTATATGGAATTAAAACCGATCCTTCAACCCGGACGGTTATAGATGACCGGTTTTGTTTTTATGATTTAATCAAGGATCCCTATGAACAGACCAACCTGCTGGAAACCAGCTTTGATACAAAACTTACCAATAACCTGCGAGACCAGCTCCTCTCATGGCATGAATCAACCCCCTGGTTAAATAATGGAGACAACCCATGAATAGATCTAATACCCTTCCAAAACCCCACCACATACTGCCTACCGCTTACCGCTTACTGCTTACCGCCTACTGCCTACTGCTTACTGCCTACTGCCTACTGCCTTCCCATCTCACCGCCCAGGAGACCGCTTCACGGGTAAAATACAAGATGTTCCAGAGCAAGGCGCTGAATCAGGAGAAACGAGGCGCGGTTTACCTGCCCGCAGGATATGATACCTCAGATAAAACCTACCCAGTCATTTATTTTCTGCACGGGCTGTTCGGTTCTGAAAACCGTTGGGAAGAGCGCGGTGCAAAACCTATTGTAGATAAATTGATAGCCGACGGCACTATAACCCCGGCTATCATAGCCATCGCCGATGGCGACAATAGTTTTTATGTCAATGCAGTAAATGGTCAGGCCGCATACGAGGATTATATTATTAATGACTTCCTTCCCTATATTGAATCCACGTATCGTATTGACCCGAGACGGTCTCAACGGGCGATAAGCGGGATATCCATGGGCGGGTTTGGATCCTTGATGCTTGGGATGCGTCATCCTGATCTGTTCTCTTCTGTAAGCGCTCATAGTGCGGTGTTGATTCCCGTGCCTCTGGATCAACTACCGCCTCGTCTTCTGCAATCCTATCAATCCCAGTTTTTCGAAGCTGTTTTTGGCAACCCGGTGGACGAAGCCCATTGGCGACAACATCATCCTGTCGACCTCATTAATACGGCAACTGATCTGAAAACAGTAGCCTGGTATTTTGATTGCGGGACGGAAGATCGGTATGGATTTCACAGGGGCGCGGCTAAATTGCACACCCTTATGGAATCTTCCGGTATTCCCCATGAATACCATCTTTTCCCTGGGGGACATGGTTGGGAATATGTCCGCTCCACGTTACACCGCTCTCTGAGCTTCCATTCCAAAAATTTCCAGATGGCTGACGAATGACCGTGCCCCACCGCTCAGGCGAAAGACGTGTCATTGCCGTGCTGTTCGGGGTGATGTTCGCCGCTGTTGCGGACAATCAGATGATCTCACCGCTATTGCCGGATATGATGGCAGCCTTTGACGTAGATATCCGATTAGCCGGATTACTGGTCTCAACGTATGCTATAGCTGCTGCCGTGGCCTCCTTTACACTTGGACCGGTGTCGGATTTATGGGGACGCCGTCGCCTGTTGCTCATCGGCCTGGCTGTGTTTGCTGTGGGCACATTGTTATGCGGCCTGGCAACAAGTTATGCAACAATGCTTGTTTTTCGCGCGTTGACCGGGGCCGCGGCAGGTACGTTGTCTCTGAATATCACAGCCTTTATCGGTGATTATTTTTCATATGAACGACGTGGTGTGGCTATGGGCATGGTGATGTCCGGTTATTTCGCCGCTATGATCATCGGAGTGCCGATCGGCGCTTATATCGCAGAAGAGACATCATGGCGAGGGGCATTTATCGCATTCGCCGGGATAGCCGTATTGTTATGGTGGCCAGTGTGGTTTTCCATACCCGTTCATGAAGGTAAACGAAAAATCCTGTCTACCCGTCTGGTATTAAAAAAGTATGCCTATTTTATTTCACAAACAGGGCTACTCATGGCGGTCCTGGCTTTTTTCCTTATTTCTGCCTCCATGGTAGGATTTATTACCTTTGTAGGTGCCTGGCTGAGAGAAGTGTATGGATTGTCCACCGATCGGATCGGGTTGATTTTTCTTGTCAGCGGCATCGGCGCTCTGCTGGGAAGCCCTCTGGCCGGGACCATCTCGGATCGGATCGGTAAACGACTGGTGGTCTTCATCAGCAGTCTGGTAATGGCTGTCTGCCTCGGCGGTGTCCCATGGATCACCGATTACCTTTCTCTTGTCTTCGTGGGTTTTATTATAATCGGCATTGCCGGCGCTTTTCGGCTGGCGCCCCTGCAGACCCTGATTACCGGTCTGGCAACAGAAGAAGATCGAGGCGCCCTGATCGCTCTGAAGAATACCTGTGCCGAAATAGGCATCGGCGCAGGTACGGCCGTATGCGGTCTTCTCTATGTAACCTGGGGATATCAGGCTGTAGGTATGGTATGCGCTCTTATGACGGTCCTATCGGCATTCATGATATGGGGGTGGGTTGAAGAACCGGGGTAGACGTGAGGGCGGAGTGGAAGGGTGGGAGGATGGGTGGGTAGATGGATGGACGTAAACCTTCCACCCATGCACCTCTCCATCCTCCCATCCCGCTTTATCGACCTATACTTCGTCGTAATTGGTCAGCGGACGAATCCACACGTTACGATAGCGTACAAGATCGCCATGGTCCTGTAATTTTAGCGGTCCGGTTGGCGCATGCGGCGTATCATAGTTTCCTACGTTGCGATGGCCGGTGGGGCCGATCGCTTTCTGACGGTGATGCACAATCACGCCGTTATGTATAACCGTTAAATACGCAGCTTTTACCAGATGGCCCTCCTCATCCCATGAAGGCGCTTCAAAAATGATATCATAGGTCTGCCATTCTCCGGGCTTTCGGCATGCATTGACCAACGGGGGATATTCGCCGTATATGCTTGCTGTGATGCCGTCTGCATATGTCCGGTTGTCGTATCCATCCAACACCTGGATCTCATATAATCCCATAAGAAACACACCACTGTTTCCCCTGCCCTGGCTGTTCCCTTTCACTTCAGACGGTGCTGCCCATTCGAGATGCACCTGGCAATCTCCGAAATGATCTCTGGTCTCAATATCCCCGGTTCGGGTCACTTCCATATAGCCGTTTTCGACCTTCCACTGCGCTTCTCCATCGGGCCCTGTCCACATCGACAAATCTGTGCCATCAAACTGAACACTGGCATCGGAGGGAGCCGCAGCATTCGACGCCCCTGGCGTTACAAGACGTGGTTGCGGTCGATTTCCGTCGTGAACCCGCCATTTAGAATCGGGGAGAAAAGGGGTGTCGTCGTATCCTACTGCTTCTGCCATGGAAAACTCCTGGGAAATGGTGAGTTGGTGAGTTGGTGATAATATGATCCAACACAGTACGCGTAAAAAGTTGATACAGGGGTCATCCCCGCATGCTTTAAACGGGGATACCCACAGCTTGGAGAGGCTGGAATCACCTATTGACGTGTACTATGATAATCCTAATAATTCCCGTGCTCTCTGTGCCTCTTCCGGGGTTACATTCTTTTCTGCAATATTTGCTTCCGCAAGGCGAGTCGCCATTCGGCCGCTTTGGGGAAATTTTCGAAACTTTGAATGTCTTGAAGGCGTGGGTCATTTCGATCTATTCCGAGGGTTTGAAACAGGGCGTAGTCCTGCAATGACTCTCCAAAGACCTCCCAGCGGATGGAGTCGATTGGCCCGTCCGGTCCCGGATAGACCACGAACGGATCACCGTACGCCCAACCCCGGTACCAGGCCAGGGCATCCTGCTCGGCATAGGGATCAATAAGATTTCGTTTGCCACACTCGTACCAGTAATTATAACCCCAGTGGAGAAACCCACGAAACGGCCAGCGATAAAACAACATACCGTGCATGGCAATTTTTGAGAGCGGGGTATCCATCAATCGGTTCAGATACGAGCCGCGCGGGCCGCAACAGTAGTAGCACCAGCTTGGAATATCGGCCTTATCAAAATCCAGAGCGGTGGTGATACTGGGTATCGGCATATCCGTCAGTTTTTGCTCGGCAAATTTAATCTCGGTCAAGGCATCCATCACCTTCATCCAGGGCGCCAACTCCTGAAGTAAGGCCCTCGCTGCACGATAGTTGGCCAGGTGCTCCTCGCCGTGGGGCTCATCAGAGACATGAAAAAAAGATTGGTCAAGCAGGTCATGCGCGGTAAGAAATTGATGGAGCTGAGGTAAAAACCGGGAGAGAAAGGACCGGTATATCTCAGAGGTGGCGCCGGTCTCAGGCGGCCAGAGCAGCACTTCGTCCCGGCCCTGATTTTCATAGATGCGCAGGGCGTTTTTTACCCCCCATTGGGTAAATAAATGGGTCCACTCAAAGTGCGTGATGCCATGGCTCCTGGCCAGAAGCACGTATCGCTCAACATCCGACCAGTCGAAATGGTAAGTGCCCGATCCTTGACGGGATATATGTAAAAGCTGGGTTGGACGTTTTATGCCATCAAGCGGCGGTGTAAAGAACGGTACGTAGAGCGTATCCAGGCCATGTCCAGCTACATTCTGGATATATTTTGACAGCAGACCCCAGAACCGGTCATCAAAATGATCGGTTTTATACCAGTCCATCAATGCATCGATATAAACCCAATGCGTGATACTGAAATCGCGTCTTTTCTGAAGGACAATATTATAGACTGTCACAGGCACCGTATGGGTCTGGATTCGCCCATCTTCAGGAGTTATGGTCACGGTCAGTTCATGTCTGCCCGGCGGCAGCGGATCAGCTGGAGCGACCGTAATCCAGAATGAGTGGGTCTCACCTGTGGGCAAAAGCCATTCGTTTTCCTCAAAAAGCGGATCGGGGACATACCCGGGCACCATCCCTGCCCCTTCAACATCCAGCGCTGAAGTCATAATCGGGGTATTCAGATGCCGAACGGGCACGTACCCTACCCTTCGCACCGTGATCGGCCATCCATCAGGGCCTTCAACATCTACACGCACGCGTTGCCGCTCTTCCGCTTCCCGTCTCATCACGACCTGAAAACTGAATCGCTCGTTACATGCTACATCGATTTCCAGCGCCGAAGCGTGTTGTATCTCTGTTTGAGGATAATGACGTTGATATACATGCGTACACCAGGTAAACATCATTTATTCTTCCCTTATCATTTCCGAGCTCCTGTATTAAATGAGACCTTTAATCCTCCCATCCTTCCATCCATATTGTCTCTTCTCCTATTTCCTCTTCTCCGCCCAGGTCTTCTTATTCGCCAGCATTTCCTCATTCGGTGTGATTGTTCGGGAAGTGACCTGATTTGATTCATTAAAAAGCCAGTGGCCCTGATTGTCGCGGTACACCGGCATTCGTTGAGCTACGGATGGCACAGCGACTGTGGCGCAGGGTTGGTCCGCATACCAGTAGGCCACACTGCTCATCTCATTACATAAATGGTTACCATGGCCATGCTCAATGGTGACCTTGATATCTTTTTCAAATCGCACCGGATTTTCAATATGGTGAACATAGCTGGTTTGATACCCGTTGGTATGCCGTTCGTATATGGAGGATCCATTGCGTTGAAAGGCATTGGCCTGCATCCCCCAGGCCTGATTGAGATAATCTTCGCTGCCGGTACCGTGCAGATCGGGTGGCCATTTATAGCCGTCCACCCAGATCATGTCATCCCCTTCCCCCCACCAGGTGCCCTGGAAATTGGTGACGCTGATGTTGCAACCGATGAAATGTCCGCGTCCCTGCGTCTCAAGGAGGACATAGTTATTATCCCATGCCAGGCGTTCGGTATTGACAATATTAGCTTCAGGACGGTTGACAGAAATCTCGTGACCCCAACCACCAAACGGATTCTCACGGCGGAATTCTGCATGGAAATAGCCGGCGTCATTTTCAGAGGACCGACCATA